>Ga0209544_1001645_pt1 | contig 23436 bp, 23 predicted proteins | sample MesohylPK_FD_187297 | JGI IMG/M metagenome (GOLD analysis project Ga0209544, IMG submission 187297) | Host-associated microbial community of the marine sponge Aplysina aerophoba from Gulf of Piran - sponge mesohyl, lysed by proteinase K... | ecosystem: Host-associated > Porifera > Sponge >...
CTGGGCGCGGCGGGCGGCTCCGCGCAGGGCAGCCATGCCGCGGCGGATATCAGCGACGGCCTGGCCCTGTTGCGGCATGCGGCGACGACCGAGGACCCGACGGAACGCACCGGCGCCTTGATGGGAAGCATCATCCTCAACCAGGAGGGGATCCGGGAGAACCGGGAGAGCATCGAAGCGCTGCATCATCAATACCGCGGCCTGCGCAACCGGTCGCGCGAAGGGACCGCCCTCGCCATCGCGCTCGGCGGCATCCACGTCCCGGTGGACAAGGACAATTCGGTCTCGCTTCGCTTCGGCCACTTCGAGAGCGAGGAAGCCCTGGCGCTGGGGGCATCCTTCCGCCTGAAAGAGGGCTGGCAGATCGATTTCGGCGCGGGCTGGGGCCTGCGGTACGAACAGCGCGGCTATTCGGCCGGCCTGAACCACAGCTGGTAGCGTTGACGCGGAGCGCCGGCCCGCTTCCCGCCTGCCGGCATTCCCGGTCGTGGAAGGGAGGATGCCGGCGCGCGACCCCGAACCGGACCCGGGCGCAGGGCGGCGGCGGTGGCAGGAACGCGAGAACCATCGGGAGCCCGCCGTGAAATGGACATGCAACGCTTGCTGACGTATGAAAATGCGCGGGCGCCGGGGTGCTGGCGCGAGGTCGCCCCGGACATCCTGGTCCTCCCGTTCTGGCCGCCGGATTTCTGCCGGGAACTGGTGGCCGCGGCGGAATTGCTGGACGAGTTCCAGCCCTATGCGCCCGACGTGACCAACAACGCCGCCCCGGGCCAGGAGCTGCGCATCAACCGCCTCAGCCCGCGCTTTGCGGAGCACTTCGAGGCGCACTTCCAGGAATGCGTCGCCCCGGTCCTCCGCGTGCACTGGTGGCCGCTGAACCTGGGCAAGACGCGCATGCCTTTCGTCCTGCGGTACTCCGCCGACACGCAGGCCTCCCTCGACCCGCATCACGACGCCGCCATGGTGAGCCTGGCGCTCCCGCTCAACGACGCCTACGAAGGCGGACACCTGACCTTTCCGCGCCAGCACTGGGACAGCCGCGACGTCGGGGTCGGCCACATCATCGCCTTTCCGAGCCGCGTCACCCATGTGCACTGGGTCACGCCGGTGACCGCCGGGACCCGCTACGCGATGACCTGCTGGCTGGCCGAGCCGAACGCCCAGCCCGACGACGGCATCATCCCGTGACGCTCCGATGGTGCTTCCCCGCGTTATCGTCATCCACCTTCCGCGCCATCGGGAGCGCCGCCGCCGCCTGTCCGACCGCCTGAAGCGGCACGGGTTCTCGCGCGTCACCTGGCTGAACGCGGTCGATGGCCGGAAACTGAAGCCGGAGCCGCCCTGGCAGGCCGCCGGCCTGCCACCGGCCACGGCCTGGCCGAACTGGGCCGATCCCTATGCCCGCCGCGCCCTGACGCTGGGTGAGGTCGCCTGCTCCCTGTCGCATGTCGCCGCCTGGCAGCGCATCGTGGACGACGGCTACCCCGCGATCGTGCTGGAGGACGATGCCGCCCTGATCGAGCCGCTGATGCAGGATCTTCCGCGGCTGCTGGCGGACCTGGAGTACTTCGACTTCGACCTGTGCTACCTGGCGCAGCGCAATGCGCCGGGGCCCAAGCCGCTGATGGGGCGGCACGTGCACCTGGTCGACTACCACCCGGTGTGGACGCTCGCCTACCTGCTGCCGCCGGCCAGCGCCAAGCGGCTCCTGGCCAGCCCCTGGCAAACCCACCTGATCCCGTCCGATGAACTGCTGCCTGCCGCCTTCGGCCGGAACCGCGACCCGGAGATCAACGAGGTGTACGCGGACGGCGGCGGCATGGTGCTGTCCAGCAACCAGCGCTTCTTCACCCCCGCCGAAAGCTCGGAGAAGAGCGAGACCGAAAAAAGCCGGCCGGTGCGCGTCTCGGAGTGCGGCCTGACGGTGTTGACCGTGGCGACCGAACGCCGCCCGGAACTGTCGCGCCTGCTGGAGTCCGGCGCACGCTACGGCCTGGACATCGAGCCTCTGGGCCTGGGCCAGGCCTGGCGCGGCGGCGACATGGCGGGCGGAACCGGCGGCGGGCAGAAAATCAACCTGCTTCGCCCCGCCCTGCAACGACTTTCGCCGGAGCAGCCCGTGCTGTTCGTGGACGGCTACGACACCCTGATCTCCGGCCATGCGACGGATATCCTCAATGCCTGGCGGCAGGTTTGCGAGGGCCCGCTGTTCGCCGCCGAAGTCTACTGCTGGCCGGACCAGGACCACGCCGACGCCTATCCGCCCACGGAGACGCCCTACCGGTTCCTGAACTCCGGCGCCTTCATCGGCAAGGCCGGCGACCTGGCGCGCATTCTCGAGGAGGAAATCGACGACCGCGCGGACGATCAGCGCTACTACACCAAGCGTTTCCTGTCCGCCCGCCACGGCATCACGCTGGACAGCGAATGCCGGGTGTTCCAGTGCCTCAACGGCGCTCTCGACGACGTGCAGGTGGACGAAGGGCGGGGGATGCTGTTCAACCGGCGCACGGAGAGCTGGCCGGCCGTGATTCATGCGAACGGCCCGAGCAAGGAGTGGCTGGAGCAGGACGGCCGCGCCGTCGGCGGCCGCTGGCGCAGGTACTATGGAGACATGACGTGAACGCGTCCCCGGCACCGGCGCGGCGGGTCCTGGCCGGAGGTGCGGGAAACCCGGTCCGGACGGTTTTCCTCCGGGCCGCGCCCGACGGCGGCGCGCTGCGGGACACCCGGCGCGGGCGGGACGCGCCCGGCAGGACTTTCCGCCAGGACGCCGGCCCCTCCGCGGGCGGCGCCCCGGCCCGGCCCGGGCCATGCCCCCCCCGAAGCCCGTACTGATCACCGGCGGGGCCGGCTACGTCGGCCGCCATGCCGTACGCGCCTTCCGGGACGCCGGCTACCCCGTCGTCGTCCTCGACAACCTTTCCACGGGATGCCGCGAAGCGGTTCCCGGCGGAACCGCCTTTCTCCAGGGCGACGCCGGCGACTCCGGCCTCGTGGCCCGCGCCCTCGCGGAACACCGCGTCGCCGCCGTGGTGCACTGCGCCGCCAGCGCCAGCGTTCCGGACTCGATGCGCGACCCGCTGCAGTACTATCGGAACAACAGCGTCGCGAGCACGAACCTGATCCGCGCCTGCATCGACGGCGGAGTGCGGCGGCTTGTCTTCACGTCGACGGCATCGGTGTACGGCACGCCGCGCATCGTCCCGATCCCCGAGGATGCGCCGACCTGCCCGATCAACCCCTACGGCCGTTCCAAGCGGATCACCGAGTGGATGCTGCGCGACGTTGCGGAGTGCCACGATTTCCGCTATGTCGCGCTGCGCTGCTTCAACGTGGCGGGAGCCGGCCCCCGGGACCGGGCGGGGCGGGGCGGCCCCGGCTCCGGGCACCTGATCGAGGTGGCCTGCGAGGTGGCGCTCGGCCTGCGTGGCCACGTCACCCTGTTCGGCACGGACTACGACACGGCGGACGGCACCTGCGTGCGCGACTACGTCCACGTGTCGGATCTTGCCGAGGCGCATGTCGCTGCGCTTCGCGGCCTGGAGGCGGGAGACGCGGGCGGAGTCTTCAACTGCGGCTACGGCCGCGGCTTTTCGGTGCGCGAAGTGCTGGAGGCGGTGCAGCAAGAGTCGCGGGCCCGCATCGACATCCGCGACGGACCGCGCCGTGCCGGCGACCCGCCGGTACTGATTGCCGAGGCGTCGCGAATTCGCCAGAGGCTTCGCTGGTCGCCGCGCTTCGACGACCTCGGCACGATCATCCGCACGGTTCTGGCATCGAGAGCCGGGCGGCCCTCCCGAGTGCCCGGGGCCGGGACGTCCTGATGCGGCGGTCGCGCGCCGCCCGGCCTGAAGCGAAACACCCTCCGAAAGTCGCGAAGCGCCCCTTACTTCGAGGCTCCATTCGTCCCCTTGAACCATGCCACGATCGAGTAGCGTTCGCCGGAGGTCACGGCACTGACACTGTGGCGCTCCCAGCTGGGGAACGCGACGACGCTGCGGTCTCTTCGGATCTCGCCGACGGCCGGGCTGCCGGCGGGGAGCCGCTTCAGGCTGAGCAGTCCTCCCTCGCGGGCGGACGACACGTTCAAACAGACCGACAACTGGCGCCCGTTCGGGTCCCCGTCGCCGTCCGAATGCTCCCCGTATTTCTCTCCGACCCGATAACGGCCGAGCTGGAGGGGCGCTTCCGCAAGGTCCCGGAGGCGGATGTCGAGATGCCTGAGCGTGGTACGGCAGACGATTTCCGCGAACCCGGCGATCTTGTAGAAGACCGCCTGCACTAGGTCCCGGTCCATGCAGTCCGGCGGATTCCACGGGTCGAGAAAGTAGATTTCCGAGTTCCGGTAGCTCTCGTCGACCCCATACTCGCCACTGTTCGCCTGCACCGTCCCTTTGAATCCGTGCCGGGAAATGGCCTGATCCATCTGCGTACGCAGAAGGCGGGCTTCCTCCTTCTCCAGGAAATTCGTCTGATGGACGCAAACGATGTCGGGGGAATTCACCATCGGCCAGCCCCCGGGGGCTCCCAGGCCCGCGCGAAAACGGCCGGAACCACCGGAAAGAAAACCAAGGCAGGGGCGACGGGTTTAAGCATGGCCGATGTCTCTAGGCTTGTCCTCCCCGCATTGTGCATACCCAGCCGATTTGTCAACCCGGCGGGTCGCGGGAATCGCGCCGGAAGGGCGGGCAGGCAGATACCGGTTTTGGGGGAACTCACTGACCGGCGCCGCCGTCCTGTCTGAGCCTTCTCTTTCGGGAATGCCGGTGGCCCGCCGGTATGGATGCCGCGCGAGGAAGGAGGCGGGGCGGAACCGTTTCCCGACCGGCGCTTCCGCAAGATCTGGTGAAGCCCTTGCCCTGCCGATTTCTGGTGTCGGGGGCTGGGAATTATGTACTTGATGATCCCTGCTAGAATGAACTTGGCCATTGGGATTGCGGCAACTGGACGTGGAGGTTGCATCATTGGATGGCCTGTGAAGTGTCAAGAAAGAGTCTGTTTCGGCAAGCGATTTCTAATTCCATTCGCCCACGTATATTGGGCTTGGGGGCAGGGTTTCGGCTCTGCCCTTTTTAATGTGGTTATGAGGCTGCTTGCCGAAGCAGACTTATCAGCATACCGGACACCTGAACCGGAATTTTCAGGATCGTCTTGTATGTAAATCCCAAACTAACATTCATATGTCTTTGCCTCCAAGCGTTTTAGCCAAGTTGCAAAATGCGGACAAGCAGAACGCATGGCTGGCAACCCGATTTTCAAAGCAGCAAGCGTGCCCAAAAGAGGTTTTTGATACCCAGGCACAAGTTTTTCTATGCGCTTGGATGGTGCGGTCGTTGGGGAGTCGTCAATTTCTTCTGGGTTAGTAAAAGCATCACGAATGTTCTGAAACTCGGGAGCAAGGCCAGAGTGGCCTATCCCCGCAGAGAATCCGTTGCAGTCGCTGAACAATAGAGCCTCGAACTCATGCATTGCCACATATGGGATGAACCGGTTTTGGGAAAAACCTGATCCCATTTCTTGGCAAATGTCTGCGGCCAGCGCCTCTTCGATTCTTCCGGCTCGCAAAGAAGCTTCAGTTCCAAGATTGGAAGCAGCCTTCCGTCCAGGCCAGGCCCGCGGTTCATTTTGCGGCATTCCGTAATAGTCCACCATTGTTGTGACGATGCATTCACGATCTGCATTTAGATGATTTAGGATGCCTTGTCGTACGCTACTCCATGGTTTGATCCCACCGCGTCGGTCACGTTGGCGGGCATTCCCGATGATACGGGCACTGACTTGGGCATAACCATGCGCATAAAGATGTGGCGCTAAAATTTCGTTGACGAAATTTTCTTCCGTTTCACCTTCCACGTGAACCAATAACCGGCTCATCGTGCATCCCGCCGGTTTATGTCACTCGGGGGAAGGACGGCCGCCAAATTCATTCTTCTCCCAAAGTTGGCCCAGGCTATAGTCTTCCAGCCAATCTTTCAGTGTCTCCCGGTCTAGCCGAGTCAGTTCAGTCCCTCCTTCTCTACGATTGGCTACGAGAATGTTTTCTGGTTCGAAGTGATCCAAGAGCAGGGGAGATTGCGTGGCAACGACAATCTGTGTTGCTGTGGCTGCCTGCTGGATCAGCGAGGCTAGAATTGTGATCGCGTAAGGGTGTAATCCAATTTCTGGTTCGTCCAGGAGAACCACCGAAGGGCGTAAATCATCCGGCTGGAGCAACAAAGTTGCCAAAGCAATGAATCGCAGTGTTCCATCGGAGAGAGCGGATGGGCCAAAATAAGCATCGGATTTTTGATGCCGCCATTCGAGGAGGAGGCTGTCGCTATCCAACTCCAATGGTTCCAGTAAAAAATCATCGAAAAACGGGGCCACGAGCCGTGTCGTGCGGCGGATCAGATCATAGGAATCCTCGTGCGCTTCGCGGAGGTAGTACAAGTAGGACGAGAGATTGGACGCATCCGGGCGTAAATGCCGATTGTCGTTCAGGTCCGCTCTTTTTTTCATGGGGGATGTCGAACTTGTATCATGAAAATGGTACAGCCTCCAACTGTCAAGACACCCAGCCACATAGCGAGGCACGTCCTGGTGTAGTTTTCGGCTACTGATTCCTGCTTCTCCATTCGATGGAGAAAGGCCACTGCTGTAAGGCTCGGGATACTTATCTTTCCTCCAGAAATAAGTGGTTTCACTGACGGGGAAGAGGTTGTCCGAATCATCTGCGGCCAACTCGATTTTGTACTGGTTTTTCTCGTTTGCAAACGATAGATGAATCATAAGTCCCGTGGTTGTCTTCGAGCCAAAATGCAAGATTTGATCCGCCCCTCCAGCCCGGCCTACGTAGTTTCTCAACCCGCCCCCGCGAATGGCATGAAGGAACGAGAAAGTGCTGATAAAGTTCGATTTGCCGCAACCATTTGGGCCGACCAGAACATTGATGGAATCAAGCGGCAGGCGTTCGATTTTCCTGATACTCTTAAAACCTTCTATCGTGATCCAGTCCAATCCTTCCATGGTGCTTTCCTATGTGAGGGGGCGGCAAGCCGGTTCCTGGTCGGGGCCACTCCACCACGGCAGCCTTCCTGAACGCGGATTCGAGGCGAGATGCCCCGCACGTGGGGTTGCTGGATTGAACATATGCTGCACCGCCGCAAATATTCTACTCGCTTTGATGGTTGGAGACGTCAACCACTGACCCCCCCGATCTCCGCTCTAACGCGATCCTGGCGATTTTGGGAGACCGGAAGGTGTCCGCAGAGAGGTTTTCATACGCGGCCCCGCGCCCGGGCATGGATTTTCTGGCCGCCGGCGCAGGCTCGAGCTGATTTTCGAGGCTTTTCCACAGGGACGCGCAAGACTCCGCCGACCGCCCGGTCTGGCAGTCTGGATTTCGGGGGGTCCCTGCGGTGGGGGGTCGCTACGGCGGGGCGTGCGCCAGCGTCCGGGTCATTCGCCCCAGAGCCCGATGCCCCCGGGACACCCGCGACGGCTGGAACCGCAGCCGCTGCACCCGCGCATGCCGGGTCACCCGGGCGACCCGGTGCGCCCAGTGGCGGCGCACCTGCTTCATCCGCACCCACAGCCAGTCGCGGCCGAAGGCGCAATGCCGCAGCCTCGCGTTGAGGTTCGCCGACAGCACCGCCAGCTGCCACCAGGCCGCATTCGGCCCGAACTTCCCCGACGGCCGCCGGCCGCGGCCAGGTCCTGCTCGAGTCCCGCGTGCACTTTCTCGCCATGCCCGCAGCGCTCATGCGCATAGCGCACCAGCTCGGCCGTCCCCATCGCCGGTCCCGCGCCCTCGTGCGGCGCGATCGGGCAAGGATGGTTGTTCAGATAGACCCGGTGGCGATACGCCGGCGCCCCGTCCGTCGCCGGGCTCTCGTCTTCCCTCAGGCCCAGCTCGCCCGGCAACTCGCGCCGGGCGGCCACACAAGGCGTGGGACAGGATCAAAGTGCCGGCGCGGAACACCAGTCGGGCGTGCGCGGAGTGCGGACACGTGGACACGGACAACCGGAAGGAGCAGGCGCACTTCAAGTGCCTGGCCTGCGGGCACACGGACAATGCGGACGCGAATGCCGCACGGAACATCCTGAACCTGGGATTGAACAGGCTTCTGGTCGGAGGCGCTCCGGTGACGGGACGGGGAGGGGACAACGAAGCGGGGGCATTCTTCGAGAGTGCCTGGCGGAGACCGCCAGTGATCCGTCAACGATGTCGTGGAACGACCGGGGATCACCCCCCGATTTCCACACCAAATCGGGCGGCGCCTAACGTCCCGGTTAGGTACAATGCGGCGACGGGTTACCCGCAACGCGACGGATCGCTAATTCGCCATGTCTGAGATCACTGCTGTTCACGCCCGTGAGATCATCGACTCGAGGGGCAACCCCACGGTCGAGGCCGAACTGTCCCTGTCGACCGGCGCGTCGGGTCGCGCGGCCGTGCCGTCCGGCGCTTCGACCGGTGCCCGCGAGGCGCTCGAACTCCGCGATGGCGAGGCGGACCGCTTCGGCGGGAAAGGCGTGCGCACGGCGGTGGCACATATTAATGAAGAACTGCAGAAGACCCTGCTCGGCATGGACGCGGACGACCAGGAGGCCGTGGACCGACGGATGATCGAACTGGACGGCACTGCCAACAAGGGCCGTTTCGGGGCCAATGCGATCCTGGCCGTGTCGCTGGCCTGCGCCCACGCCGCGGCGCGCGACCAGGCGGTCCCCCTGTACCGGCGGCTCGGCGGCCCGGGCCCGTACCGGTTGCCGGTGCCGATGATCAACGTGCTCAACGGGGGCTCTCACGCGGACAACAGCGTCGACATGCAGGAGTTCATGCTGATGCCGGTCGGGGCGCCCGACATGGCCGAGGCGGTGCGCTGGGGCGCGGAGATCTTCCACCGGCTGGCGCGCGACCTGAAGGCGCGGGGGCTCAATACGGCGGTGGGCGACGAGGGCGGCTTTGCGCCGAATCTCGAGAGCAACGAACAGGCGGTCGAAATCGTGCTGGAGGCGATCCGGGGCGGCGGCTTCGAGCCGGGCCGCGACGTGTACCTCGGCCTGGACATCGCCAGCTCCGAACTGTACCGCGACGGGCGTTACCACCTGGAGTCGGAAGGCCGCAGCCTCTCCTCGGAGGAATTCGCCGATCTGCTCGAGGGCTGGGTCGACCGCTACCCCATCCTGTCGATCGAGGACGGCATGGCGGAGGACGACTGGGACGGTTGGAAGCTGCTGACCGAGCGGCTGTCCGAACGTGTTCAATTGGTCGGCGACGACGTGTTCGTCACCAACACCGAGATCTTCCGGCAGGGGATCGACCAGGGCATCGCCAACGCGATCCTGATCAAGCTCAACCAGATCGGGACCGTCACCGAGACCCTGGAGGCGATCCGGATGGCCCAGGAATCGGACTACCGGGTGGTCATCTCCCATCGCTCCGGCGAGACCGAGGACACCTCCATCGCGGACCTGGCCGTGGCGGTCAGCGCCGGGCAGATCAAGACCGGTTCCCTGTCCCGCTCGGACCGGGTCGCCAAGTACAATCAATTGCTGCGAATCGCCGAGGAACTGGGCGAGCAGGGAAGCTACGCGGGAGCCGGAGCGTTTGCGGCATTGAATTCGTCCTCCTGACGTATCGGATTTCCCGCGATGCGCGTGTGGATCTGGCTGATGACGGCGCTGCTGGGCGGGTTGCTGTACTTGCTGGTGGCCGGTGACGGGGGCTTGCTGAGCCTGTGGGACCAGGCAGGCGAGGTCCAGCGCCTGAAAGGAGAAAACGAGAAACTTTCCGAGCGCAACCGCGTCCTGTCGGCGGAGCTGGAGGACCTGCGCTCCGGACTGGAGGGGATCGAGGGCCTGGCGCGCGACCGCCTCGGCATGATTCGCGAGGACGAGGAATTCTATCAACTGGTGGGCCCCGAGGTCGGCGAGGGTCCGCCCGAGCCGGTCTTCCCCGAGCCGATCCCGCAGACCCCGTGAGGATGCCGATGGACGACACGAGGGAAGTGCACGCAATCGGGGCGGGCGGCGGCTCCGGGGAGCGTTTCGGCCGGGCCAAAGGGGATTCGCCGCTCGGGCAGCGGCGCATGCGGGACGACGCGACCTTCTGCCGCCGGGGCGGCTTTCGCCGTTCGGTGGGTTCTCACCCCGGATGCGACCGGGCGCTCCCGCTGTCCGGGATGAACACCAGGCTTGCCCGAGCGTTCCTTCCGGCGGAAGACTCCGGCGCCTGGAAGTGCGCCCGCCGCGCCGCGCCGCGTCCGTCAGGCGGTTGCCGGTGAGTCGTTTGGAGCCTTTCGCCAGCGGGCATCTCGCGACCTTGGCGGGGAGGCTTGGCGCCGTTGCCGGCTGGCGGCGCGCGGCGCTCGCCGCCGCTTTCGGCGTTCTGGCCACGACGGCGTTGCCGCCCTGGAACCTCCTGCTGCTCCTGCCGGTCGCCTTCACCGGGTGGGTCTGGCTGATCCATGCCAGCCCTTCGCCGTGGCGGGCCATGGCCGCGGGCTGGTGGTTCGGCTTCGCCCACTTTCTGACCAGCATTTTCTGGATTGGCCCGGCCTTGGTCAGCGGCTCCACGCGTCTCGGCTGGCTGATCGCACCGGTGATGTTCGGCCTTTCGGCGGGCCTCGCCCTGTTCCCGGCGCTGGTCGCCTTAGCGGCACGGTCGCCCACGTTGCCCGTTGCCGGGCGCGTCCTCGCCGTGGCCATTGCCTGGACCGTCTCGGAGTGGCTGCGCGGCAACATCCTGAGCGGATTCCCGATCAATCTCATGGGCACAGTCTGGACGCCGTCGCTCGGGATGATCCAGAGTGCCGCCTTCGTCGGGGTCTACGGCCTCGGGTTCGTGACGGTCTTGGCCGCAGCCGCCCCTGCGGCGTTGGCCACGCCGGAGGCGGGAGGGTCTCCCGGCCGCCGCCCTTGGTTGTTTCCTGTGGTGGCGTTCGGACTGTTGGCGGGGGTCTGGGCGGGCGGAGAGGCCCGCCTGGCGCTTGCGCCCGAACTGTCTCCGGCCGGCCCCCGCCTGCGCCTCGTGCAGAGCAATATCGAACAGAGGCTCAAGTGGGAAGAGGAGATGCGCGAGGCGGCGCTGGATGTCTACGTTCGCCTCTCGCGCCGACCGGGTCTCGAAGCGGTGGACCTCGTGATCTGGCCGGAGACAGCGGTGACTTTCTATCTTGACGAGGATTCGTCGTTGCGTGAGTCCTTGGCCCGGGCCGCGCCGCCGGATGGACATCTCGTGACCGGAACGCTCCGGCGTACCCGTACGACGGGGCGCGTGCCCGCTTTCTGGAACAGCCTCCAGGTGCTGACGCCCGAAGGCGCCGTCGTGGCGAACTACGACAAGCACCACCTGGTGCCCTTCGGAGAATACAACCCGTTGAACAGGATCCTGCCCTTTCCGCCTCTCGCCTACGGGCCGCAGGATTATTCCGCCGGGCCGGGACCGCGCAGCCTGCACCTGGCCGGCCTGCCGCCGTTCAGCCCGCTGATCTGCTATGAGGTCATCTTCCCGGGCATGGTGGTGGATTCCGACACGCCTGAGGGGGGGCGGCCGAAGTGGCTGCTCAACATCACCAACGATGCTTGGTTCGCCGGCACGGCCGGGCCTCATCAGTTGTTTCAGGCGGCCCGCCTGCGGTCGATCGAGGAGGGCTTGCCGCTGGTGCGCGTTGCGAATACCGGCATCTCCGCCGTCGTCGATGCCTACGGCCGCGTGGTGGGGCAGATCGCGCAGGAGGAGGCGGACGTGCTTGATGTCTTGCTGCCTCGGGCTTTGCCGGGATTGCCGCCGCAAGCGAGATTCGGCGACGGAACCCTTGCGTCCGTGCTGCTTCTCGCCATGGTCGTCCTGCTCACGATCCGCCTGCGGGGGCGGCCTGAAACGGGGTCGGATGGCGGGAAGCCTGCGCGCATGTCGGGATGATGGCGGATCTAAAGGCGATGCGGCGGCAGTGAGCCGAATGGGAAGGCGCCGGTAACCGGATCCGGCCCCACGAAAGTCTCGATCTGATGACCCCGCCAGAATACGTCAGGGTGCATTCGCCAAGCGAAGTCTGTTCCGAAATGATGAACCTACCCCATATTTGACAAAAACTGAGTGTGGGAAGAAATCAGTAATGGTAGCGACATTAGGCGACAATGCATCGCCCGTCTTTCGCCGTATACACGAGACGGTGTTCCTTGGCAATTTCGAAATCAACTTGTTATGAATACTTCAGGGACGACTAATAATTGTCAGATGTTGTGCAAATCATGCAATAAGACGTAAGTCTTCCAAGTGAGAATTGGCCCATGCAAAACGAACGCATCCCAGAGTCAGTGGAAATCCCTGACTATCAATACCAGCCAAGCTGTGCGGAACTACGAGAGTAAATGGGTCTGCCGAGGTTGCCGCTGGCCTGCGCCTGTGCCTTATTTATGTACCCGTTTAGCTTCAAGATGCCGACGGTGGATTGTGACTAATCGTTATCATTCTCTAAATTTTCGATCTGGTATCCATACATCTCGTGCGCCCAGTCGGGTATGGGGTCCGCCAATTTGGTGACTTTCCCCTTGGCCATAGTCATGACGAACCGGCAAATCACGCCTGAGTGGCCGGATTGGCGAGAATTATCCCAAACATAGGTGCGGTCAGCGACCATACTCGCTTTCTGAATGTTAGCCACAGTGAGGCCGTAACGCGAGAAGATTTTGTCTTTGTGCACACCGTGGCCACCGGAGCCGACTCGGTCCCGAACTCGCTTGTAAGCCAGTTCTGCGGAACTTACATGGATATGGTTCAGCATGACTTCGAAACCGGCTTTTTGGGCGTCTTCAACGAGTTGGTTTTTCGATTCATGCGAGAAAGCTGTTTCAGTGACGAATGACTGCCTCGCCTTTAAATACTGATCACGAATTTCAGCCGCCAACTTACTCATCTCGAGGCTGTGTTTTCCGACTTCGCTGGGGAACTTGGCTTCCTCTATCTCGTCGGCATTAACGAATGGATACTCGCACCCTGACTTATCAAGGAGAGGCTTTACGCGTTCATAGTAAAACGTGGTTTTGCCTGCACCGTTGATGCCACAAATGAGGATTAATGCGGGCTTCTCAATAGCCATAATTCAATGGCTGTCCCGAATACGGCCAACAATCACTACCGGCCGCAACCGTAAAGATATGTCGCTCTCGGAAAGATCATGATTTGCTCAAGATGTTGCCATCAACGTCGCAGCGAGAGCCATCGGCTAATACACCGATAATCTTGCCGTCTTCTTCACCCCAGCTAATGCGGCCTGCGGCGGAGAATTCTTTAGCGCGTTGAATCGCAGTCTCTGTGACAATTCCAGTTTCGGCATCTTCGACAAGAGTATTCATTACACGGCCGAAAAATTCTTGGTCGGTAAGTTCAGCAGGATTTGCTCGAAATGCAGCATCAATCAAAACAGCCAGTTGCCCAGGCTGGCTGCGTTTTTCGCGACCCGCAAGCATACGAAGCTTAGAGAGAGAATCGCGGTCAATTTTGGTTGTCGTCATGTTGGTTGCAGCCATAATAAATCTCCTGTAATGATTCAGAGGCTACCGAGTAGTATACCAAAGGTAGACATGAAGTTTAAAAAAGGGAACTTTCCCGTAGACCATTTCCGATAATGCCAGATCACTTCATTACGAAAATGAAGATAGACCGAACCCGCTGGCTTCAATATACGATGTATTTCCAGTATGCGGATAGCCATATAAACCAAGTATGACTTATCCGACTTGCCCATAGCCGCGAGAATAATGCGGTGCAGTTTCGGGCACTTTGCCTCTATCAAATCAAGCCATGCTATGGCTCCCTCTCTCCTTACCCTCCTTCCATTTGCACCCTCTTTTCTATCTTTTCTGTCATAATCCCGTTGCCCAGTTGCCGAGTTTCCTATCCAAACCATTTGTGGAGAAATTGCCGAATCATGGGAATTGACCGACCAGCCTGCCTGAAAGGGTGCTACAGCGCACTATTGCTCTCATGTATTTTGTCGACTGCCTGTGGTGGTGGTGGCGGTTCGTCGCCCCCCGCCTCCATGGTTCAGCCTGAAACGCCACCGCCCGAAACACCGACTTCAGGTGAAGGTGGAAGGCTCGAGGTGGTCATCGGGTTTCCCTCGCTACTCCCAGACAGCCCTCCCGACCTGAGTTTGATCGCAGAGGAAGAAGCGCGCAGGGTCAGGGCCATGCACGCCCGCGGAGGAACTGGAGCCGGCCAGATCGTCGGCTCAATCGATGGCGGCGCCCATCGGGATCATTCGGACCTGCAAGGAAAATTTGCGCATATTTGCGCCTTTGGGCGTTGCGATGACGGCCGGCCCAACCGGGCGGACCACAGCCCCTTGTACGACATTCCCCCAGGCCATGGCACCGTGGTCAACGGCGTTATTGCCGCACGCAAGAATGGCTCCGGAGTCTATGGCATTGCCCATGAAGCCCAGATCGCATCTTACGGCAACGTCGCTTCGACCAGCCCTCCATGGGGCAACGGCGGCGAAAGGGGCCATGAGTGGAGTTCTCTCTTTGATCAAGAGGTCGCACGGGGTTTCGACTGGATGAAGTCGCTTGGCGTTCGCGTCGTCAACAACAGTTGGTTCAGGACCTATGGCTGGAGCGCAGACCGAGGGCTCACGGCAAGCTCCGTCCGCAACATCATGCCCAGGAGCCTCACGGCATTCGAGGCCTATGTCGATGCGGGCGGCGTGGCGGTCTGGGCTGCAGGGAACGGCATGCACCCGAACCCATCCGTGGAAGCAGTCCTGCCCAAGTATTTCCCGGAGCTGGAAAAAGGGTGGGTCGCGGTTGTGGCACTCGGCGAAAGGGGGGAGATCGAAGGCTCGTACGAGTGCGGCGTTGCCGCCGAGTGGTGCATTGCGGCGCCGGGAATCGTCACCACAACCGACATCGGGGGAAGGTGGACAGTCGCGGGCGGAACCTCCATCGCGGCCCCCTACGTCGCGGGCGGATTGGCCGCGCTGAAAAGCTTGTTTCCGAATCTGAGTTATCAGGACTTGCGCACTCGCATCTTCGCAACAGCCGACAAGTCGGGCCCGTATGCCAACCAGCAGAACTATGGACAAGGTCGGCTCAATCTGGATGCGGCATCGCGGCCGGTCGGCGGCACGAACTTCGCGCTGGGAGCCGAGGATTCGGGACCGGTATTGCCGACCGGTGGGGCGCGAGTGGTCCTGCCGCGTGCGGCAATTTCACAACATTTCAGCGGCCGGTCCCTCGTCGTTCTGGACGGCTTTCAACGGGCCCCCTTCGAAATCAGGCTGGACGCCTTTGCCGAGCCTCGGCATTCCTATCTCTCGCTGGACGACCTCGCCTTGGCACCACGGCGCCGTCACCGCGACTGGAAGGACGGCCTGACGACCGTCTCGACGACCGGCATCAATTTTCGGGCACAGGGCGTGATACGGGAAGATTCGTTCGCCGGGTCCGCCCAGGGTGCGGGGGTGATGCAGGGTCTGGCGGAAATTGGCGGCATTCCGCTTCCGGTCAACGGCTACCAGATGTCGAAAGACGCGATGGGCGCCACGCTGGGTTTGACCAACGGATTCGGCCGCTGGCAAGCGATTCTGGTGACGGACGCGGCTAAGGAGCCGGGTCGTACAGGATCCGGGATTTCGGGATGGAACCCGGGAGCAGTGCTGGCGGTATCGTTTGCGCCGCACCGGGGATCTGCCGGCACGGAAGTCTTCGGGGCTGCCATCGCGTCGGATTTCAGGCGACCGATGGGCTGGAACGGTTCCGGCGCCCTGGCGCTCCGGGGTGACAGTTTCGAACTTGCCTGGGGCCGAAACGTCGTGACCCGCGAGACTTTTCGCGTCGACCTGATGAGCCGATTGACGCACTTGGAGGTGCGAAGCAGCCCACTGCTGCACTTCGACGATCCGTTGCTGGCTTCGATGGATGTCGAAGTCTCGTACCGACCACATGACCACGTCACGGTCGGGGCGCGGCTCGGCACGGAGCGCCCGGCTTCTTCCCGTGCGGGGCAGATCCGGGTGGCCACCGGCGTCAACGATCAGGGCCTTATCGCCTATCAGGATGTTACGGTCGACAGCAGGGCGTTCCTGTCCTTCGACCGGGTGGGTTTGAGCGCCGTCTTTGAAAGCGACTTGGATGTCTCCTTCGGTCTGGGTGCCACGGCCGTGCGGGATGGCTTCGGCAGAACAGAAACCCTCGTGGGGTCCCGGGTGGATGTCAGGTTCTGATCTTCCCGATGGTCAGCCTGCCGGATTCCGGCCTCCCGGTCCTTCAGCGGGCGTGAATCCTTGAAAAACAACGGTGAACGGCTCGACGCTTGGCGAATCCGGGATTCCCATGAAGTCCCACGCTGCCGCCCGCCCGACCGGCCGGGGGGACATTACAGCCTTGGAGGGCAGGGGGACATTTTAGCGTTGGGCTGACACTCGTGTTTCCCGCTGGAAGGCCGCTCACTGTGCTAGACTCTGCCTCGCCCAGTTCATGTCATGAAAATGAGTCCCATGAGGTGCAGTTTGGATGTGCTTGGATGACCAAAGACACACTTGTTCGGGCCTGCAGAAGCTGCGGGAGCAGGCCGGTCGGACGATGCCCCGTGGCTTCGTCGAGGGGCCGGACGCATCGAGCCGTGCTGATCCTCTCTCTTCTCCCCTCTCCATCCGGTTCGATTCCGACAGACGGCATGAGCGCATTGAAGAAGACCGGTGGGCGGCGGACCAGAGCATGAGGGGAAGCGAAGAAACCATGCCCTCGCATGCGTGGCACTGATATCCGGCGCATCGGGAGGGTGGCAGCGCGAATGCCAGGTGCCCGGGGTGTATTTTCCTCCGGGGTCGAGGCGGCCGGATGGCCGCCCCCGGCAAGGGCGATATCCCGCATCATCGCGATCGGCCTGCTTTGTTCCACAGTCCCGGGGATTGCGGCAGAACCGGAGAGTGATCTGCCGAATCGTCTCGACCTGTCTCTCGAAGAGGCCGTTTTCTTGGCCATCGGCAACAATCGCGAATTGATCGGCGCCCGGCTGGACCGTGTCGTGGAACGGTTCTCTCTCCGGGTGGCGGAGAACAAGTTCCGACCGCATGTGGAGATCGGCTCCCATCTGGATCGAACGCATACCGCACCGTCCATGGACCTGGTCACGACGGGCGTGGGGTCGACGGTCGCGTTGCGCATTCCCACCGGCGGGCAATTCAACCTCGACTGGAGCGGCGCCCGCAAGGGCGGCGATTCTCCGTCGCGTTCGCGGTACTCCAATGAACTGGTGTTCACATTCACCCAGCCGCTGTTGCGCGGGTCGGGCATCGGGGTCAACACGGCCTCGGTCCGGATCGCCCAGGCCGTGGAGCAGAGCAACCTTCTCACCCTCAAGCAGACGATCATCGATGTGATCACGTCGGTCATCAAGAGTTACCGGGACTACATGCAGGCCGAGCACCGGGTGGAGATCCGGACGAAGTCTCTCCAGCGGGCCCAAGGCCTCCTGGCGGTGAACGAATCGCTTGTGCGCAGCGGGCGGATGGCGGAACGGGACGTGGTGCAGACGAAGGCCGATATTGCCGGGCGCGAACTGCAACTGGTCGCTGCACGGAACAGCCTGGATGCCGCTCGCCTGGCGCTGACCGATATTCTCGACATAGACAGCCGCACCCGGATCCGGCTGACCGAAACTCTCTCGGAGGCTCTCGCCGGCGAGCCGGAGCAGGACGGGATGGCGGGCAGCATTGAGACGGCCCTGCAGCAACGCCCGGACTACCGACAGGCGGTCTTGGGCATCGAGATCGCGGAAGCCCAGATGGAAGTGGCCGAGAGCGAGCGCCGGTGGGATCTCTCGGCGACATTGTCGTCGAAACTCTCCAGCCTCGACGACACGCTGGGTGGCGCGGCGGGCCATGTCGATGGCACCGACTACGGGCTCCGGCTGGATCTCAGAATTCCGATCGGCGCGGCGGCAGACCCCCGGGATCAGAAATATGTGCAGGCCAAGACCGCCCTCCGGAAGGCCCAGAACAATCTTGCGAATCTGCGCCAGCGCGTCGACATCGAGGTGAGCAATGCGCTTCGGGAAGTGGAGTTGTCCCATCGGCAGGTGGAACTTGCGCGCTCTGCACGCGAACTCGTCGAGGAGAAGGTGGAAGTCGAAAAGGAGAAGCTGCGCCTGGGCTTGTCGTCGAACTTCCGGCTGGTCACCTTTGAGGACGATCTGGTGACAGCGCAGAACAGCGAACTGGATTCGATCATTGCCCATCGGACGGCCGTGACCGCCCTGGATCGTACCCTGGGGACGACGCTTGAGCGCTGGAACATTGAGATCCGCGACGTGGACCGGGAGGATCTTCAATGAACGACGACACGTCCAAGTCGCGAAACCCTGAGCAGTCGCCTGACGACGCGGTCACCGACCTCATGTACAGGAACGTCCTGGACAACGTGGCGAGCGGGATCATGTCGCTGGACACCGACGGGGTCATCACGAGTTTCAATGCGGCGGCAGAGGATATCTGCGGCCTGGCCGGCGAAACGGTGATTGGAGGCCGGTTCAGCGAGATTTTCGCGCTTCGGGAAGGCATGGACCAGTTCGTCGACGTCATCCTGGACGCCCTCTACGATTCCACCATGGTCCACCAGCGCGTGGTCGAGGCCACTCTTGGCGACAGGACGCGGTCTCTGTCTGTGGCGACCACGTACCTGAAGGAGGAACGGGACGGCAAGACCCTCTGGATGGGCGTCGTCGTCGTGTTCAACGATATTTCCGAGATTCGGGAACTGCGGGAGAAGGAGTTGCGTCTGGCCAAGGAGGTGGAGGCACAGCATGCCGAGCTCCGGGAAGCCTACCTGGACCTGGAGGAGACGCACCAGAAGTTGGGCGTGGCCTCGAAGAAAATCAGTTCCGTCCGGATGGGCGCGATGCTGCTGGTGCCGATCCTGTTCATCGCAATCGTGTTGTATTTCTGGGACACTCGCCCGGATGCGGGCCTGCCGCCCTCCGGGGACGGTGCCGGGATGGGACCGGGCGGTCGGGAGCAGATCCGCAGCCTGGTGGCCGAGCCGCAGCGGGTCTCGTCCGCAGTTACCATGGTCGGGCGGCTTGCGCCGAGACGGGAAGTCGAAGTCACCGCCCCGATGGAAGGAAAGGTGGGCGCGGTGCATGTCCACACGGGCCAGCGGGTCGATCAAGGCCAGCCGCTGCTGGACATGGATGCGGCCAAGGTCCAGATCTCCCGTCGCGAGGCGGAGGTTGCCTATCTCAAGGCCCGCGAACGGGTCGATAAATTCGGGGACTGGTCCAATCACGCCGAGGTGTCCCACGCCCGCAGGGCCGTGAGCAAAAGCAGGATCGCGCTGGAGTCCCGGAAGAACCGGCTTGAGGAAACCACTTTCCTGCTGGAGCGAGGAATCATCCCCGCGTCGGAACACGAGGCGGCCGAACGGGAACACCGCAACCAGTTGCTGGATATCCAGACGGCGGAGCGGGACCTCCAGGCCGTCTTGGCCAAAGGTTCTGCCGAACTCAAGGTGGCGCGGCTGGAACTGGAAAACGCGCGCACCCAGCTGAAGAGCGTCGAGGAAATCCTGCACAAGGCAGCCGTGACGGCGCCGGCGGCCGGGGTGGTGATGCATCCGAAGCGGAAAAACGATGAAAGGGTGAGGGGCGAGGGGGACGACAAACTGGTAAAGGGCACGTTCGTGGAACGGGGGGACCTGTTGCTGACCATCGGCGATCTCAGCGGCATGTCGGTGGTTGGCTATGTGGATGAGGTGGACGTCGCGCAGATTCTTCCAGGGCACCCGGCGCGGATCGTGGGCGATGCTTTCCCCGGCATCGTGCTGCACGGCAAGGTGGAGCGTGTTTCTCCGCAGGCGGTCCCCACCCGCGACAATCACAGGCAGCCGTTCTTCGAGGTCAATGCCGTGGTGGAGGCTCTGACGGAGGAACAGCGCCGGTTGCTGCGCCTGGGCATGTCCGCCCGGGTCGAGGTGACGGTCTACGAAAAGCAGGACGCGTTGCTCGTCCCGGTCGAGGCGGTGGAGATCCGCGACGGTCAGTCCCGGTTGCGGGTCCGGGACCGGGATTCCGGCGAAACCCGGCTGGTCGATGTGGTTGTCGGAGTGACGACCCTGGATTCGGTGGAAATCATCGACGGCATCGCGGCCGGCGACGAAATCCTGATGGCCGGGCCATAGCGATGGATCAGAAGGACAACGAAGGGCAGGAGGCATCGGTCATCCTTAGTCTGGTCGATGTCCGCAAAAGTTACGCCACGGGGCCGGTCGTCGCCGAGATACTCCGGGGGGTGCGGCTCGACGTGTACCGGGGAGACCTGCTGTCGATCATGGGCCCCTCGGGTTGCGGCAAGTCCACGCTGATGAACATTCTCGGCCTTCTGGACCAGCCCACCTCGGGTTCCTTCTTCCTGAACGGGCGGGAAATCGGCGCGATGGACGACGACGAATTGTCAGCCCTGCGCAACGCGAGCATTGGTTTCGTTTTCCAGTCGTTTCACCTGCTTCCGCGCCTGACGGCCTGGGAGAATGTCGCGGTTCCGCTGGTCTACCGGGGCCTGGCTTCGGCGACCGCGCAACGCCGCGCCCTCAAACAGCTCGACAAGGTCGGCATTGGCGCGCGCGCGAACCATCGGCCCGACCAACTCTCCGGGGGGCAGCGGCAGCGCGTGGCCATCGCGCGCGCCTTGGTCGGCGAACCGGATATCCTGCTGGCCGACGAGCCCACCGGCGCCCTGGACGCCGAGACCAGCGACGAGATCATGCAGCTGTTCGCCCGGCTGAATGCCGAGGAGCGGCTGACCGGCATCATCATCACGCACGACCGGGAGGTTGCCCGGCAATGTGCCAGACGCACTCGGATTTCCGACGGGGTCCTGAGCGAGGCGGAGCCCCCGAGAGGGGCAGGCCATGCGCCGGGGACCGGTGACTGAACGATCGAATGCTTGCCCTTGCCCAAGCCAACCTGAAGGAAGCAGCGAGCAGCCTGCTTGCCGCCAAGCAGCGCACCTTGCTGGCGCTGGTCGGCATCGCGATCGGCATCGGTTCTGTCATCGCGATGATTTCCGTGGGGGTCATCGCCAGGGACGAGGCCCTCAGGCAATTTCAGGAACTGGGCACCGACATCCTGACCATCACCTTCCAGCATAGCGGCCCTGCGGGCGGCCTCTCCGCCGTCACTCCGGACGAGGCCCTCGGGGTCACGAGGCTTGCCGCCATCGCCGCGGCCGCGCCTTATGCGGTTTCGTACGCGCAGTTCGCTCTCCCCGGGAGGGAGGCGAAAGACGTGATGCTGCTCGGCGCCACCGCCACGCTGCCCGACCTCAACAAGCTGAAGATCGAGACCGGCCGACACATTTCCGACCTCGATCTCCGCCGGTACTTCTGCGTGATCGGGTCGGAGGTTGCCGCGGCCCTGCGCGCGACCGGAATCCAGCGCCTCGTCGGGGAGGCCATCGAGGTGGCGGGAAGCGTGTACACCATAGTGGGTGTGTTGCGGCGGACCCCGAAGGGCATGCGCGACTTCGATGTCAACCATTCCATCATCGTTCCCCTCTCGACGGCACAACGGGTGTTTCGGCAGCCAGAAATCCACAGCATCACGGCCCGCCTGAGCCCGGGAACCTATCACGTCACGGCGGAGTTGAAAGTCGGTGACTACTTCCGGCGCATTTCGCCCGGCATTGAGGTTCGCGTGCGCAGCGCGGAGCATCTGATTGAGCAGATGCACAAGCAGATGCGGCTATTCGCTCTGCTGCTGGGTTCCGTCGGCGGAATCTCGCTCCTCGTCGGAGGGATCGGGGTTATGAATGTCATGCTGGTTTCGGTGTCCGAGCGACGACGGGAGATTGGCATCCGGCGCGCCCTGGGCGCGCGCCGCATGGACATCCAGAGCCAGTTTCTGATCGAGTCCGTCGTGTTGTCGCTGGCGGCTGGCGTGATCGGGGTCGGGGCGGGAGTGGGGGTGACCTGGGCAATCTGCCAGTTCACGGACTGGGCGTTCCGCATCTCGATGCTGGCTGTGGGCCTGGGGGTTGGCGTGGCCAGTGCCGCCGGCGTATTCTTCGGCTTCTATCCTGCCTACCGGGCGGCCCGGCTTGATCCGGTCACGGCGTTGCGCGGTTCGTAACCCGGCAGAATGATGCGGGCCGACCGTCGGCCGTCACTGGCCGGTGCGGCGCGAAGGGCGTACAAGAGCATTTCGGGGCAGGTCATGCCATGGTGATGTTCCCGGTATTCCTATTGATCCCGCAGACCCCGCCATTCCAGCGCCAATGCGACCCGCCACCGCCCACGGCACCGAAACTGAACAGCCCGGCACGCCTGCACGGAATATGGAAGCCCGCCCCATGCGGGGCCTGCGGGCAGCAAGGCACAAGCCCTGCCGCACGAATCAGCAACTAGCCTTGATCTGCCCGTTGCAGTTTTTCAGATTTCCCGCATTGCCCGGAGCAATCGTGACCCAGTGCCGACTGGTGCCGCCGCCATCCCTGGGGCAAGTCGCGTAAATCCTGCAGTTGTTATTCAGCACAATCTCAAAAGTCTCGCTGGAACAACTGTTGCTTGCGCTGCTGGAATTGTAGTTATCCTTGCAAGCATCGATCGGTTTCTTTTGCGGGACTTCGACTTTCGTCTCGAAAGCATGCACCGGACCGAAAGACATCAGCAGCAAGGCGGCGAGGACGCAGTAAATTGAGGGGAATGGTGAGCGGGCGAACCCGCTGTTGGCGTGTTTAACCATGAGGTTTCCTCCAAATGGCTGGTGAATAAAGACTGGGCATCAACGAATATGGCGCAACACCCTCTGCGAGTTCGCCACCATGCCGGACGACGGACAGCAAGGCACAAGCCCCGCCGCACGAGTCAGCAGCTGCCGATCTGGAGCCAACCATCGCAGTTATACAGATCGTCCGCATCCTCAGGATTAATCGTGATTGTGCTGCTTCGGTTCACGATCTCGCCGGCTTTAGTAGTTGTGGTTTGACATGTATAGGTAAGTCTGCACATGTCATTCACTACTATTTCAGTGACCACGGTACCGCAGGTGTTGCTTGCGCTGCTGGCCTTGTAGCCATCAAAACAAACATTGCTCGGAGACTTCTGGGTTTCAACCTTCGTCTCGAAAGCATGCGCCAAGCCGAAAGACATCAGCAGCAAGGCGGCGAGGAAACTGTGACTTAACTTGAAGAGAGGGGGGGGGGGGGGTGACCCTGTTTTGGTGATGTTGTCCATAACGATCCTCCGAATGGTGTCGTTGAAGGAGGTAGGCGCTGGAAAGTCTAGCACGGCAACCCCAAAAAGACAATAGAGTTAGCAAGCACGGGTGCACGACAAATTTGTGGGGTTTTTCGGGATTGACAGGAGGACGGGGGCTATCGCATAATATCTGGTAATGTTTTCATATACCAGTAGAGGCCGTGATGAACTTGGAATCTTCCCTCGAAATCC
>Ga0209544_1001647_pt1 | contig 23422 bp, 17 predicted proteins | sample MesohylPK_FD_187297 | JGI IMG/M metagenome (GOLD analysis project Ga0209544, IMG submission 187297) | Host-associated microbial community of the marine sponge Aplysina aerophoba from Gulf of Piran - sponge mesohyl, lysed by proteinase K... | ecosystem: Host-associated > Porifera > Sponge >...
TGGGTGCGGCTGAGGTGTTAGCCGGGCGGTGCCCTGGGGGTGAGGCTGCCCGTGCTGATGTTGCGGCGGGTCGGCTGGTGGCTTTTGGGCCTGGCCGGACCTGCTCTATTGACCTAAGGCGATGCCCTTCTAGCTAGGGATCGTATTCAGCATCACATCGTTGCTGCTTTGGCTCAAGAGAACGACACTCGTCTGGTTTTCAAAGGAGGCACGATGCTCAGGGTGTGCGTTTTCCCTGGCTATCGCTTTTCAGCGGATATCGATTTCGACTGGATAGGCGCCCCCAGGGCGTTCAGCAACGTTTTTAATAGGAGCGCTCGAAATGGCAACGCCGAGCAGCGGCGCAGAAATGTCGCTGTCGATAGACCAGCGCTCCAACTTGGAAGTGATTTGGAGCGACGAGACAAGCCAGGGGAACATAAAAGCCGAGGCTACCTTCGTGTCTGCCTATCATATACCCACTCGGTATTGGGACATCCTCCAGAACCATCCCGATGTTCCGCCCGCTCCTCGGATACTCGGCTACGAACTTGTCACGGTAATGGCCGACAAACTAAGTTGCATTTCTCGCAGGGCGGCCGCTCGAGACTTTTTGACCTTGAAAATCTCATATATTGGCAGGCGTAGACATCCACGCTGGGTGGGCGCTCTATGTCGAGCAGGCGCAGCATCCCGAACGCGTATATGGATGGAGGCCACATCCCAGCGACCTTCGAGATACCTACCTTGAGCGGAGACACCAACTGCGCAACAACTGGTACCGTCTCGTCAACGAAGGCCTCCTGCGAGACACTCCTTTCCACGAAACCTTCGACAACGTGGACCGGGCTATCAGCGAAGCTCTCGAAAGGTGGAAAAGGGATTCTTGGGTTTAGGGTGTTCTATTTCTGATGCAGGCTCCCTTCCCAGATCCATTCACTCCATCTTGCCATCTGCCCCTACCCGGCGCCCCCCGTACACCATCGGCGCCCAAACAGAACCGGATCCGTCCCTTTCTATCCCCTGCGTCTAGTTTGAGGGTGGGTACACCGGTGGGGAGGCGCAGCCCGATAGCCGCCACCCGACAGGTGGGGCAGGTCCTGTCAGAGCCATCCCCACGCGCTTCCCCTTCCTTATTCAACAGCATGTCTTGTCTTAGCCGGCAACTTGGTTTGTCCGGCCTCCAACGCCAACTGGCGAGCTGCCTCGATACAATTCGGCTTGGAATCTCCTGACACTTGTAGCCTCGGCGTTACCCGGTTTAGCTGGTTCCTCCGACGTTTCCCCTGAGCGGTTTCTGCGCGTCGTTTGCGGAGCGTGGATGATGCCTCCCAGAAGGAAATTCCCAGCGAGGCGGCGTCTGTCAGAAAAGGCCGTTTTTGTTGGACGGTTGGGATGTGTCACCAAAGGAAGTCTCTTTACGCAACGAACGGACCCCGCGCTGCTATGGGCCGACCAAATAGGCGGTAGATGCTCGCTTCTTAGCGACTCTATCCGATCGGCAGGTCGACGCTGCCCTCCGAGAGCCTCTCCGAAAGTTCCGGGTCGTCAGCCGCCGACACCGACAACTCGGTTTCCGTGTAAACCCACGGGACACAGGGCCGCCCTATGACTTCTCCCACTCTCTTAGCCGTTTCCATTCCGACCATCCACAGGTCGGTTTCGTCGCCGCTGTCGTCGGGCCAGACAAGCAACAGTCCCACCTCGGTTTCCTTGCGAGAATGTTCTCTGCGGGCCAGGGAACCGAACATCGCCGCTCTGGAAACCCCCTTCGCCGCCGCCGTTACTACCTCGGCCGCCGCCGCGAACAAAGCGTCGTAGTCCACAACTGCCCGTCCGCTGCCGATTCCCAAAATGTCGAGCACATCATCAAGTGTCCGAGGGAGGCCTCTCAGGCCTATGTCGGTTTTTTGTTGCTCCGCACACCGGACGCGTATCAACTCCCAGTCAACCCGCCCGCCTGCGTACCTCGCCAGGTCCACTGCTTCGTCCCAGGTTTCGTCGGTGTTGTCGGTTGCTTGTACAAGACGGTCCATCATCAGGTCGTTGAGCGAAATGACCCGCAAGGGATATCTGCTCACGAACACGATGTACGGCGTGTCCACTCCGTATGACACTTCGGAGGGCACCTCCACAAGAACGCCGCTCTCATGTTCCCATCCGTAGTACCAGTGTCGACCTTGCTTCTTGAACCCAGCAGCCGCCAAAGATTCCATGTCCCGAGCCGTGATCCGGCCCACCATGTCTATGTCGGTGGGTCGGTTCTGTTGCGTGTAGAACACCTGGGCACCGCCGCCGACTAGGATCTGTGGACGCTCAACGATACTGTCAAAAGCCGCCGCGGCGTACAATATCCAGTCGGGACTACCAGGTTCTGACCGGAGGATCCCCTCCAAGAAACCATCCGTGTCAGCGTTCACATACGACTACTCGAGAGGCGTTTTGGGTCGGAGGCCGCAGGCTTCTTCCTCGGCAGTGGTATCTATCCCCCGGGAGCGTTTCCACGCCAAACGTCTTTCGATATTGCGGGTCGGCGACGCACCGGCGGCGATCCCACGTTTGTAGTTTTCCCGACCCAGGGCCAGCGCCTCTTCCATCGTCATGATCGTCGGATAACGCGAAGCGTAAGGATCGATGGTGGGTTGTTCGGGCATGACCCTCAGGATACCACTGGAATGCACGGGCTACCAACGACAAATCTGGTCCTACATCGGTGCAACGGAAAGGCCGCTCCCTCGTAGGTGACCTCGGCGTATTGCTTGACAGGATCGCCGCGGTCGGCGGTTACGCAGGGTAAAACCTCAACAACCAGCGGACGCGGCTCATAGCGCAGCATCGAGTGCCAGCATTCCCCGTCAGGTCGAGGAGCGTCGCCCAGCTATCACCAGCGGTTTATATTTTCCGTCTTTGGGCAGGGTTTCAGTTTGGCTCTCTGACCTGCGGGTTCACCCCTCAAAGTGAAACACTACCGACTGTTAGGCGGTGGGGTCGATTAGGCGGCCTATGAACAGAAGAGCGCCGGTGTTTTCGTGGACTATGGCCCAGAGGAAGGGACGGTCTGCCACTATCGTGAGGTCGGCTGGGGGCGGCCCGGACATGGCGAACTCCATGGCGGTGGCCGCGGCTGCTTCGGTGCCTTTCTCGTCGACGATGACCTTGGCGGCGTGGAGCGCCGCGGTGATGAAAAGGCCGGGAGAGATGCGATCGAAACCTGCTCCGGAGCAGAATCCCGATGGGCAGAGCCATTCGAATAGGTCGGCAGGTGGCAGGGTCTGTTCCCATTTGGGCATGGTGAGGTCAACCAGACCCGTCTGGGCAGTGTTTCGCAGTCCGGTCAACGCCTCGCCGTCGAGGGATGCTTCGACTGCTGCAAGCCCGGCAGGGTCGCGGGGGACGATGATCCACATGGCCAGTTCACCGCCTTGGTAGGAAAGTTCAACGGCGTCGGCGTTTTCGAGTTGCACGTAGCGACGATCGACCGGTTCCATATCGTGCATGAACGACACGGTTACCGACTGGTTGGCGCCGGTGTGAAACTGTCCCTCGCTGGTCAACTCGGGAAGGAACGGAACTGCCCAGTCGGCCTTGAGGTACACCGTGTTCACCAACACCAGTTGCTGGTTTCGGACGACACTTTCGGACACGATTGCGGGGATGAGCCCCCGGGTGGTCTCTGACACCCATTGGTTGATGGTGTCAGCCGCCGCCGTGCCGTCGGATGTGTCGATCGGCTGGACAGTTGCCCCATACGAGGATGCGGCAGTGTCGAGGAACTCCGCCAACGGCGAAAAGTCGTCGTCAGGGAAGAGACGGTTGGCCACTTCCAAGGTGGTTGGCCCCCTCGACGCTTCGGCCAGCATCAGATCAACGGTGTTAGCAGCGCTGTGGGGATCTTCTGCGGGGAATCCGAATATCCTGTTCAAAGCCGCTCCCGAGTCGTCCGATGCCCCGGCCCGGGCCAGACCGAACGCGAACCCGATGCTCACAGGGCTGGACACCGCGTTGCCCACCAAGTGCCGATGAAAATCCCACCCGGCCTGGTTGATCCCCGCGACCCAATCACCGGTCGGGGCACTGGGATCAGCAGCCAGCCGAACCGCCACCGGTTCCGAAACTGTTGTGTCCAACGAACCGCATGCTGCTGTGACAAAGCTCACCAAAACGAACAAACCGAGCAATCTTGTCAACACAATCAGCCGTACAGCTTCTGGGTTGACACTCCAAGAAGGCTAGTGACCCCACGGGGCGAACCGCCCCAAGTTACGAACTGGTGGCGACCGCAGTGTTTGAATGTTCAACCCCCTGTTACGGAGATGTAGCGGTTCAGATGAGTCGCGGGCCCTTGGTGTTCCCGTTTTTCGTGTGTGACCCTCCGCTCCGGACCTGGCATGGTCCAGACCAGCGGGAAACGCCAGTGGTAAGGAGAGGTGTTCGTGGAAGGCCGGGCGGAGATTGCCGAGGAGCCCAATGTGGGTGGCAAATGGGTGGGGGTTGCCGAAGAAATGTCTTTGCGGTATCTGGGTCCCAACGGTCCTACCTACCTGGTTCCCACCCTCAAGCAACCTCGCTGGTTGATCAAGGTGGTCCCCGAGAAGGTGCGCACCTGGCAAGGTGTGGCCTGGGCGCGGCGCTACTGGGTGGAGGGAACCGGAAGCCCCAGCTATGAAGAGGTGAACGCCTAAAAGGGGAGTCTTTTCCCCACCGCTTTGGCAACGGCTCGTCCAAGCTTCCCGTGCTTGCGGGGGCGGGACGAGTCGTTGCCCTTCTAAGTCGCTTCTGAGGACTGCCGGCCTCTTTGGCCCCGCAACACCGCCGCCGGTCCGGTCCGGGAGGCATCGGTCGCGGTCGACTCAGTCCACCACCGAAGGATCGGGGATGTGTGACATGATGGCGTACTCGTAGGCAGCCACCGCGTTGCTGGGATGGCCGATCTCGGCGGACGCTATGAAGGCGGCCTGATCGGTGATCGGCAGGGCGTCCGGCGCTTTGATGTGGACCTCGGCCACTCTTTCAGCCAGGAGAAACCAGCCGATGGTCTCCTCAACCGACTGTCCCACCGTCACCGGGCCGTGGTTGCGCAGGAACACCAGTTTGGCTTCGTCGAGTGCTGCAGCTATGTGCTTTCCGGTGTCGGCGTCCATCACCTGCACCTCTTCACCTTCGAAGATGGCCTGCGACCTGAAGAAGGCGGTGGCCTCCTGGCAGATCATCCGGAACGGCCGGACATTGGCCACCCAAGGCGTCGCGTAGGGAGTGTGGGTGTGGGCCACGGATACCGATTCGGGACGGGCATCGTGGATGGGGGCGTGAATGTAATAGGCGGTCATGTTGATCGGGCCCGTGCCCTCCACCACCTGACCGCCCGGTCCAACCAGCACCAGGTCGCTGGTTGTGGCCTGCCGGAAGGACACCCCGTATTTGAGCAGCCAGAAACAGTCGGTGCGCTCGGGGTCCCGGGCGGTGATGTGCCCGTCGCCCAGCGACCCCCATCCGAATGCTCCGAACAGGCGATAGGAAAGGGCGGTGTGCCGTTTGCGGTGGCTGCGGAGTTCCTCGACGGTGTCGAACGGGGGTTCAGCGCTGAAGTCCCCGCTGCCCCCCGCCCACGTGGCAAGGTTCTCGCTCATGGTCCAAGCCTCCGATTTATTTGGGTATCCTGATCATATCATTGGTTGGAATATTCCGTTACCCGGAACCGGAAACTTTCCGTCTCCGGAAGTGGGGTGTGATTGAGATGGCAAATATAATTCCGCAACTGGAGCATCCAATCGGAGTCTTGGAGAACGCGGTATGAGAGAAGAGGCACGTTGCGTAATCGTGGGCGGCGGGGCCATGGGAGTAGGCCTGCTCTACCACCTGGCTCATGAGGGATGGACTGACACCGTCCTCGTGGAAAAGGACGAATTGAGTTCGGGGTCCACCTGGCATGCCGCGGGACTGGTGCCTCATTTCATCGGCAGCCTCAACATGGCCAAGGTCCATGCCTATGGCGCCGAGCTTTACAGCCGTTTGGAGGAGGAGACGGGTCACCACACCGGGTGGCACGGTTGCGGTGCGGTGCGGTTGGCCACCAACCCCGACGAGGCCGATTGGTTCAAATACGTTCACGGGGTGCTCGAATTGGTGGGAGTGGAATCCCACCTGGTCGGACCCGAGGAGATCCGAAAGATCCATCCGCTGGTGGACACCGAAGGAGTGGTGGTTGGCTTGCACACCCCCAATGACGGATGGACCGATCCTTCCTCAGCCACCAGTTCCATGGCGGCCGGTGCCCGGCAACTGGGCGCCGAGATCATGAGGCGCAATCGGGTGGTCGACATGAATCAACTCCCGGACGGCCGCTGGGAGACCATCACCGAAAAGGGACGCATCGTCTCCGAACACGTGGTGAACGCGGCAGGTCACTTCGGGCCGCAGTTGGCCGCCATGATCGGCCTGGACATCCCGATTGTCTCGGTGATCCACCATTATGTCGTGACCGGGGCAATTCGGGAGGTGGCCGATCTGGACATTGAAGTCCCGGTGTTGCGCGATCCCCGGTCCTCCTGCTACACCCGCCAGGAACACGACGGACTGCTGATCGGTCCCTACGAGACGGAGGGCTCACTTTCCTATGGGATGGAGGGCATCGACTGGGACCTGACCTTCCACCTTCTTCCTCCCGATGTGGAGAAGCTGTTGCCATGGCTGGACCTGGCGGCCCGCCGGATCCCCGCACTGGGGGAAGCCGGCATAAGGCGAGTGGTCTGCGGTCCCATTACTCACACCCCCGACTCCGGTCTCATGATCGGTCCGGCCCCCGGTTTGAAGAACTACTGGATGTGTGTGGGATCCTCGATCGGAATCTGCCAGGGACCGGGAGCGGGTAAGTACCTGGCGCAGTGGATGGTGCACGGCCAGACCGAGATCAATGTGGCCGAGATGGATCCCCGCAGGTTCGGCCCCTATGCACCCGGTGACTACACCCATGCCAAGGCGATCGACGAGTATCACGAGATGTACCAAGTGCGGATGCCGGGGGAATACCGGGAGGCGGGCCGCCCGATCAAGAAGACCCCGCTCTACGACACCCTGGCCGCCAAGGGAGCCCAGTTCCAGGAGATCTACGGGTGGGAGCGGGCTCGATACTTCTCTCCTGACGGCAGTGCGGAGGATTACTCCTTCCGACGGTCTTCGGCGTTCGGGCCGGTGGGAGAGGAAGTCAACGGGGTCCGCAACCGGGTGGGGGTGGCCGACCTGACCGCCTTCACCAAGCTGGAAGTGACCGGCCCCGACGCAGCGGCGTTGCTCGATCGTCTGGCGGCCAACCGCCTGCCCAGCCAACCCGGCGGCATCCGGTTGGCCCACATGCTCACCACCCTGGGTGGCATCGAGGGCGAGGTGACCATCACCCGGCTGGGTGACGACCGCTTCTACCTCAACTCCTCGATCATGGCGGAGCAGCACGATCAGGATTGGCTGCGCCAGCATGTTCCTGGGGGCGGGGAGGTGACGGTAACCGACGTCACCAACCAGCGGGGAATCCTAGCGGTCACCGGTCCCCGGTCCCGGGAACTCCTGCAGCAAATCACCGGCGCCGACCTCACCACCCCGGCCTTTCCCTGGCTCACCGGGCAGGAGATCGAAGTGGCGGGGGTACCATGCCTGGCCCTGCGAGTAAGTTATGTGGGTGAACTGGGATGGGAACTGCATCATCCCATAGAGCAGATGCCCAAGCTGTACGCTGCTATTCAAAGGGCCGGGGAGAGCCTGGGATTGATCGACTTCGGGAGCTACGCCATGAACGTGATGCGGATCGAAAAGGCCTACAAGGCCCATGGGTTCGAGTTGACCACCGAGATCACTCCGGTGGAGGCCGACATCGAGCGGTTCGTCAACTACAAAAAGGAGTTCCAAGGCAAGGCCGCCACCCTTGCCAGGCGAGAGTCCGAACTTGCCTGGGTGCTGGTCTACGGTGAAATGGATGCTCTCGATGCCGATTGCCGGGGCAACGAACCGGTGTACGGCAACGGGACGATGATGGGACTCACCACCTCGGGCGCCTACGGGTATTCGGTGGGCAAGAGCCTGTTCTTCGCCTATGTTCATCCCGACTATCGATCATCCAGATCGGAATTCGAGATCCGGGTGATGGGCGAACGCCGCCGTGCCCGGGTGCTGCCCGGCCCGGCTTGGGATCCGCGTTCAGAGAGGCTGCGGGTCTGATGGCCCGCAGAGGTCGCCGGGCCGGAGGAAGGGCAGCCCGGATAGCCGCCCGAGCGGCGGGACTCAAAGAGGTCGACCGCCCGGTGAGGCCCGGACAGCAGGGGGGCGCCTACCGACCCCTGTCGGAGTCCGACATGGAGGATGTCTACAAGGCTTCCCTGCAGTTGCTGGAAGAACTGGGTATGGGTGATCCGATCCCCGAGTTCGTCGAAGCGGTGGTGAATGCAGGAGGTTGGGTTGATGATGAGGGGCGGCTTCACTTTCCCGAGTCCCTGGTAAAGCGGGCCATCGATGTGGCCGCCAAGTCCTGGGTGTGGCACGGCATCGACGAGAGCCGCTCCATCGAACTCTCCGAAAAAAAGGTCCACTTTGGTACGGCGGGGGCTGCCGTATTGATGTTCGACCACCTGACCCAGTCCTACCGGCACTCCACCACCCAGGATCTGTACGATCTCGCCCGGGTGGCGGACACGCTCGAACACATCCATTTCTTCGTGCGTCCCGTGGTCACCCGCGAGGTCGATGGAGCCCGTGAAGTAGACATCAACACGGCCTACGCCGCCATCATGGGGACCACCAAACCGATCGGCACCTCCTTTTTCCAGGCCCCCCATGTCTATGAGGTGGTCGAGATATGCGACATGGTGCTGGGTGGACCGGGCGAGTTTCGCAAGCGCCCCTTCATAACGGCCAACGCCACCTTCGTGGTCCCTCCCCTGCGGTTCGCCAAGGAGACCGCGGAAGGCATGGTGGCCATGGTTCGGACCGGCATGCCCATCAACCTGCTGTCAGCGGGGCAGGCCGGCGCCACTTCACCCGCCACGCTGGCGGGATCGCTGGTGCAGGCTCTGGCGGAGTGCCTGGCCGCCCTGACCTGTATCAACATGCTGTCCCCCGGCCATCCATGCATCATGGGGCTGTGGCCATTCGTCTCCGATCTGCGCACCGGCGCGATGACGGGAGGCAGCGGAGAGGAGGCGGTGCTCGCCGCCGGCGCCGCTCAGATGGCCAACTGGCTGGGACTTCCCTCCGGGGTCCCCGCCGGGATGACCGACTCCAAACTCATCGACGGCCAAGCCGGTCATGAAAAGGGTCTCACCGTCGCCTTGGCCGCTCTTTCCGGGTCCAACCTGGTGTACGAGTCGGCTGGAATGATGGCCTCCATCCTGGCGTGTTCGTTGGAGATGATGGTGATCGACAACGACATGCTGGGATCAATCAACCGTACGGTGCGCGGCATCGAGGTCAATCCCGACAGCCTGGCGACCCAGGTGATCAGGGACGTGGTGTCGGGGGAAGGGCACTTCTTGGGACACGAACAGACGCTGCGGGTCATGCAGAGGGAATATGTCTATCCCCAGGTCGGGGACCGGCTCAGTCCCGATGACTGGACCGACGCCGGAGCGCTCTCGGTTTCCGACCGCGCCCACGCCTATGTGATAGAGACCCTCGCCAGCCACTTTCCCGGTCATGTACCTCCGGGGGTTGATGACCTCATTCGGGAGCGGTTCCCCATCCGTCTCCCGGTCGAGTCGGTGAGGGGCGGCTGATTCCGGCCGCGGAGCCCGCGGCGGGCGCCCAGGCACTGCCGGCGCGGGCTCAGGTGGTTGTCGTGGGCGGGGGGATCGTGGGGAGCAGCGTCGCCTACCACCTGGCTCGAAGGGGAGTCACCGATGTCCTGCTACTGGAGCAGGGCAAGCTGACCGGTGGAACCACCTGGCACGCCGCCGGACTGGTGAGCCAACTCAAGTCGTCTTACAGCCTCACCCGCCTGGCCACCTACTCGGCGCAACTATTCGAGGACCTGGAGGCTGAGACCGGCCAGGCCACCGGATACCGGGCGGTGGGTTCCATCTCCGTGGCCTCCGACTGGGAACGCTGGGAAGAGATAATGCGGGGACTCTCCATGGCTCGAACCGTGGGTGTGGAGATGCGTGAGATGGACTTCGACGAGTTGCGGGAGCGCTGGCCCCTGATCCGCACCGATGACCTGGTGGGTGCAGCCTGGATTCCCCAGGACGGCCAGACCAGCCCGGTGGACACCACCATGTCGCTGGCGAAGGGGGCCAAGGACCGGGGAGTGAAGGTCGTGGAGGGAGTGGCGGTGACCTCGATCCGGGTCGATAACGAGCGGGTGGTGGGAGTGGAGACCGAGCGGGGATATGTGGAGTGCGAGACGTTGGTGCTGGCGGCGGGCATGTGGACGAGGCAATTGGCCGCCACGGCCGGGATTCACGTGCCACTGCAGGCCTGTGAGCATTTCTACCTGGTGACCGAGCCCATGGACGGGGTGCCGCCGGGGATGCCCACCCTTCGGGACCCCACCAACTACACCTACTTCAAGGAGGAGACCGGCAAGATCATGACCGGCTTCTTCGAACCTCGCGGGAAGGTTTGGAAGCTTGACGGGATTCCCCGCGACTTCAGTTTTGGAACGCTTCCTGAGGACTGGGATCATGTCGGCCCCATCTTCGAGCGTTCCATCCACCGGGTGCCCGCCTTGGGCGAGGTGGGTATACAACTCTTCTTCAACGGCCCCGAGGCCTTCACTCCTGACGGGATCTACTACCTGGGCGAGTCGCCGGAAGTGGACCGGTGCTTCGTTGCGGCCGGATTCAATTCGGTGGGCATCCAGTCGGCGGGAGGCGTGGGTTGGGTCCTGGCCGATTGGATCATCGACGGTCATCCCCCCTCCGACCTGTGGCCGGTGGATATCCGGCGGGCCCAACCTCATCAGACCGAACTGGGGTTCCTGGAGGAGCGGATTTCGGAGAGTCTGGGCCTCCTGTACGCCATGCACTGGCCCTTCTACCAGTATCAGAGCGCCCGGAATGTCAAGTTGTCGGCCCTTCACGATCGGCTCGATGCAGCAGGGGCCGTGTTCGGGGAGATGTCGGGATGGGAGAGGCCCAACTGGTTCGCCACCGAGGGTATGGAGCGGCGCTACGTGTACTCCTATGGAAAGCAGAACTGGTGGGAGGCGTCGGGCGAGGAGTGCCTGGCAGTGCGTAACGCGGTGGGGCTGTTCGATCAGACATCATTTGTCAAATACTCGGTGGAGGGTCCTGACGCCGCCCGGTTGTTGGGATGGGTCTCATCCGGGCGCGTTCCGGGTGCAGTGGGAAGGGTGGTTTACACCCAGTGGCTCAACCCCCGGGGAGGAATCGAGGCCGATCTGACGGTGACGCGTCTCTCCGAGGAGAAGTTCCTGGTGGTGTCGGGTTCCGGGGCGCCCACTCGGGACTGGGCACACCTGCGCAGGGCAGCGGCGGGCCATGACGTGCGGATCCGCGACATCACCTCATCCATGACGACTCTGGGGGTGATGGGTCCCCGGTCGAGGGCACTGCTGTCGGCGCTTACCGACGCCGACCTTGGGAACGAGGTCTTTCCTTTCGGTGCTGCCAGAGAGATCACGGTAGCCGGGCACCGGGTGTTGGCGATGCGGGTCAGCTACGTGGGCGAACTGGGCTGGGAGTTGTATGTCCCGGCCGACCAGGCGGTTTCGCTGTATGACGCGGTGGTGGCCGAAGGCGCCGCCCACGGTCTGCGCCAGGCCGGGTACCACGCCATGAACTCCCTTCGGCTGGAGGCGGGGTACCGGCATTGGGGGCATGACATCACCGACGAGGACACCCCTGTGGAAGCTGGTCTGGGTTTCGCGGTGGACTGGGACAAGCCGGGTGGCTTCTGCGGGAAAGAGGCCCTGGAGTCACAAAGGGGCCGGATTCCCGCCAAACGGCTGGTTCAATTCCGCCTCGAAGACCCCGATCGCCTGCTTTACCACGACGAGCCGGTTTTCCGTGACGGCGAACTGGTGGGCCGCACCACGTCGGGGATGTGGAGCTACGTTGAAGGCCGGTGCCTGGCCATGGGTTATCTGCAGAATCCTGATGGAGTCTCCAAGACCTGGCTCGAAGCGGGGGAGTTCGAGATCGAAGTGGCCGGAGTGCGCATCCCGGCCACCGCCTCGCTCAAGTCCTTCTACGCGCCCCGCACCCGGGGCAGCTAGGGTTTCTCCAGAAAGCGGAAGGCCCATTCGAAGATGGGAGCGGGCGTGATGCGAGCAGCGTTGATGCGCAGTCTCGTCCCCGATCTGACGGGTGACCTGGTTGAGATGGAGCAGGTGCCGCGGCCCGAACCGAGGGGACCCCATGAGGTGGTGGTCCGCATTGCCGGCGCGGGAGTGTGTCGCACCGAGCTTCACATTCTGCAAGGGGAGATACCTGTGGGGCTTCCCCATGTGCTGGGCCACGAGAACGCCGGTTTCGTGGAGGCGGTGGGACCTTCGGTACAGCGTGTGGCGGTGGGCGACCCGGTGCTGTGCTATCCGTTCATCTCGGACGGGCTCAGTTCTGCCGAACGGGACGGTCTCGACCAATGGGCGCCCGATCGGATCGCTCCCGGCATAGACGCCCCGGGCGGGTTCGCCACCCATCTGCTCTCCCACGAACGGGCCATGGTGAAGTTGCCCGGTGGTGTCGATCCCACCGATCTGGCACCCCTCACCGACGCTGGGCTGGCCGCATATCGGGCCTGTGCCAAACTGGATTGCAAACCCGGAGATACCGTCATGGTCCTTGGCGCAGGGGGTTTGGGGCACCTCGCCATCCAGATCCTGTCGGCCATCTCTCCCGCCAGGGTGGTGGCGATCGATGTTCGAGCGGAGGCTTTGGATCTCGCTGCCCGATGCGGCGCCGAAGCAGCCTTGCAACCCGAGGATCTGTCCTCCTACCTGGATGGAGAGCATCCCGCTGCCGTGCTTGACTTTGTCGGTTCCGACCAAACGGCCGCGATGGGGATCGGCCTGCTGGGATTCGGCGGACATTACGTGGCGGTCGGTGTGGGGGGGACCCTGCAGGTCCCGCTATTCGATCTGGTGGGAAGCGAGAAGAAGATCGAAGGGGTATATGTGGGGAGCTATCGGGATCTTGTGGAAGTGACTCGTCTGACGCTTGCAGGGCAGGTGGTTCCCAAAGTGGTCAGATACCCGTTGGAAGAGGCCAATCAGGCCCTCCTTGATCTGGCGGCGGGGCGGATCGTGGGCAGGGCTGTTCTGGTCCCCTGACGCAACGAGGAACGGTCCGGGCTACGTCAGCGCCACCAGCGGTCATCGATATGAAGGGCCCTGATTGGAGCAAGAGCCTCGTCTTCGGCCCTATGGGGACGGAGGTTGGATCGCGGCGATGAGGTCTGCGGCCCGGTAAAGGAAGCCGGCCATTTGGACGCGGGTGACGGGTTGGTCGGGGCAGTAGCGGTCTGCGGTGCAGCCGAGGGTGATCCCCCGGGTGGTCAACCACATGATCTCCTGAGCCAGGTCGTGGTCGGCAATGTCTATGAAGGCACCGGTGGCGGCAATCGGCCCGAATGAGGCCACCTGGTTGGGTTGCGGTGCGGTGTCCCGCAGGGCGGTGCCCGGGTATGCCGCCTCAACATTGTCACCGGACGACGCAGGTGTTGCCAAGGCAAGCCGGACGGTGCGGCCGACCACGGTCGGCATCCCTGCCAACGGTGCCGTGGCGCCGTTAACGGTGATCGTGAAGTCGCTCTGATCCGGAGTGGATGTTTCGTCGAGGTCTTCATCGAAGGTGATCTCGAGAACGCCATTGTCGACGGTGGCTGTGCTTACAACGGGGGCGGTGACATCGACAGTGTGATGCCGGACTGCATCGATGGGAACCCGGTGGGCCCTGGTGGTGAGCAGTTCGCCCTGGCTGGTCATCCGTAGGGAGAACACTTCCTCGTTGGTGTCGGGATCGATCTCGGTGAGAGTGTGGCCCGGCGGCGGGGGTGTTGCGAGATTGTCGTCGATGGTTCTCATCGACCCCCAACCGATCAACCAGTTTCCGTTCGCCTGAGGGGCCACCAGGCCCGCCGAACTGGGCCAGGTGTCGTAACTGCCTCGGAAGGAATAGTCGCGCACGAAAGCAGCCTGATGGTTCGTGGTGTCGATGGAGTATTCCACCACCCGGCTGAACTGGTGCGAAACCGGAGGGGGCCGGGTAGGACCCTGGGCTTAGTTGCAGAAAGGGGCGATTTCAGTCATGCTCTTCATTTGGGGCTGTCCTTGGTGGAACCAGGTAAGAAGGTGGGAAAGGTCTCTGCGGTGCGGGGATTCACTGTTCCAATGGCTTTAGGCTTAATGCAATGTGAGGAGCCTCATTAGCCGACTGCGTGGAAAGGGAAACTCCCATGAGCCGCAAGTGCCTTGGTATGTCCGAATGGGGATACAACCTGCAAATGGCGCCATCCTGGGCAGTTTTTTGATCAGCTAATTGGTTCCACTGGGAATATATCGTTGGAGGTCAGGACGTCCGTCTCTTCACGGGTATCACGCCGAAGGAGAGTGGTGGTGATGAACTGGGAAGCGAGGATGGCGGAAATGCTGAGAAGTGTGCGGTCTGAGGGGTAGCGGGGTCACGGTGGCCGTGCTATTGGTACTGGCCATGGTGTTTGAAGGGTCTTCTCTCACTGCGGCATCCCACCATGATTGGGGGTCGGGTACTCCGTTTGCGCAGTGTCGGGAGCAGGGCCGTACCATTTATGGTCCGAAGACGGGTCAGAGGTGGATTGGGGACTTTTATGCCAACCTATACCATTGCGCCGAGCCCACTGATTTGGATGGTGACACGGTTCCTGCGACTGATTGGGGGTCGGGTACTCCGTTTGCGCAGTGTCGGGAGCAAGGTCGTACCATTTATGGTCCGAAGACGGGTCAGAGGTGGATTGGGGACTTTTATGCCAATCTTTATGATTGTGCAGCGCCGGACGCGCCTGTTACCTTGGGGTCAGTCCCGGCGGGTGTTCTAAGGCCGGACAACTATTCGAGCCCCGCCATTCAAGTCTCGGAGCTTTCCATTCATGCTCGGCCTGGGTTACCTTTCAGTTTCCAGCCGCGCCCCGATCTGCCAGCTTGGGATTCCTCGTTGCCGGTGGACTGGGCCGCCGATCCGTTCGGGGATCGCAATTGGCAATTCCAGCTGCATGCCTGGGTGAACATGGACTATTGGCTCTATGCCTACCAGGACGGTGATGGAAGCGCCCTGGAGGAGTCTGTCGCCATCGCCTTGGACTGGGCGCAGTTTCATTTGGGACATGGTCGAAAAAGCGCATTTCAGTGGTATGACCTGGCTGTCGGCGTCCGGGCTTCCCGTCTGGCGTTCCTGCTCGACAATGTTCTGGTCGGCACCCTAGACGTCGAAGAAGAGGATTGGACCGCTCTTCTGCACCTGGCCGAGCTTCATGTGCAAAAGCTCCGACAACCCTCGTTTCTCTCGGACGGGAATCACGGTCTTTTTCAACTGGCCGGGCTCAACGCGCTGTGCGCAGTCATCGATTGGCGCCGCGTCTGCGACGGGGCCCGATCTTATGTCTACGAGACTTTCTCGAAACTGTTTGACTTTTGGTTCACGGTCGAGGGCGTCCACCGGGAGAACTCGCCCAATTACCACGGCATAGTGGTAGACGCTATCAAGCGGCTGCGCATTGCGGAGCGGATCGAGATTCCCGGTCTGCGCGCCCTCATCGAGGAAGCGGACAGGGTGACGCCTTGGCTCACTTATCCCGACGGTCGATGGGTGCCGGTCGGTGACAGCGCCGGCAGGGGGCCGCGGCTGACCGGTCCTGTCGAGTTGACCTGCCTGGAAGCAGGCAGGGGATGCTGGGCCGTTAAAGACCTCACCGAGTCGGGCTATGCGATCATTCGCTCCGCGCCGGGAGTCGAAGAGGCCAGCATGCTGTTCGTGAACGCGATGTTCGTGGACGTTAAGGGTGAGGTCATCAGGCACAAGCACGCTGACGATCTCGGTTTCGTGCTGATAGAGGGAGGTCGCGAAATATTCGTGGACAGCGGCAAGTACGGTTACCACAAGGATCGGATGCGCGGTTACGTCCTGAGCGCCCGGGCTCACAACATCCCGAGCCTGGTAGGAAGTCCGATTGATCCTCGCCGTCTTGGTCCCGCCGAGACGCAGCTGCAGCCCATAGAAACGACCGAATCGGGGTTCGTAGTGGAGGGATTCGTTGATCGCACCGGACTGCTCCGACACCAGAGAACGTTCACCTATGTGCCAGGATCGTCTCTGACCATCACCGATCGTCTCTACAACAGGACGGGTTATAGATGGCAGTCCAATCTTCATCTGGCGCCCGAGCTCCACCCGGTGTTAACCGAGTCAGGGTTCGTCGTTGAGGTGGGCGACTTCCGAGTGGATGCGAGTTTCGACGGCGAAGGGTGTTCCATCGACATGGAGCGAGGGGCAACTGAACAATATCAGGGCTGGGTTTCCGTTGGATACCTGGAGATGATCCCCGCCACGGTGGTGAGAGCGACCTGTCCGGCAGGTGTGGTAGAGACCTCTTGGGACATCGCGATTCACCGTTAGTGTGAGTCGAACCGTTCTTGGCGGAGACTGCAGGTCAGCGGACCGGTTCCACGCGGAACACGTCGTCGGCGGTCATGACGTACATCTCTCCCCGGGTGTCCACACCGAAGGAGAGCACCCGTGTCTGAGCTTCCACCTGTTCGGTCCAATCCCGGAGATCGACGGCCAGTTCTCCGTTCCAGGAAAAGCTACGGAGAAAACCGCCGCAGGCGTCCGAGTAGAAATAGGTTCCGGTCAACTCGGGGATCGCCGTACCCCGATACACCACCCCGCCGATCACTGCACAGACCTCAGGGCTGTGGGGCAGGGCCAGTGCCGCCGCCGTGAAACCGCTGGTGTCACACGTTTCCGGGTTCTCCCGGCAATGGACGCCTTCATTGAAGGGACCCCATTGCGGCCCTTCCAGCCATGACCACCCGAAATTGGTTCCCGGGGCATCGAGGGACGTTATGTCGATCTCTTCGTAGGCGTCGGCCCCGACGTCGCCGATGTAGATGATGTTCGTCACCGGGTCGATCCAGAACCGCCAGGGGTTGCGGATCCCGTACAGGTAGACCTCTGGGGCCTCGGGGCTCAGTGGAGGTTGGTCGTCGGGGATGCCGTAAGGCTCTCCTCCATCGACATTGATGCGGAGTATGGCGCCCAGCAGGGTAGTGGGGTCCTGGCCGTTGAAACTGTATCCGTCGTCCCCGACCCCGAGATACAAGTAGCCGTCTGGTCCGAATGAGATCATTCCGCCTTTGTGGAAATCACTGCGGGTGGGGATATTCATCAAGGTTCTGGCGCTGGAGGGGATTGCTCTTCTCAACTCGTCATCCAGCTGGTATTCGGCGAGAATGATGTCGAACTCCAAGTCGGTGTAATAGAGGAACATTCGCTGCGGATCGGTGGGGTGGAGGGCCACTCCCAGCAGTCCAGTTTCAGATCCGATGCCGACGGACTCTCTCAAATCCAGCACGGGCGGGTTGGAGAAAGTGCCTTCCTCGACGATCCACACTCTTCCTTCGCGGGTGATCATGTAGTTGAACCGCCCGCCGGGTCGTCCCACGATTTGCAGAGGCATGGCGTATTCGTCGTCCAAGGTCTGGCGGACGCCAGCAAAAACAAGTTCATAGCGGAGTCCGCGCAGAGGCGGTAGGGTTGTGGAGGCTTCCGGTGGCTGGGTGGAGGTGGCCTCCGGCTCGGTGCCGGGTGGGGACGTGGAACCGGTAGTTGGCTGGTCCGCAGACTCGGCGGATATATTGGTGGGGGCCTTGCAAGGGTACAGATCTGCGTAGAAGTCCCCGATCCACTTCTGCCCGGTACGAATGCCATAGTCGGTCAATCCCTGCTCGGTGCAGTCGTCGTAGGTGATACCTGATCCCCAATCGGAATGGCGAGCCTTGTCGGAAGGCGCAGAACCCGTGTCCCCGCCGCCGCAGGCGACCGCCACGAGGAGCACTGCAACGCACAGGCTCGCGGGTCGCGTCTTGTTCATGGACGCCAGTCCTTGGGGTCAATCAATAGCCGAACCAAGGATAGTTGGCCGGAATGGCGCCATCGTCAAACGGGAAGCCGGGAAGTCTCGGGCAACCTGCCCCGCAGATTAAGGCGGTGGGCCGAGAGCCTGGACCGTAGAGCGACATATTCCGGACGACGTCAAACCCTCCGGCGGCAGGGATCAGATAATCGCCCGGCCTACGGGAAACGAGTGGATTATCCAAAGGGATGGTCGGTCTTTTCCAAAACGGAGAAGGTGTTCGCCACTGTTGTGGAAGCGTGGGAAAGGTGGAATTCTAGGACCTACAACAGATTGAGAACGAGATAGTGGTGGAACCCCGTTGCCTCCCTCGACACCTGAAGACACGATCACCAGCACTACGACTATCACCACGACGAGAGGTAGCTGACCCGTTCACCGCGAGTAGCTCCGGTCAGCAACCGGCCAGGGCCAAGGCTAGTTTGGCCCCGATCGATGCATTGTGCCGGATCAGAGCGGTGTTTGCCACCAGCGAGGCGCCAGCGGTGTGCTCGAATACCGCCTGCAGAAGGAACGGGGTTGCGTCCTTTCCTGCGATGGCCCGACGCTCCAGTTCTCCCAGGGCGTAGTCCACCGCCTCCCGGGTGGTCTGGGCGTCCAAGGCGTCTTCGGGAGGGATGGGGACCCCCAGCAACGTCCCCCCTTGCCATCCCATTCGCCGGCCCGCCCGAAAGGCGCGCGCCAGGTCCTCGGGCTCATTTACCCGCCACTCCACCTCTGCTCCGCTGTCGGTGCTGTAGAACCAGGGGAAACGGTGAGACCTCCACACCGCCACCGGGACGCTGATGGTCTCCAGGTACTCCAGGGTGGCCGCGACATCCATGAAGGCCTTGGTCCCCGCGCACACCGTGATGCACGGATGGGAGGCGATCGCCTGCAGGTCGGCCGAGATGTCGAAGGAGCTTGCTGCTCCGGGTGCCACCCCGCCGATCCCCCCGGTCACGAACACCTCGATTCCGCACAGAGCCGCAGCGAACAGGGAGGCTCCCACCGTCACGCCGCCGTCGCCCCCTTGGGCGATGATGCGGGGCAAGTCCCGTTTCTGGACCTTGGCGGCCTCCAGAGAGGTCCCCAGGCGCTCCAGTTCGTCCTCTGTCAGCCCGCACACCAGTTTCCCGCCGAGTACCCCGATCAGAGCGGGCACCGCCCCTCCCCGGCGCACCGCCTCCTGGGTGGCCCTGGCGGTTTCCAGATTGGTCGGAAACGGCATCCCCTGGGTGACGATGCTGGTCTCCAGCGCCACCACCGGCCCGGCGGCATCCAGTGCCTCCCGCACCTCATCTCCCAGACGAATGGGTACTTGCGGCAACTCAGCCTCCACCGGCGGTCCTCTCCGAGAAGGTCCCCAGGGCCTGGGCGGCTTCCCTGAGTCCGGCGTCTCCCAAACGGTCGGTGACTTGTAGCAGTTCCGCCACGGAGGGGGCCCCGGTGTGGGCGCCCCGGTGAGCGATTGTCCGGGCGGCCACCAGATTCGCCACCCTGGCAGCCTGGTGGGCTGATCCCCCGGACAGGGTGGCGGTCAAGAACCCCGCCGCGAACCCATCCCCCGCACCGGCGGTATCCACCACCGGGAATTCTCTGACGGCGGGGATGTGCAGCAGACCGTGTTGACTCTTGACCATGCAACCTCTGTCGCCCATTGTTACCACCACGATCCCTATGCCCAAACTGTGCAGCGCCCCGGCCGCGTCTTCGGGTGAAGAGGCACCGGTGAGGGCGGTTGCCTCATAAAGGTTGGGGAACAGGTAATCAATGCGGTCCAACCATCCGGTGGATGGGTCGAAGCCTTCGGCGAAGAGGGGAGAGGGGTCCAGGGACACCCCGATTCCCATCCGTCGTGCTTCATCCATCAAATGGAGGGCGGTGGAGCGGGATCCGGGGTCCTGGAATGAATAGCCGCTCAGGTGTACCACCGCCGCCTTGTCCAGCAGGGAAAGGTAGGCATCGGCGGGAATCCGGCCCGACGCCGGCCCGCGGCAGGAGACAAAGGTGCGCTGCCCGTCCGGATGCACCAGGGAGATCACCAGCGCCGGCGGTCCCCTGATGATCTGGATTGCCGAGGTCCCCACTTGATGGGCCGCCAGATCGTCCATCACGATCTGTGAGAAGAGGTCGTCACCCACCCGCGCCACCAGGTCCACCCTGGCGCCCAATCGGGCCGCCGTCGCCGCGCAGTTGGCGGCTGACCCCCCGGCGGTAACCACCTGGTCTCGAGCCGCGGTGTCCAACCCGGCGGCGGGAAGGCTGTTGACACGCAGGCTGATATCAACGGATGCGTCCCCGTACACCAAGAGTGAGGGCTGCTCCACCCGGTTGCCTAGCCCCCGCTGATGGCGGGAAGAAAGTGGACCTCGCTGTCGGGCTCCAAAGTCTCCCACCAGGCGCTTGGGACGATGTCTCCGTCGATGGCCACCGCCGCCGACTTCAACTGCAACCCTATGCCGGGAAAATGCTCCTCCAGGCTCCTGGCCAAGGCTCGCATTGATGAGGCCTTCACCTCCATCTCGGTCGTCCCGCCGGTCAGGCCCTGGAGGGCGTTGGAGAAGAAGACCTGGGCCATCAGCCCGACGACAGGGCCTCCAGCACCTTCACCGGAGACATGGGCAGTTCTTGGATTCTCTTGCCGGTGGCGGCATAAACGGCATTGGCGACCGCCCCCAGGGGAGGAACGATTCCCACCTCTCCCACTCCTCTCACCCCGTAGGGATGTTCGGGGTTGGGCACCTCCACGATCACAGTGTCGATCATGGGCAGGTCGGATGCCACCGGCATCCGGTAGTCAAGGAACCCGGGGTTCTCCATCACCCCGTCCCCATCGAAGATGTACTCCTCGTTGAGAGCCCATCCGATGCCCTGGACCACTCCTCCCTGCATCTGTCCCTCCACGTAGTCGGGATGGATGGCTCGCCCGGCGTCCTGGGCGACCGTGTATCGCAGGATGGTCACCCGCCCGGTTTCGGGATCCACCTCCACATCACAGATCTGGGTAGAGAACGCCACTCCCACCCCGCGGGGGTTGACGGTATTGGTGGCTGACAGGGGTCCGCCGGTGCGAGCCGACCCGGCGGCCAATTCTTCCAAGGTGAGAGGTGGGAAGGCGCCGGAGACACTCTGTGCCCGACCTTCCACCCACTCCACTTCTTCGGGGGGGACATCCCACATCCGGGCGGCCCGGGAGCACATGTCTTCGATCAACTCCCGAGCGGCGGATACCACAGCCATACCCACCGCGAAGGTGACCCGGCTTCCTCCGGTGAGGTCGTTGTAGCCGATGGAGTGGGTGTCGGCAACCACCGGTTCGATGCGATGCACGTCGATGCCCAGTTCCTCGGCGGCCATCTGGGCCAGAGAAGCGCGGGAACCACCGATGTCGGGGCAACCGGACATCACCACCGCGGTGCCATCGGAGTTGATATTCACCGTGGCGCTGGTCTCGCCCCCGTAGTTCATCCACCATCCCGAAGCCACTCCCCGTCCCTGCCAGGGGCCGAGCGGCGCCGAGTAGTGGGGATGGTCGCGGGCAGTCTCCAGGGTCTCAACCAGCCCGATCTTCCGGTACTTGGGTCCGTAGACCGCCCTCACGCCTTCGGCTACGGCGTTGCGAAGCCGGATCTCCACAGGATCGATTCGGAGTTGTTCGGCCAGTTCGTCGATGACCGACTCGGCGGCGAACCCCACCATCGGGGCGCCCGGCGCCCGGTAGGCGGCCACCTTGGGTTTGTTGACCACCACGTCGTAGCCCTCCAGGTACACGTTGGGAATGTCGTAGCAGGCGAAGATTCCCATGACCCCCAGTCCCACCGGAGAACCCGGAAAGGCCCCCGCCTCATATGCCATCCATGCCTGGGCCGCCACCAGTTTCCCGTCTTTGCGAGCGCCCATCTTGACTTTCATCCAGGTGCCGGAGGTGGGACCGGTGGCCCGGAACACCTCGTGCCGGGTCATCACCATCTTCACCGGCCGCCCGGTTCGGCGCGACAGCAATGCCGCCAGAGGCTCCAGGTAGATGGTGGTCTTCCCACCGAATCCTCCCCCGATCTCGGCGGGGATGAACTTCATGTCGCCGGGGTCCCATCCCAGGACATTGGCGGTGAGGGTGCGTATCACGAAGTGGCCCTGCGACGAGCCCCAGACCGTCCCCTTGCCGTCCTCGCCGATCTGGGCGACCACCGCGTGGGGCTCTATGTAGCCCTGGTGGACGGCCTTGGTGAAGTACTCCCGTTCCACCACCAGGTCGGCCTCCTCCCAGGCGGCGTCGGGATCGCCGCGGGAAGTGACATGGCGTGCGGCGATGTTGGAGGGCTCTTTGGGAGGCGAGTCCAGTCCGGACGTGAACAGATCGTCGTGGAGGAGCGGCGCATCGTCCGCCATGGCTTCCTCGATGGTGAGCACCGGAGCAAGCACCTGGTATTCCACCCGGATGAGTTGGGCGGCCTGCTCGGCGACCCGAAGGGTGGTGGCCGCCACCGCCGCCACCGCGTGACCCTCATACAGCACCTTGTCCCGCGCCAGTATGTTGCGGGAGAGGTCCCGGTAGGTGGCGTTGCCTTCACCACCCTCGACCTGGTTGTCATCGAGTTCGGGAAGGTCGGCGCCGGTGATGATCGCCTTCACCCCGGAGACTGCCAGAGCCTCCGAGACATCGATGGACCGGATGCGGGCGTGAGCGTGGGGACTTCGCAGCACTGCTCCGTGAAGCATCCCGGCAGTGGCGAAGTCAGCGCCAAAACGCGCCCTCCCGGTCACCTTGTCGAGCCCGTCGTGGCGGACCGGGCGGGTGCCCACCCACTTGTAGGCGGTGCGGGTGGCGGTCATGCGGTCTCCTTTCGGGTGTCCTGCTCTCTCATCCGGACGGCCGCGTCCAGGACGGACCGAACGATCTTGTCATACCCGGTGCACCGGCACAGGTTTCCCGCCACGCCGTAGCGCACCTCGGTCTCGGTGGGGGTGGGGTTGTGATCCAGCAAGGCCTTGGCTGCTATCAGGAACCCGGGGGTGCATACCCCGCATTGGAAGGCGGCGCCTTCCAGGAAGCTCTCCTGCAGAGGATGGAGATGCTGACCCTCGGCCATTCCCTCGATGGTCTCGATGCTCCGACCCTCCGCTTCGGGGGCGAACACCAGGCAGGAGCAGACCAGTTGACCGTCCAGAATCACCGAGCAGGCGCCGCAGTCTCCCGTTCCGCAACCCTCCTTGGTTCCGGTCAGCCCCAGTTCGTCGCGAAGGGCGCTGAGGAGAGTCTGGTAGTCGTGGCACAGAAAGTCCACCGGGTCTCCGTTGACCACGCAAGTGACATAGGTTCTGCTCATATTGCCTCCTTGGCGCGGCGGGCGGC
>Ga0209544_1001654_pt1 | contig 23319 bp, 15 predicted proteins | sample MesohylPK_FD_187297 | JGI IMG/M metagenome (GOLD analysis project Ga0209544, IMG submission 187297) | Host-associated microbial community of the marine sponge Aplysina aerophoba from Gulf of Piran - sponge mesohyl, lysed by proteinase K... | ecosystem: Host-associated > Porifera > Sponge >...
ATGTTTAGTGATGTGTCTCTGAACTTCCAAGCTGCCTATTCGGCAGATTACGACCCCATGCGGGGGTTCACTCCAGAACGATGCTTCCAAGCTGCCTATTCGGCAGATTACTATCAACCCCCTGACCGTGCCATTGGGTTATCCTTCCAAGCTGCCTATTCGGCAGATTACTTTGGTCAAAAATGGTACGATGAAAGAGTAAACTTCCAAGCTGCCTATTCGGCAGATTACGATGAGGCTCACAGTGAGTATTGTGAACGACTCTTCCAAGCTGCCTATTCGGCAGATTACAATAACCTCATCCACCCCCAAGACAAAAAGAAACTTCCAAGCTGCCTATTCGGCAGATTACTTTAACCGAATTCCGACAATTCTTGAATCGTTCTTCCAAGCTGCCTATTCGGCAGATTACCACGGCACGGACTTCAAGGCCTATATTTTCTCCTTCCAAGCTGCCTATTCGGCAGATTACCACTGATTACTATTTTTGTTGCGAGTCCCCGTGCTTCCAAGCTGCCTATTCGGCAGATTACGACGCTTTACTGAAGGAAGACAATGCGGGTAACTTCCAAGCTGCCTATTCGGCAGATTACTGTTCCGCTGATACTCACTCACAATGACATCACTTCCAAGCTGCCTATTCGGCAGATTACCATTTTTGTCTATTTTGATGCATTTATATATACTTCCAAGCTGCCTATTCGGCAGATTACCCACTCGACTGGGAGTCGGCTTCCATGCGGTACTTCCAAGCTGCCTATTCGGCAGATTACTAAATAAGCGCGTTTAGTCCGGTCGTGTAAGCCTTCCAAGCTGCCTATTCGGCAGATTACAGTTTTTTGACGGGAGTCAAATCCGAGTTGACCTTCCAAGCTGCCTATTCGGCAGATTACGACGACACACCTCTGACTCCGTGATTCCGCTTCTTCCAAGCTGCCTATTCGGCAGATTACTAACAATGGTTATTGCTGCAGGTGCAATTGCACTTCCAAGCTGCCTATTCGGCAGATTACGACATGGGTCATCACACATGCAATGAAATATTCTTCCAAGCTGCCTATTCGGCAGATTACGAACATTACACATACAATGGAAGCCAATAAAACTTCCAAGCTGCCTATTCGGCAGATTACTGAGTGCACCCGATAGCGCAGTTAGTTTGTTTCTTCCAAGCTGCCTATTCGGCAGATTACAACGGGGTGGTGTTTGCTAGTGACGACTCCGACTTCCAAGCTGCCTATTCGGCAGATTACGCACAATCAATTAGCGGTGAGATTGTAACCGACTTCCAAGCTGCCTATTCGGCAGATTACTAGCTGCCCTTGGTTCACGCTATTCAACAACTCTTCCAAGCTGCCTATTCGGCAGATTACAACCTAATCGTGGTATGTGAAGCGTGCCACAACTTCCAAGCTGCCTATTCGGCAGATTACTCAATGTGGCGGGGTATGCCACAAGAACTATTCTTCCAAGCTGCCTATTCGGCAGATTACAGTGGGTGGCATAATGATGTTCACCCCGAACTCTTCCAAGCTGCCTATTCGGCAGATTACTAGACGGTAGTGCACTTGTTGAAGATTCAAGACTTCCAAGCTGCCTATTCGGCAGATTACGCGGAACGACTTTACTTGCGGCGGAGCGATTACTTCCAAGCTGCCTATTCGGCAGATTACAATCGTGGAGTGTAGTCAAGACTGTCACTGATCTTCCAAGCTGCCTATTCGGCAGATTACATTATTTGATTGTGTTAGCTAGTTTGATTGAACTTCCAAGCTGCCTATTCGGCAGATTACAGGGAGCATCCTGCGTAATTGAGGTCTCAAACCTTCCAAGCTGCCTATTCGGCAGATTACGCGGTTAAAGGAAACCGTCCCGGTGAAGACTGCTTCCAAGCTGCCTATTCGGCAGATTACCACGTCTTCGTCGGGCGATCAATCGGGTCAAACTTCCAAGCTGCCTATTCGGCAGATTACGAGACGGCGAAAAGTCGAGCACCGTTGATTATCTTCCAAGCTGCCTATTCGGCAGATTACTAAAATTAACCTAATCTGTGGTACAATCACTCCTTCCAAGCTGCCTATTCGGCAGATTACTTGTCTACCCTATTTTGCGGTGGGAGTTTAGTCTTCCAAGCTGCCTATTCGGCAGATTACAATATGATTAAGTTATCTTGTAGGAAAGTTATCTTCCAAGCTGCCTATTCGGCAGATTACCTACCTCTTCTGCCACTTCTGGGTCTATGGTTCTTCCAAGCTGCCTATTCGGCAGATTACAACCTGACTTGGAATTCTTTAAGTAGGTCAAACTTCCAAGCTGCCTATTCGGCAGATTACTGACGACCGCACGAGTATAGCAACTCGCAATACTTCCAAGCTGCCTATTCGGCAGATTACCACTTACCAAAGCATATATTTCGCCCGTTTTACTTCCAAGCTGCCTATTCGGCAGATTACTATTGCGTTTGATAAGGACGGAAATTTATATGCTTCCAAGCTGCCTATTCGGCAGATTACTGTTTATTAAGTTCTTGCACTCCCAGAGTTGTCTTCCAAGCTGCCTATTCGGCAGATTACAAGGGACCCGCACTTGGTTTGTGAATGATGGTCTTCCAAGCTGCCTATTCGGCAGATTACTCCGAGAGCGGTTAGCCGATTTGAGAGCGGAACTTCCAAGCTGCCTATTCGGCAGATTACGATCTCTGAGCTGCAGTTTCACTCGGTGCAGTCTTCCAAGCTGCCTATTCGGCAGATTACTTAGCCGTGGTGGGTGAGGGCGGACCCGAATTCTTCCAAGCTGCCTATTCGGCAGATTACATACGAGCCACGCCGTCAACGATGGGGGCATCCTTCCAAGCTGCCTATTCGGCAGATTACAATCTATCTGCCACTATACTATCCTTATAATTCTTCCAAGCTGCCTATTCGGCAGATTACAAATTGATATCAACAACAAATTATCACTGAAACTTCCAAGCTGCCTATTCGGCAGATTACAAATGCGAATCTCTCCCAGGTGGCAGAGTGATCTTCCAAGCTGCCTATTCGGCAGATTACAAATGAGATTAGGAATAGGATTATTAGTACTGCTTCCAAGCTGCCTATTCGGCAGATTACGACCAGGGAGTCGATTTGTGATTGAGGAAGCGCTTCCAAGCTGCCTATTCGGCAGATTACGTGGTTCCTTTATCTTGGGGTTAAAAATAGCTCTTCCAAGCTGCCTATTCGGCAGATTACCTGGGCATAGCTCTGGCATTGGTAAAGGCAGTCTTCCAAGCTGCCTATTCGGCAGATTACTTGAAGATCGGCTGTGGGATATAGGTTTTAATCTTCCAAGCTGCCTATTCGGCAGATTACTTTGCTTGATTCAAAAAGCAATAGAAACCACTCTTCCAAGCTGCCTATTCGGCAGATTACTAATGACTAAACAAGCTGTTTTAGATACAATTCTTCCAAGCTGCCTATTCGGCAGATTACGGCGGGGCGAACGGGAAAAGGGACTCGCAGTTCTTCCAAGCTGCCTATTCGGCAGATTACATTGGTTACCCCGTTAAAGTGGTTTGAATAGTTCTTCCAAGCTGCCTATTCGGCAGATTACTTGAGCACGAAATTCATCGCATTCAGTCGACTCTTCCAAGCTGCCTATTCGGCAGATTACTTACCCGCAAGTCACCCTTGTGCTATCCAGGTCTTCCAAGCTGCCTATTCGGCAGATTACGCCACTTAGTGACTATCGGCACAAGTGATGGTCTTCCAAGCTGCCTATTCGGCAGATTACGAAGTTAAACGATTAAACAAATTCAAATGAAACTTCCAAGCTGCCTATTCGGCAGATTACCAAGCAACTCAAAGTTAATATAAGGAAAAAAACTTCCAAGCTGCCTATTCGGCAGATTACCTAGCAATGCGGTTATATGCTTTGCGAATACACTTCCAAGCTGCCTATTCGGCAGATTACATGTTCAACAACGAGGGTTGGACCCCGTTCGACTTCCAAGCTGCCTATTCGGCAGATTACGGAAGCCGATTGAAGATATATCAACCGTATTTCTTCCAAGCTGCCTATTCGGCAGATTACTCAGTGTTGAGACGGCCTCAACAGTTCATTTACTTCCAAGCTGCCTATTCGGCAGATTACATCACGTGCAATCCAGAAAGATTCATCTAACCCTTCCAAGCTGCCTATTCGGCAGATTACACCCTTTCCCAAAGTGAAAAAAGGGTGGTTCGCTTCCAAGCTGCCTATTCGGCAGATTACGCACAATGCAACAGAACCGAATTGAAATGATTCTTCCAAGCTGCCTATTCGGCAGATTACATTTCAAGGGCTAAAAGCGGAAGTCATTAGTCTTCCAAGCTGCCTATTCGGCAGATTACGAGGCACACTCGCAGTGGTTTTCTGTGGATCACTTCCAAGCTGCCTATTCGGCAGATTACAATGAGGCAATTTGATGTCGGATCATATAAATCTTCCAAGCTGCCTATTCGGCAGATTACACCGAACGACGGTTCCGTCAATCCGAAGTAAACTTCCAAGCTGCCTATTCGGCAGATTACTATTGGTATTCGCTATGATGAGCCAAAGCGGTCTTCCAAGCTGCCTATTCGGCAGATTACTTATTGAGCGCCTGCGGAACAACTGGACCAAACTTCCAAGCTGCCTATTCGGCAGATTACGACGACTATATCGAGCGCCAACGCAAGAAAATCTTCCAAGCTGCCTATTCGGCAGATTACTGAGATTGATAGTGGGGACATTGATAAAGACACTTCCAAGCTGCCTATTCGGCAGATTACCGAACGACCAAGGTTTTCGCTTCCTTCCGATACTTCCAAGCTGCCTATTCGGCAGATTACTGTGCAGTAATAATCATCGTCAAAATTCTCAACTTCCAAGCTGCCTATTCGGCAGATTACTTGGATTGATTGGTAATTTGCCGACCGCTGCTCTTCCAAGCTGCCTATTCGGCAGATTACTCTTCTGCTAAATGATAGGTATCTCCTATTTTCTTCCAAGCTGCCTATTCGGCAGATTACTCTTCTGCTAAATGATAGGTATCTCCTATTTTCTTCCAAGCTGCCTATTCGGCAGATTACTCTTCCGACATATCTTTTCTGCAAGTCAAAAGCTTCCAAGCTGCCTATTCGGCAGATTACTATTGACGGAATACAATCAGACAGGACAGAGACTTCCAAGCTGCCTATTCGGCAGATTACATTAGCTGAAATTGCATAAGGGGGCAAGTTATCTTCCAAGCTGCCTATTCGGCAGATTACAAGAAATAAGGTTTATTATCTGGTCAACTTGTCTTCCAAGCTGCCTATTCGGCAGATTACCGAAGATTAAAATAATAAATGAGTTAATTTAACTTCCAAGCTGCCTATTCGGCAGATTACTCATTGAAAACCTTGTCTACTATGGCGGGATTCTTCCAAGCTGCCTATTCGGCAGATTACGGGGTTACTTTGCAGTACCGATTATGAATGTCCTTCCAAGCTGCCTATTCGGCAGATTACTATACGTAGACAAATTGAGGGGTTTTTATAGTCTTCCAAGCTGCCTATTCGGCAGATTACTGATTAAAGATAAGGTAGGTAAATAATGGATTCTTCCAAGCTGCCTATTCGGCAGATTACTAACAGGATTGAGTTTGCTCACTTCAATCTGGCTTCCAAGCTGCCTATTCGGCAGATTACTCATCTCGACCCCAGGCGAATCACTTAAACAACTTCCAAGCTGCCTATTCGGCAGATTACTCATCTAACTGCAATTAGACGCCATTTGAACCCTTCCAAGCTGCCTATTCGGCAGATTACATATCGTGGACTTTGGCTATATTCAAGCCAGTCTTCCAAGCTGCCTATTCGGCAGATTACTCGGGGGTATTGCGGTTAGCGATGATAGTACTCTTCCAAGCTGCCTATTCGGCAGATTACATACGACATAATAATTTGCGGGCGATTAGTCGCTTCCAAGCTGCCTATTCGGCAGATTACTTACTCGGTAATTTATGGTCAATTTTATACAACTTCCAAGCTGCCTATTCGGCAGATTACAAACGCAATTAAGGGAATACCCTAATGACCAACTTCCAAGCTGCCTATTCGGCAGATTACTGATGTATTGACCGGGACTATTGATAGTGTGCCTTCCAAGCTGCCTATTCGGCAGATTACTTATTAAAGCCGTCTTGTTAAACTGCCCCCCACTTCCAAGCTGCCTATTCGGCAGATTACATACCGAGCCATAGTGTTCACTTTTAACTCCTCTTCCAAGCTGCCTATTCGGCAGATTACTCCCCGCCAGTTAAAACCTCGCCCCATGCTTTCTTCCAAGCTGCCTATTCGGCAGATTACGTCAGCCCTGTTAGTCAAGGTAGTCCTCTACACTTCCAAGCTGCCTATTCGGCAGATTACAATGAGAAGAAGAGAGAGACCTTTAACCATCACTTCCAAGCTGCCTATTCGGCAGATTACAGCCCGACTGAATGCCCGAGATAAAGCACTCTCTTCCAAGCTGCCTATTCGGCAGATTACTTAGTGGGGGGCACGGAGGTATGGTATCAAGACTTCCAAGCTGCCTATTCGGCAGATTACGATGTGGATGCTGGATTATATTCCTCGAGCTGCTTCCAAGCTGCCTATTCGGCAGATTACTCGTACGTTATTATGCTGCCCAGGGCAATTATCTTCCAAGCTGCCTATTCGGCAGATTACTTGAGAATTCAAGTAGTGGAGGGTCAGGTTCGCTTCCAAGCTGCCTATTCGGCAGATTACATTAGGTTCTCTAACGCATATTCTTGCTCCAACTTCCAAGCTGCCTATTCGGCAGATTACTAGCGCTATCCTCAATGTTGTGAATTACTTGCCTTCCAAGCTGCCTATTCGGCAGATTACTTACAGCGCTGCTTTTGCTGGCTTTTGCTGTACTTCCAAGCTGCCTATTCGGCAGATTACGTTAAGGACACGATCAACGAGCACGTTACGGCCTTCCAAGCTGCCTATTCGGCAGATTACAATAGTCCACACTGATTCGGCAAATCGGTTTACTTCCAAGCTGCCTATTCGGCAGATTACAATGGCTTATCCAAGACCTGCTTGCGGGTCTTCTTCCAAGCTGCCTATTCGGCAGATTACAGTATCAATGGCACCGAATCGACTTGGCTAGCCTTCCAAGCTGCCTATTCGGCAGATTACATCGGTCTCCCAGTACTTAATTCCGTCAATCACTTCCAAGCTGCCTATTCGGCAGATTACGTGATTTATCCAAGCGCTGCCCAGCGGCGCTTCTTCCAAGCTGCCTATTCGGCAGATTACCAAATCTCAGGCCAGCCAGATTCAGCGATTTACTTCCAAGCTGCCTATTCGGCAGATTACGATGACGCTGGATAAAGAATTGCTTTGGGTTGCTTCCAAGCTGCCTATTCGGCAGATTACACGTTTGATTGGCTGGGCAATAGTGACCCCGTCTTCCAAGCTGCCTATTCGGCAGATTACTACAGTTAATCGATGGGCTGTTCAGAGTTATTCTTCCAAGCTGCCTATTCGGCAGATTACTTCGTCAAACCTAATCCCAATAAATGCCATATCTTCCAAGCTGCCTATTCGGCAGATTACAAACAAGTGACTGACGAGATTGACCGCATTGACTTCCAAGCTGCCTATTCGGCAGATTACGCGGGTGAGGTCAACTTTTCGGTCAAGGATTTCTTCCAAGCTGCCTATTCGGCAGATTACAAAAAATAAGGAATTATGGGACTAATATTAAGCTTCCAAGCTGCCTATTCGGCAGATTACGAATTGCGGGTAAGCACTAGCCATGATAGTTACTTCCAAGCTGCCTATTCGGCAGATTACAATCTTCACAAGAAGAAGCAATATATAAGTTACTTCCAAGCTGCCTATTCGGCAGATTACTTGAAAAGAAGTGTAAGAACCGCAAGGTTGAACTTCCAAGCTGCCTATTCGGCAGATTACTAGAAGCAGAACGAGAATTTAAACATGAATCTCTTCCAAGCTGCCTATTCGGCAGATTACCGTCCCAAGGAGCAGTGGCTGACGGCGCAAAACTTCCAAGCTGCCTATTCGGCAGATTACTTTTCCCTTACAAGTCGCTAGGAATTCCAATACTTCCAAGCTGCCTATTCGGCAGATTACGGGCGATTGATTGACCAGGATGAGGCGATTATCTTCCAAGCTGCCTATTCGGCAGATTACTACGGCACTCACCACGCCCCCTGAAGGTTTGTCTTCCAAGCTGCCTATTCGGCAGATTACTGATGCGGAACTTCTTTCGCAATTGGATCTTCCTTCCAAGCTGCCTATTCGGCAGATTACGGGTATCGTCTCACGCTGAGCCCGCACATACTCTTCCAAGCTGCCTATTCGGCAGATTACGATGAGTATTATGAGATTGATAAGAAGGTTAACTTCCAAGCTGCCTATTCGGCAGATTACACTGAGGTGGACCATATCGTGCCCCTATCCCTCTTCCAAGCTGCCTATTCGGCAGATTACCGCAAGGTCAGTTAATATCTGCAACAAGCATACTTCCAAGCTGCCTATTCGGCAGATTACGGATTTGCTTGAAATATACGACAATTTATTAACTTCCAAGCTGCCTATTCGGCAGATTACTGGCTTACGGCATCGGTATCTATCGCAAGATTCTTCCAAGCTGCCTATTCGGCAGATTACAGCCCTTGGCTCACGCTATTCCACCACGGGCACTTCCAAGCTGCCTATTCGGCAGATTACTTTGGGAATAGATAAAAGGACTTATTCCTTGTCTTCCAAGCTGCCTATTCGGCAGATTACATTGCGTGTAATCCCTTTGACAAGCAATGGCACTTCCAAGCTGCCTATTCGGCAGATTACTCAAGGTAACAATAGTAGGTGAACCAGGGGTTCTTCCAAGCTGCCTATTCGGCAGATTACAAAGAAAAAGCCAAATTACCGACAAAGGAAAGCTTCCAAGCTGCCTATTCGGCAGATTACAGCCAGTTAGAGAAGAGCTTTGCAGAGATATCCTTCCAAGCTGCCTATTCGGCAGATTACCGCCCCAGATAAGCAAAGAATGAGCGAAACGGCTTCCAAGCTGCCTATTCGGCAGATTACTGGCGATGATGATATAATCAATACTAACGACTCTTCCAAGCTGCCTATTCGGCAGATTACTCGACGAGATACTTGGCTCCACGGGGATAACTCTTCCAAGCTGCCTATTCGGCAGATTACTTGCGGACGATATCGAAGACGGGAACGACTATCTTCCAAGCTGCCTATTCGGCAGATTACAACTAGACGGCGAATGTATTTACCAAGGCACGCTTCCAAGCTGCCTATTCGGCAGATTACGTTTTCACCGTGCACGACAATACTTTGTCTGTCTTCCAAGCTGCCTATTCGGCAGATTACCGCCAATGGGCGGGATGCCTATGAACAATGAACTTCCAAGCTGCCTATTCGGCAGATTACGGGTAGCGAGTGATGGTAAGGGGCGTCATAGTCTTCCAAGCTGCCTATTCGGCAGATTACTGTTTTCTCGGTTTGTTCTGCAGGGTGCCACTCTTCCAAGCTGCCTATTCGGCAGATTACGAGGGGCAGCGATTGTAGTTATGGGAGGCAAACTTCCAAGCTGCCTATTCGGCAGATTACTTATTGAATGTGCCGAGTAGGTCAAGGTAATTCTTCCAAGCTGCCTATTCGGCAGATTACGAGACAGTTGTTCCATTTGTTCAGCTTGAATTCTTCCAAGCTGCCTATTCGGCAGATTACAGGTTGAAGTGTTTACAGGCAGCATAGTCGATCTTCCAAGCTGCCTATTCGGCAGATTACTGCTCTTGGAGTTGATTGGAAGAGAAGTCGACCTTCCAAGCTGCCTATTCGGCAGATTACTATATCAATCAATGAAGGAACATTCTTCTCTTCTTCCAAGCTGCCTATTCGGCAGATTACGTGGTGTAATTTACCCACCCCAGTGGGTCAACCTTCCAAGCTGCCTATTCGGCAGATTACAATAGGAGATTGCCCCAGTTTGACGGGCGGTTCTTCCAAGCTGCCTATTCGGCAGATTACAGGATGGCAGTAGAGATACTGCCATTTTTTTTCTTCCAAGCTGCCTATTCGGCAGATTACAAGAACAAATCAAGCTGGAATATGGAGTAACTGGAACTTAAGTGAAAATAGTTATTATAAACCATTCTAAAATAGCATCTCTGTAACTGTCGGAATTTTATATATTTTTCAGAGACAAAAAAATAATGGTTAAAACCATGGTATAGTTGCTTGCTTTGATAAACCAAAAGTATCAAACTTACCCAAAATTGGTTCATCAGTAAGTTCACCCATCTTTATGTACCGTCTGTACCACTGGCCATTTGATACACTTTGCACCACTAAATAGGGTAAGTTTGTTAGCTGTGCATGCATCATTTTTTTTTGATAATTTTTCGTGTCAGACTCTGAAATTCTTTTTCGCTTGATGAGTCGTCTTAATTTGCTTTTCCCCATATTGCTTTGCCATCGAAATACAGTACGGTGCTTTACCCCTATATCGGGTGTTTTCTCTATTTTTGTTACTTTGCAAAAACCAGCCAACCCATTTAACCACTTACTATTCTGAAGTTTAGTTAGGTCATTCTCATTACCATGCAAACGAATAGTATCACCTAAAGTAAGATTGTATTTGGGAAAACTAACTCCGACATTTAGAGCCGTAATATCTTTCAGAGCCATATGTAGTTTAAGGTAAATTTTGCTAACCAAAGCATTTTGACCAACTGCCTCATTGGGCAGAACTGTAATATCCTGATAAAATTCCATAACAGCAATTACCTTATATCAATATCTGTTACATAGGCTATCCCTTTTTTTCCCAAGTAAAATGCGGATACGCCTGCATTTTCAATAATTTTCTTCAATTGGACAGCTTTATCAATATCAAGGTTTAACTTAATTGTTAACTTGCCCGATGCTTTCTCTAGATCATGCCTGACCTGCCCCTCTCCTTTAATAAACTCAAGACAAATATAAGGATTCCCAAAAATTGGCTTTTTGATGCCAGTCGTGTAATTGTCCATAAAATCTTTTTCTGTCATTCCATTCTTGGAAATTCCACTGATTTTTCCTGTTTTGGACTTGGCTTCGCTCATATCAAATTGTGATTCAAGCCGTTTAAGCTGTAAATATAAGGCTGAGCAATATAAACTTTGAACCTTAATTTTTGTTGATCTAGCCAAATCAAAGTCATCAAACTCTTCATTGAGTAGATTTGCCGCCTCCAACGCTTGCCCGACCTTTTCAAGAGGTCGCTCCTTCCCTAGCTTCCTAAACTGGCCACGGATTTTAATGGGGTCCACATTCTTTTCTTCATAAGCGGATGGGCTTTTACTCAAAATAAACGAAAATAATTCTTCTAATTCTAGCCATAACACCCCCCAAAACTGTGATGAGTAATCAGATTGAAAAACAGGGTGATCACAAACCATACCCGTAAACGAGTTTTGGTCTACACTTCCGTTTTTGTTACGAATGTATATTATTTCTTTATTAATTACCTCGCAATTATCCTCAAATTCAATCTCATTTTCTAAATCTGCAAAGTAATTTGGCATACCATCAAACTCATTCCGAATTTGATATAGTTTTCTCTGGTCACCAATTAATCTATTTAGAACCCCTAAAACAGTATCGCGTGTAATCTGTTTTCGAAAATAATTATTCTTATTTTTCAATTTTGAGGATGATGCTACGAATTTCCGACCTTTATTAGGTAAAGGTTCGTTATTACTGCCTTCAAGAAATGAATTCCGCCATGATGATTCATATTCAATAACAATTTTCATCTCTCTACCTTATTTTGCTTCAAAGTAGATGGCATAGTTTTCTTCTGGGCTAACCGAAATTTCACTAGGCTCACGTTTGATACGCATCATTTTATTGCTGTTGTTATAATCCACCTCAATCGCATCAACGTACATATAAGATTTAGATTGGCGTATTGATAGATTCCGGATCAAATCCAAAGTGGTGTTAATCATGATAGTGATTGCATCTTCGTTAAGTAAAATTCCTACTTCACCTTGTTGAAAGATTGTTCCTTTGCGTACATAATTTTGATGAAAGATAGCTTTTGGATTGGAATCAGGAGCTAAACTTTGGATAAAATCCTGAACAGTTTGTGCAACACTTTCCCCTTGATTTTCCTTTATCACCATTGCGGCTCTATCAAACTTATTATCAAGCGAAATGAACTGTAATTGTTCAATGCTTATTGAGCCGTAAGATACATAATGCGTATCCCCAAAAGTCGTTTTAGAAAAAAATGATGAGCTGTCTCTTTCTCCGGCTTGACCAAATTGCTCAAAATTTCCATTACCCAACTGGTCAACAAAATCTTCAATTAATAGTGGACTCGTTCGCTTACATTGACTTGAGGGCACAACATAACCTCGGATTAAGCCAGTAATTGATGCTAAAACTTTTTCCAACTTATTCTCTTTGGCAAAATGCATGTCGTAGGCTTGGGACCGAAATAAATGATGCCGTATACAATTCTGGCTAATATAAAGTGGGGTCTTCTTAAAATCTAAATCTGTCGCTTCTTTCTTATACTTGAATCCTGTTTCATCCTTTACCTTCCCAGTTAAATTTGTGTACCCTCTAAGCTTCGGCAATGTATGATTGTCCACATTTTTGCCTTCATTACTAAGTGCTGTAGGACCGTTCCAATTCACAACACCATGTCCGAATGAAATAATTTTAAAATCAACACTTTTTACACCTGATATTTTTTCCATATCTTACCTCTTATTTAATATAATTTGATTGCTGTTTATTTTGGTTGAATCTGGCTTTCCAACTTGGCTATTCTCATTGCCCCTACAGGTTGCTTATCACTCCTTATGTAATATATGGATTGTTCATGAGGATTACAATTTACTCGCTCCAAATCGGAGGGAGTATAGCTGAGGTAAATCGGAGACTCTGGTGATCGAGCTTCTTTGATTAAATCCCATTCGTTACGGGCTTTTTTTACATCCAGTTGTCGTTTAATGTTATGATGTTTACTACGCATAAACTGAACTAGATTATTGTCGTCCTCTCCAAATCCACGCATTAAATCCACCGATTCAGTTAAATAATGGGGATGTGAGATATCGAATTCCTCTGGATAAGCATAATTTTCAGTAAAGTATAATTGTTGATTTTGATTTACCTTGCATTCAGCCATCTGTACGTACCGGTTATCTCCCCTCAGTGAATTAGTTGATATCTTGACCAAACCTTTAGATTGTTTGGCTTTTGGTGGAACTGAAATCGGGTCAATAATTTTATTATTGATCAATACAACGCTTTTCTTTAGAGCTGAAATAAAATCCTGTCCTATCAAGCGCTTAACTTCTTCATCAGAATAAAATTTCTCATAAATACTATAGAGTCCGTTAATTGTTACTGTTTTGTCGTTTTGGATTCGGTCTTTTAGAAAATTCAACCAAGCTTTAGTACTTTGCAGTATTGACAATTTGTTTAGGAACCTTGCCCAATTACTTGTTTGTTTACTATCTATTTCAAAACTTCCGGGAATTACTGTGGTATAAACATTAACTTTATCACAGTTTTTACCAAACCTATCTAACCTTCCTAATCGCTGGAGCCAATTTTCTGCACAAGTCAATTCCGTCAGCATGCGGTCACAACTTATATTGAGTGAAGCTTGGACAATTGGCCCACTTCGAAGGACTTCATATTTTCCTGTACCACCTTGTTTGAAGCACTCAAATACCTGATCAAACCAGTAGATTTTATCTTGCCTAGTATATTTTGAATGTAAAAGAACGCTATTTTCGCTTGAGTAGTGACGTAGATAACCTACCTGAGCATCGTGTGCGGTATTGGAAATAACGAACGTACGTCCCTCTTGAGGATTATCAATCAGAGGGTTGACTTCGGTTCTATCATCATAGCTCACCATCTCAATTTTATAATTTGAATTGTTGAAACTATTGAGTTTGATGATGTTTTCGTTTGCGATTTGAAGAAACTCCTGGAGATAAAAATAGTGTGGTGTAGCTGATACAAGAAGCGTATTTGCATCTTCAGCTTGTTTCTTTTTCGCTTCTATCAGCTCAGCAAATAAAAGATTAAATGCTGGCATATTAATTAACTCATGAAATTCATCAAATACGACATGTGAATTTAACAAATTGACAAATGTAGTGACGCGATTGTGTGTAATGATTGAGTTGACTATCTGGTCAATGGTGGTAATAACAATATCGCCACTGAAGTAGTCAGATTCTTCGGTATCTTGACTCACCCCTTGGCAAATAATCTTTTTGTATTCACCAGTAAAAATCTCAATATTACAATTGGGCAGGTATTCCTCTGCCTTAAGGTCATGAAAGAGCCCTTGGCATACCTGAACCCTAGGACAAACCCAAATTATTTTTTTGGCATCAGAATTTAAAGCCCACTCAAGAGCAATTTTGGTTTTCCCACAACCTGCAGGTCCTTGTAACACTCCAATATTGTAAGATTCATTGTGAATTGAAATTTCTTTCAAATCAGCCAAATTTTTTGCTGATATTTGCTGGTCTATGTTTCTTTTACTCCCTGGAAATGATTTTTCAAATCCTTGTAAGCAGCGTTTAATTTCAGCTTTCAAGTTGAATTGGTCTTGGGGATCATCAAGCAATTCATTCAGCGAACCTTCGGATAAGTATTCATCTAAATCATTTAATGATAATCCTGAAACTAATCTGTCTGCACTAATAACAGAAGTTCTTACTAAGTTATTCTGAGCATTTTGAGATACGTTCTTTCTAAATTCGCTTAATTCATCGGCCCATTGATCATATTTCTTATATTCAGGGCATGGACAGTGTTGTATGGTAAAAGCGGTGCTAAAGTTTGGAAAATGTCTATCCACTTCAAACTTTGTTGCGAAAGATCTCACATCTTGAATTACCGCTAAAGCTTCCCTGTAGACAGATTCAAAATCTTTTCTATGAAGTGATTTCTTTAAAATTTCATAGATGTCCTCAGAACTTTTAAATTTATCTTTCTTTCTAAAAGGTTTAGTATGGTGCCAGTAAATTCCATGATAAATTTGTTGTTTCTGTAATTGATTGAGTACTGTTCCTTCTAGCAAGGATTGTGAAATCACCCAAGAAATTTCATGATGTCTCGGATGATTATCGAATGAGAATTTCTTAGGTGTGTCAATATGAATTCCGTCTTCATATAAAAATTCATCGGGGTCTATTTTTGGACACTTTTTTATCCATTTCTGAAATTCTGGATCAATCTTTCCAATATCATGTAAAATCCCTGCTATGAATGCAGCTTGCAATATTTTGGGGGATTTAATATGAACGGAGTTTAGCAACTCCATGGCGATGTAACCAACAGCAAACAAATGTTTACTTAATGGCTGGGAGTGGGTATTAGCAAGAAATTGACTTGTTTTGACAGGTAATGGGTCCATAATTATTTCCTTTGATGTATAGTTTACTGGAACGTGGCCACGATTATTGAATGCTTTTTGCCGCCCAACTACCCAAACCAATTCACTTCTTGATCTAGATCTAATCCAATGGCAACTCACTGCTGTATTCTTACTAGCAGTTTTTCTTAACAGTTTTTTAACAGCGTTAAGTCCTTCTTGAGTAATTACTGTTTGCCAAGCATTATCACCAATTCTATCAGCAAAAGCATCAAGAACCCTCCTTGTACGGTTAAGAGCTTTCTTCTCACATTGAGAAACAAAGGTTACCATCATAAGTTTTAGATATCCCAATCGTTTTTCAGTGCCACTGTTTTTACTTGATTAAACATAAAATCTAGGGCTTTATGATCAGTAAAAATCTGGATTACTTGTTGGCGAAATTCTTGTTCAGTTGCACCTTCCTTGGCACAAATAAATGCCCATGGAAGAATTAGGGTGTCCTTAACTAAGTCAGCCACATCAAAAACAAGAGCACCCCGCCTAGTTTTACCATGCATTACAGCAAATCCATGGGGGATGCCTAACACCCAAAGGGTAGTTGCTCCTAGACCATAGGCAAGATAGTTTCCATGATTTAAAAATCCATTAGCAGTATCCCCTCCTTTATGTGACCGTTTGAATTGGCTTTGGGTTGTTGTAATGGCAGCAAAATGGTAAAGTTGCTTTGTTAACCGCGCTTCAGATTGAAGCAAATCGGAAACTGTAGTTGCCCCCCTGCAACGTTGGCAATACGCCTCAAGTGAATCTTCTATTTTTTCGATAGTAAATCCTTCTGCAGCTAGGTTACGATCTTTTTGCCAAATCTTAATTAAGAAATTTATTCGCGCAATTTGAAATATTTTTGCAGCCTCCAGCCGTTTTTTTTCATCAAACCAAAAAGACATCCATCCCTGAAGATATTTTGTAGGCCGGTATTCTGACTGGGGAGTTAACCATTCAATCTCCGTTCCCATTAGAAGCGGAGTCCCACCTCCTCCACAAAACCCAATCAAAACCCCTGCTTTTGCTAACATTCGTGCGGCTGCTTGAGTAATTGATGTGCCTGTACCTAGTAATAGACAGGTGGTATTAGCGATTGGAATGTTCCAATATTGGTTGACTGCTTCGGCTTCGGCGAGATATAATACCCTCCCATCCTTCTGCATCACTCGACATTTCTCCAAATAGTAAATATTTGACCTTTGAGAATGCAAAATAGCTTTTAAATCTGTTAATTGTTTCATTTACTGAAGGATGTGCTTAGAATGAATATTTGGGAACAGTAATTTATTTTGTTTTGGTCGGAAATCAAATCATATTTTAATCGGCCGACACAATCGGCTCTTTCCAGCAGTTCGCTATCATGTATGGACCCAATAATTCTTCAAGCAACTATTCATTCACCACTGAATCATCACACTTGATCATCAAATTTGTCTATGGGTCAACCGCAATGGAATTCATGCAATCATAAAATTGATACTTTTCTTCCTAAATCAGTGGCATCTGTGTCCTTTTGACGCAACCAGTGTGGTTCATCGTCACCATCAAGCTGATTGGCACCACTTCTCATGGTGGCATTTTCCTCTTGGTTATTGCAGAAAGAGGGATCCTGACCTACCAGAGAATCAACCAGTGTTTTAGTCCAAAACCCAGATCATTCCTTACCCTTAACATCGGAGGCCAATAATCTTCCTTACCGGAATGCTTGACGTTAATACGTCTGTAGAATGAACAATTGCCGTTTACTGAATGATTTCGTACTGATTTTGCCGGCAAGTGTGACGTTGGTTGCAGTAAAGATGAGCAGGTTTGATATGTCACGATTGTGTAACTGACTAACGGTTTAAAGGGGAACATGATGAAGTGAATGCTAGTCATTGGGACAGTGTTGGTGCCTGCCGTGTGCAACTGTTGGTGACCTATTTTCCCTCTCCAGATGAACTGTGTCATACTGACCAAAATGCAATCAATTTTCCGGTGAATGATATGAGGGTGGAAGCGAATGAGAGAGGGTGAGGATTTCATGTAGTCCCAAGGATTGGTCAAGAATGATTGGACCGGAGGGAAATTGCCTTCGTTCAAGTTTGGTTCAAGCTTTTGTTAGCATAATCTCCTTTGCCTCAGCCTGAACTTGACGGCCTATGTCCGTCCTCGGATGAAGTATAGTACATCCTGATTGCAAGGGCAGGTCAAATCATTTCAGTCCTCCTTCATCTTTTGAATTGCTCATATGTGATGCATGCCAACCAGTGTACTCTGAAATTGACGGCGACCAAGAATTGGGATTTGGAGAAGAGTTGGAGCAAGCTGCTCGGGCTTCGGGTTTGATGTTGATTGGGCAATCAACGGCAATGCGAGGAGGGCAACCGTCAATGGCATGGAGCATACGTCTAACACAGGCCTTTTAGGTAGGATTTGTTGCAAGGAAAAGAATTGAGAGACTTGGAACAGCATTCCTTGAACATTAAACTACCATGACTGTGATTGAATGTCTCTAGTTAAGTGGTAACAATGGGCCACAATCCAAACTAATACGGGTTTTAAAAATTCTTGGAATATCAGAAAAAACCAGTATTGTTGGTTTCTTTGCAATTTGATTGTCAATACGCATTAAAAAAGTTTTTAGTTTCTGCTATTAACAGTTAAAGTTGGGAGAAATTGATTTTAAATTATCACCCATTTTAGAATGCAAGTTGCACCTAAGCTTAACTACCATACACCATAAAGTTTTTTAGAGGGATTAAACTCTCATCGTTAAATTAAGAGGTTAAACTTCCATGACACATGAATTGGACAATCTTCTAGAAGCATATCGCACTCATGCTCTCAGCCAACGTGACCAAGGTACAGCATTTGAAAAATTGGTTTGTGCATGGCTAGTGGTAGATCCTGTGCAATCAATTCGTATCAGTAAGGCCGAGATTTGGTCCGATTGGGCACTCCGAACAGGTAAGAGCCGAAGTGATACTGGGATAGACGTGGTCGCCACACGGCATGATGGTGGTTTGATTGCTGTACAATGCAAGAATTACGTCGCTGACAGGCGAATAAATAAGTCAGATATTGACTCATTTATTTCTGCTTCCGGCAAGAAAGAATTTGCTGAGCGTCTGATTATAGTTACTTCCGAAGCACCTTGGAGCCAGAATGCTATTACAATGCTCGAACGGCAGGCCATTCCCACAACTCGAATTACCTTACACGATTTAAGAAATAGTTCTGTCAATTGGTTGGACTTCACAGCGTCGGATAAAATCACCCGTGTCAAACCCAAAGAACTCCGGATTGACCAAATGGAAGCCTTAGAAGCTGTCAAATCCGGACTTACCAAAAATGATCGTGGAAAACTTATCATGGCTTGTGGCACCGGCAAAACCTTAACAAGCCTTCGTATTGCTGAGGAAATGGTTGGTGTTAATGGGCGGGTTCTTTTCTTGGTACCCTCGCTTGCCTTGATGTCACAATCTGTACATGAATGGTGTAGTGATGCTAAAATTCCACTTTCTACTTTTGCAGTTTGCTCAGACATAAGAGTAGGCCGGCGGCAGCGGAGCAATGAGGATGTCGCCGAACTTGAAATCACGGACTTAAGCTTCCCTGCAACCACCGACCCTGAATCTCTAACAAAAGCGTTTGTCGGAGTGAAGCATCAAGCCACTATGAAGGTGGTCTTCGCAACTTACCACTCAATTGAAGTGATTGCTAAAGCTCAGGCACAATATGAACTACCTGAATTTGATCTTATTATCTGCGATGAGGCTCATCGAACCACTGGGGTGACTTTTAACAACCAAAATGAATCTAATTTCGTAAAAGTCCACAACAATGAATTAATCCGCGGGAAAAAACGCCTCTATATGACTGCAACACCACGAATTTATGGTGAGGAAGCAAAATCAAAGGCTCATTACGAATCGGCAACACTTGCCTCCATGGACGATACTAAGACCTATGGGGAATTGCTTTTCTTTCATGGGTTTGCTCGGGCAGTAGAAAGCGGTATCCTTTCTGACTACCGGGTAATTGTTCTAGTCATGGACGAGAAAAATGTCAGTAATGCTGTACTAAATCGTCTTTCTGACGAGCAAAGCGAATTAAGGCTTGATGACGTCACAAGGATAATCGGATGCTGGAAAGCACTTTCAAAAACCGGATTAAAGGAGATCAGAAACGAAGATTCTGCCCCAATGCGTCGTGCGCTTGCATTCTGTAATCGCATTTCCACCTCAAAACTTATTACTACCGAGTTTGAGAATGTAGTAAAAGAGTACCAAGAAAACATGAACCAAGATGGGTCCAACTGTGAAGTTCAGCACGTGGATGGAACTTACAATGCTTCCAAACGGAGACAGTGTCTTAGTTGGCTTAAGGAGGATACTGACAACAAAATTTGTCGAATATTGAGCAATGCCCGCTGCTTAACAGAAGGTGTTGATGTTCCGGCCCTAGATGCTATCCTATTCCTTCACCCTCGCAACAGCCAGATTGATGTCGTTCAGGCTGTAGGACGAGTAATGCGCAAATCTGAGGGTAAAAAAATGGGCTATGTTATACTCCCTGTTGCCATTCCTCCTGGGGTGAGTGCTGAAGATGCTCTAAACAACAACGACCGTTATAAAGTAGTATGGCAGGTATTGAATGCATTACGTGCCCATGACGAGAGGTTAGACACGACAATTAACCAGGGGGGTCTTGGACAGGATATAAGCGACAGAATTACCATCATAAATGGTAACCATACTGAGTTGAAAAAAGTTACAGCAATTATCAAAGATCTACCAACTCAATCAAGGGGGGCCAACATTGGTATTAATGGCGGAAACGGAGGAAACGGCGAAATTCAAATTCAACCACTTCCTCTTGTGATTGACAATTTATACCGAGCTGTTATGGCAAAGATAGTGGATAAGTGTGGCACCAGGGAATATTGGGAGGATTGGGCCAAGGATGTGGCACGTATTGCCGAACGCCATGTCACTCGAATCTCTGGATTAGTTAATCAACCGAATAGCAATGCCCAACTCTTTTTCCAAGATTTCCTCAGCGAATTACGTGACGATCTAAACGAGTCCATCAGTGAGCAGGATGCCATCGAGATGTTAGCACAGCATCTAGTTACAAGACCGGTTTTTGACGCCCTGTTTGAGGGACAAGAATTTGTAAAGCAAAATAAAGTATCTAAAGACATGACCGATATTTTATCGGTAATTGATGAAACTCAAATCGAACGTGAAACTAATGAGTTAAAGGGATTTTATGCCTCAGTTCAGCGTCGAGCATTGGGAATTACTGATCCCGCAGCTCGCCAAAATCTTATTACTGAACTCTACGAAAAATTTTTTAAGAGTGCATTTCCACGCACAGCAAAAATGCTTGGCATTGTCTATACACCAGTTGAAGTAGTAGATTTTATAATTCATTCAGTGAATGATGTGTTAAGGGATGAATTTGATTTGACATTAGGCTCAAAAGATGTTCACATTCTTGATCCTTTTACCGGCACGGGAACCTTCGTTACACGACTACTGCAGTCTGAATTGATTCCAATTGAGGATCTTGAACGAAAATACTGCAATGAGATTCATGCCAATGAGATTATACTCCTAGCTTACTATATTGCTACAATTAATATTGAGTCAGCCTTTCAAGGAATCTTCAATGACAAATATCGACCCTATGAAAAAATCTGCTTAACCGACACTTTTGCTCTAGGTGAAAGTGAAGACATTCAATCTTCCTACCTGAAAGACAATTCAGACCGACTGGAAATTCAAAAATCCGAAGATATTCAAGTGATTATTGGCAATCCCCCTTGGCAGGTGGGAAAGAAAGACCATAAATACATTGAACTTCGAAAAAGAGTTTCAGAAACATATGCTTCACGCTCATCGGCAACATATAAAAACAGTCTCTATGACAGTTACAAGATGGCCCTCCGATGGGCCTCCGACCGTATTCAAGAACGTGGAGTTATTGGTTTTGTGACCAATGGTTCATGGATTGATGGAATTGCAGATTCCGGTATCCGAGCATGTCTTACCGATGAGTTCACCTCAATTTATATCCTCAATTTACGTGGTAATGCCAGAACCTCAGGTGAACTTCACCGTTCAGAGGGTGGCAAAATTTTTAATCAAGGATCCCGAGCAACAGTATCAATAACAATTTTAGTTCGGAATCCAGAGAGAAAAAATCAAAGTTGCCGAATCCGTTACCGCGATATCGGTGACTATTTAAAGCGTAAACAAAAGCTAGAGTTTTTAAAAAAATCTGTATCGATTTGCGGAATTAAGGATTGGGTGAATATAATACCTAATCAATATCATGATTGGATTAACCAGCGTGACCAGAGCTTCAATGACCTTATATCTCTGGGTTCCAAGGCAGGAAAGAAAGGAAAGCCGGATTGCACTATTTTTAGGCAATATAGCGCAGGGATTAAGACTAACCGAGATGCTTACATTTACAATTTCTCCAAGAATACATGCGCTGATAATGCTAAATTAATGATTCAAAACTACCAGTCAGCACTTTCAGAATTGGGGGATTATCCAACTGAGGAAGAGGTTTCGGCTGCATCCCATAGAAACTCTTCAAACATCCATTGGGAAAATACGCTCAAAGAGAACCTCAAACAAAAAATTTCAATCAAATTTTTATCCTCAAAAATAAGAAATGCTCATTACCGTCCCTTTGTCAAACAACACTGTTACTTGGAGTATTCATTGATTAACAGTAAATATCAGCAGGATCGCTTTTTCCCCACTGAGGAATCTGATAATAGGGCCATTTGTGTGCCGGGTGTGGGGTCTAACAAACCATTCTCAGTCTTGATGACAAATAGTATTCCAGATATTCATCTTTTGTCCATGGATCAGTGCTTCCCCCGCTATAGGTATGAGGAAGTACCTGAAAATAACAATATCCAACAGTTGGAAGGCATTACGAAATCCCGTGGGGGGGGGGCGATTGGACAATATCACCAAGTGGTCCATTAACTATTTCCGTTCGCACTACAAGGACTCTACAATAAGCGGTGATCAGATTTTTAACTATATTTACGGAATTTTGCATTCACCCACTGGCGTGAACGGTATGCTAAAAATCTAGTTCGCGAACTTCCACGCATCCCGTTAGCTAAAGATTTTGGAATCTTCGCAAAAGCTGGGGCAAAACTTTCAGAGTTACATCTTGGATATGAAAGTTGTTCTGAATACCCGCTGGAATTAGTGTTTAGAGGTGAGGGTGAACCACAGAAGGAACATTTCAAAATCGGCACTAAAAAAATGACATTCACGGACAAAGAGAAAAGTATTCTTTGGATTAACGAACATTTTAAACTCGAAAGAATTCCAATAATGGCACATAATTACGTGGTTAATGGACGCTCTCCTCTTGAATGGTTTATAGACCGATACAAAATGTCAATTGACAAAAAAAATGGAATCTGCAACAATCCAAATGACTGGTTTGAGGACCCGGGTGATCTGGTCAAATCCTTGAGAAGGATCGTTCAAGTTAGCGTAAAGACCGTACAGATTGTTGATGATCTGCCCGACCCACTAGATTAGAGAATTTTAAAAAACTACATAAAGGGCACCTCTATTTAATCCGAAAACCAGGATTCACCTGTTTTCGCTCTTGAAACAATTTGATTATTCTGAATGATTTCTTCTCCGTGGTGTCACATTCAGTCAATAATTGGTCACATTCAGTCAATAATTGTCACCAAAAAAGGTAAAAATAGACCCTTTTCCATCATTTTCTAGAATACACGACACACGTGGCCCTACAGTGGCACCACTCAGACACTTTCCTCCCTTTGATTAG
>Ga0209544_1001657_pt1 | contig 23281 bp, 18 predicted proteins | sample MesohylPK_FD_187297 | JGI IMG/M metagenome (GOLD analysis project Ga0209544, IMG submission 187297) | Host-associated microbial community of the marine sponge Aplysina aerophoba from Gulf of Piran - sponge mesohyl, lysed by proteinase K... | ecosystem: Host-associated > Porifera > Sponge >...
CAAGCTGCGACGGAGTACACTCTGTAATCACGGGTCTCACTCCTGCGGATGGTCCATATGCTTGGTAACACTTGAATTATCCGCGGGAAGAGGCCCTATCTCAAAATCACCCCGTGAAATATGCGGGCTAGCGCGGCAGAGAGGTCCGGACGCCGGCGCTTCGCGCCGGATGCCGGCCAGAGGGCCGGCGCACCCGGTTTCTGTCGCGCACGCTGCTAGAGGAGGTGTCGGAAGGCCCGCAACCGCCGGGCGCGGCTCGGATGACGGAGCTTGCGGAGCGCCTTCGACTCGATCTGGCGAATGCGCTCGCGCGTCACGTTGAACGAGCGCCCCACGTCCTCCAGCGTCGACTCCGCTCCGTCGCCGACGCCGAAGCGCATGCGGAGCACCAGTTCCTCGCGGGGACTGAGCGTCTGGAGCACCTCCGCGGTCTGCTCGCCCAGGCTCTTCGTCATCAGGCTGTCGAGTGGCGAAACCGCCTTCTTGTCCTCGATGAAGTCGCCGAGGTGGGAATCCGCCTCCTCGCCGATCGGTGTTTCGAGCGAGATCGGTTCCACCGAGATCTTCATGATCTCGCGCACCTGCACGGCATCCATGTCCATGCGCTCCGCGATCTCCGGCACGGTCGGCTCCCGGCCCAGTTCCTGCACCATGGCACGGCTGGTCCGGGTCAGCTTGTTGATCGTGTCGATCATGTGGACCGGAATCCGGATCGTCCTGGCCTGGTCCGCGATCGCTCTCGTGATCGCCTGACGGATCCACCAGGTGGCGTAGGTCGAGAACTTGTAGCCGCGGCGGTACTCGAACTTCTCGACCGCGCGGATCAGGCCGATGTTGCCGTCCTGGATCAGATCCAGCAGTTGCAGACCCCGGTTCGTGTACTTCTTCGCAATCGAAACGACGAGCCGAAGGTTGGCCAAAATCATCTCGGAGCGGGCCTGCTCGCAGATCGCCTCGCCGCGCCGGACCTTGCTCAGGGTGGCGGTCACCTGGGCCAGGGTCGTCCCGTAGCGTTCCTCCGCGGCCCGAAGGCGAGCGCGGTACTTCTCGATTCGACGCCGTTGCAACGCGCCGAGTTCCGTGTCCCGCTCCCGGTCCAGAGCGATCTGCGCCCGCCGGATATCCCGGTCGTGGCGCGAAATCTCCGCGTAGAGCTGCTTCAGGATCTCGACCAGTCGGGCTCGGGTCTGTGCCGTCAACTCGATCGAGCGAATCTGCTCGGTGATCTTGCCCGCGGTCCGGTCGATCTCGCGCTCGATCTCCAGGAACCGTTCGCCACCGCGAGAGCACCGCTCGCGCTGGCGGCGCAGCCGGCGCACCTTCCGATCGAGTCCGTCGATCGCCTGGAAGATGCCGAGATTCCTGGCGATCCGTTTGTTCGCGTTCTGGTCCAGATTCGCGCCGCCGTCGGCGAGCAGTTCACGCATCAACCGGTGGTCGCGCCGCGCCAGTTCGTTGATCCGCAGCAGCTCCCTGAGCACGACCGGGTTGTCGCAGAGCGCCTCGAAGACAATCCACTCGCCGCGTTCGATGCGCTTCGCGATCTCGACTTCGCCCTCGCGATCGAGCAGGTCGACGCGTCCCATCTCGCGCAGATAGACGCGCACCGGATCCGTCGTCCGGTCCTGGCTGACGAAAGCCGGCGGCTCCGGTTCCTTCCTCTCGACGCCGCTCAAGAACGGCGCGGAATCCGAGTCGACCGCGTTGACGAACACCTCGGGGCGACCGATCACGCCTGTGCCGAGCGCGGCCAGACGAGCACTGACCTCGTCCATCTCCCTCGCTTCAGCGAGTAGTTCGTCAGGCAACCGATCATGGAGCTCGTCGCGGAGCAGGTAGCCCTTTTCCCGGCCAAGGGCGAACACGCCGCGAACCGAACTGTGACGGTCTTCGATCGGCTCGACCGGACCGGCTTCGACCCCTGCGATGCTCAGCGCCACGGAATCTCCCTAGCTTCCGGGTTGCCGGTGCAGGACACGGCTGAGCTCCTGCTTCTCTTCGATCCTGCGGTGCAGGGCGTCCATGTCGCCCTCGCGCTGAGCGCGATTGATCTCCCGAGCGAGCAGGTGGAGCCGCTGTTTGGCGAAGCGCCTACCCAACTCGACGAGACTGACTCGGAGTTCCTGTTCAGAGAAAGCAGACGACCGTTGTAGCAAAAGGCCGGCGATGCGGTCAACAGGGTTGCCGGTCTCGTTCCCGTCGCCGGAGCGCCGCCCGAGTGCCCCGACCAGCGCCGTCGAGTCGACGGGGTCAACGCCCGCCTTGGCCTGTTCCCTGACGGCACGATAGATGGCCCGCAGGACGGGATCGAAAAACGCGCCGGACTCGGGCCAGTCGAAACCGTCAAGTGACGGGGCGGCGATGATCAGCCGCAGCACCTGTTCTTCGATCGACGCCGTTGCCGGAGGCCTCCGCACCGCCCGCGTCTCCTCCGCGCCGGCGCCCGCGGACCGCTCGGGGACGGCGGCCGACTCACGAAGCAGCACCTCCACCTTGACTCCCAGCCGCTCAGCCGCGTGTTCGAAGTACCCCCTCCGCGCGATTCGGTCCCCTACCCGGTCGATCAGCACGCGCACCCGCGCGGCTTCCCGGGCCCTCAGCCGGGGGTCGAGCTCGCCCCGAGTCGGCAGCTCGTCGATCTCCAGCGCCACCGCGTCGCGGGCTTCGTCCACCACGCTCCGCACCGCCTCGGGCCCCTCGTCAAGTCGAAGCGAGTCCGGATCCTGGCCGGCCGGGAAGCGCGCGCGCCGGACGACCAGACCGGCCTCGAGCATGAGCGACGCCGCCTTGCGCGCCGCCTCGATACCGGCCCGGTCGCCGTCGTAGCCCAGCACGACCTCGTCCGTGTACCGGGACAGCAACCGCACCTGGCCCGCGGTCAACGCCGTTCCCATGCTCGCCACCACCCAGTCGATGCCGGCCAGGGCGGCGCCGATCACGTCGAAGTAGCCCTCCACCAGGAGGACGCGGCCCTGCTCCCGAATGGCCCGGCGAGCCGAGTCGAGTCCGTAGAGCAGGGTGCCCTTGCGGAAATGGTCGGTCTCGTTCGTGTTGACGTACTTCGCCGGGTCGTCGCCCAGGGTCCGGCCGCCGAACGCCAGCAGCCGGCCCGATGGCGAGCGGATGGGAAACATGAGCCGGTTCCGGAAGCGGTCGTAGGGACGATCCGGGTTCTTCCGGCTGCGCGCCACGAGCCCCGCGGCCTCGAGGTCGGGCATCGCCAGGCGGCGACCCAGGTCGCTCACGAGCGTCTGCCATCCGTCCGGCGCGAAACCGACACCGAACCGGGCGATCAACTCCGACGACACCTTGCGCCGGCGCAGGTAGTCCTGCGGCACGGCCTCGGTCCGCAGCTTGCCGCGGAAGAAGGCGTAGGCCGCGTCGAGGGCGGCCTGGATCCGCTCGGACCGGTCGGCCCGCGCCTCGTCGCCGGGGGCCGGAGCCGCCCGCGGCAACGGCACCCCGTAGCGGTCGGCCATGTGTTCGATCGCGGTGGCGAAGTTGTCTCCCGTCAGTTCCATGTGCAGGCCGAGGGCGTCGCCGCCGGCGCCGCAGCCGAAGCAGTAGTAGAGCTTCCGCTCCGGATCGAGGGACAGGGAGGGCGTCTTCTCCTTGTGGAACGGGCACAGGGCGACGAAGCGCTGGCCCCGGCGCTCGACCTTCGTGTGCTCGCTGGCGATGTCGACGATGTCGATCGCCTCGCGCACCGCGTCCAACGCCTCGTCGGTAAGCCTGCCTCGCCGCTGCACGATCGCTCATGCTACTGGGTGCGCCGGCCTTCCGGCCGGCTCAGGAACAACGCGCCGCGAAGCGGCGACCATCCTCCGTCGCTAGCGCAGGATCACTTCGGTCGCGCCGTCGCCGCCCGCCGAGGGCGGTGCCGGATCGAACCCGGCTACCGCCGGATGCCCGCGCAGATGCTCGCGGACTGCCCGGCGCAGCCGTCCGCTGCCATGACCGTGAACCACGCGCACCCGTTCCCGGCCCGAGGCCAGGGCCCGGTCGAGCCAGGCGTCCAGCGAATCGAGCGCGGGCTCCACCTTCTGCCCGATCAGCATCAACTCCGACTCGACCGCCGGCGCCGAAGACGCCTGGACCCGGACCCGGGGCGGCGCGGTTCGCTCCGCCGGCGCCACGGCCTCCAGTGCCGCGGGCGACGTCCGCACGCGCTTGCCCCGCACGACGACCGTGGCCCGATCTTCAGCCAATTCCTGGAGTTCGCCGACCCAGCCGAGGGAGCGGTGACGCACCTCGGCCCCGGCCACGAGCGGGTGCGAACGCGCGGGCGTGGCGTGGGACTCCGGCGTCGCGGCGGCCGCCCGTTCGTCGGCGGCCGAGGCTTCGCGGTCGAGTTCCCGGTGCAGGCCGCCGGCGGCGCGAGCAAACGCCCGCTTGCCCGGTCGCGGCTGCGCCGCCAACTCGGCCAGGGCCTGATCCAGCCGGCTGCGATTCGCCTTGCGCAGCGCATCCACTTCGCGCCGGACCGCCAGGGTCAACCGCTTCCTGGCCGCCTGCAGGGACGCCTGACGGGTTTCGAAGCGAGCGCGCTCCGCTTCCGTCTCGGCAGTCAGGCGGGCCAGCTCCGCTTCCCGTTCGAGCAACCGCTCCCGCAGCCGCTCGTTGCGCTCCAGCACCCGCCTCAACTGCTGGTGCTCCGAGCCGAGAAAGTGCTCCGCTCGCTCCAGCCAGGCCGCCGGCAGGCCAAGGCGCCGGGCCAGTGCGAGAGCACGGCTGCCGCCGGGCGGGCCGATCACCAGCCGGTAGGTCGGCAGGCCGCTCTCCGGGTCGAAGCTCATCGCCGCGCAGGAAGCCGACGGGGACTCGAGGGCGGCGGCGGCGAGTTGGGTCAGGTGGGTGGTCAGGATCCCCAGCGAGCCACTCTCGACCAGCCCCTCGAGCAACGCGATTCCGAGCGCGGCGCCCTCTTCCGGATTCGTGCCGGCGCCGACCTCGTCGAGCAGCACCAGGGTACGCGGCCCGGCGCGCCGCCACACCTCCTGCAGACGCAGCAGGCGGGCGCTGAACGTCGATTGTTCGTCCAGAACGCTCTGGTCGTCGCCAACGACCGCCACGAGATGGTCGAACACCGGAAGCCGGCTGGTCGGCGCGGCCGGCACCGGCATCCCCGCCTGGGACATGAGACAGAGCAGGCCCACCGTCTTGAGCGCCACGGTCTTGCCGCCGGCATTGGGTCCGGTCAGGACCAGCGTGCGGCTGTCGTCCAGCGCCAGGTCGAGCGGCACGACCTCGCCGCGGCTGCCGGCGGCGCCGAGGGTCTGTTCCCGCTGCTCCGCCAGCCGCGGATCGAGAAGCGGATGACGGGCGCCGCGGAGTTCGAGCGCGGCCGCGGCGCCGTTCGGGTCCGGCACCGCGATGGCTGCCGGCGCGGCCCCGACCGCGGCCGCAAAGCGCGCCACCGCCTGCAGCATGTCGACCGCGGCAAGGAACTCGATCCTGGCCAGGATCGCCGGCGTCAGCTCCAGCACCAGCCGCACGAGTTCAGCGAGGATGCGGGCTCGCTCGATCTCCTTGTCCGCGGCGAGCCGCTCGAGCTCGTCGTTGCTCTCCACGACCTCCGAAGGCTCGAAGTAGAAGCTGCGGCCCGAAGCGGAGCGGCCCCTCACCAGGCCGGAGAGGCGACCCCGGCTACCCGAGGGCAGCAGGACGGAGAACCGGCCGCCGCGCAACGGCGTCGAGTCGTCGGCGAGCCTGTGACCATGCTCCCGGACGTAGGCCTGTACCTGGGTCTCGACCGACGTCTGCACGCGGCGGGCCTCACCCACCAGTGTTCTGAGTCGGGGCGACGCGTCGTCCCGAACCCCGCCGCGGCGATTCAGGGTCCGCCGCAGGCGCGCCGCCAAAGCAGCGCAGCCGATCGGCTCGCCGGTCGCGCCGACCTCCAGGGCGCGCAACAGCTCGACCTCCGCCGCGAAAGTTGGCGTTTCTTCGTGATCGTTCAGCCGTTCGAGCACCGCTTCGCCGGCTTCGATCACCGTCGCGAGGTCGAGCAGAGCGGCGCCGCCCAGCCGGCGGCCGCCGGTCTCCAACTCGCGCCGCAGGTCGAGGAGCTCCTGGTCGAGCACCGGCACGAGGGCGCCCCCCTCCGCCCGCACCCGGGCGATCTCGGTGTAGCGGACCCGGCGACCTTCGATCTCGTCAGGGTCCGTACACGGCGCGATGTCCTGGACCAACCGCTTCCCGGCGTCGGTAACCGCAAGCCCCGCCACGACGCGGAGCAACGCCGGAAACTCGAGCGCCTCGGAAGTCGCGCTGCTGCAACAGCTCATGTCCGTTGCCGATCCGCGGACGGTGAAGTGGCGAGCGAGCGCAGTCTCACCCTGCTGTGGCTCCGCGCGTACAGGCGCGGCGCGGTGCTAGACCAGACCGGCGCGGCGCTCCTCAGCCAGCTTGCGCAGCATCTTCTTGCGCGCCTGCATCACCTTGCGCTTGCGCTTGACGGACGGCTTCTCGAAGTGCTGGCGCTTCTTGAGCTCCGTCAGGATGCCCTCTTTCTCGCACTTCCGCTTGAAGCGGCGAAGCGCATTCTCGAAGCTCTCATCCTCGCGTACCTGCACTACCGGCATAGCCTGGACTCGTCCTCTCTTTGTGAACTCAGACCGGGGTCCGACCTGCAGCCGTCGGCGCACGACGACCTACAAGAGTTGGGGATTGTGCACCAGCAGCCCCGTCGCCGTCAAGGACTGAGGGGCTCCTGCCGCACTCGACCCGGGACTATTCCTCTTCGTCCTTGCCCTCGACCGCGTTGGGATCCGTGCGGTACACCTTGCGATCGCTCTCGTTGAAGAACACGCCGACAGCGGCGCCGCTCCCGTGCTGCTCCGGGTCCTTGGGGTAGAACCAGGCGAACACGTTCTCGTCCGAGAAGTTCCTCACATAGCTGTGGAAGGGCTTGCCCAGGACGCCCTCGACCTCGGCCTCCGTCATGCCCCGCTTGACCTCCGCGAGCCGCTCGGCCGTGATGTAGCGGTCTGCCTCGTACTCGGCGATCCTCGCCGCGAGGTCGGGGTTGTCCGGGTCGTTCCCCTGAGCCCGCTGCACGATCTCGATCGCCCGCCGGTAGTCGCCGCCCTTGACCACGTACTCGTGGGCCAGGTACATCTGCTCGCCGGACATCATCCCGAAGGCCGCGCGCTGCTCCTCGTTCATCTCCCCGTCGAGCTCCCACTCGGCCTCGTTGATGTAGTTGACCAGCTTCTGCTGAAACGCCTCGCCGTCGGCTCCGATCTCCTCATCCAGGGCGTCGACCCGGCCGGTGAGAGCTTCGGCGTCCTCCCCCTCGGCGCGCGCCGCGGCCTGCGCACGCAACTGCTCCAGTTCGCCCCGCTTGGCGGTCAGGGCGGCCTGAGCCTCCTCCAGTTCGGCCCATGCCTCCGCCCTTGCGGTTGACGTCCGCTCCTCCTCGGAAGGGCCGCACGCGGCCAGAAGAGGGAACAAGAGAAGAGCGGCAGCGGCGGCGGCTGAAACCGCCCGACCCGGCCGCCTGACTGGAGTAGATCTCAACATTCCGGCGTCTCCTTGGATCGCTGTTCGCGTGCCGATCACTATACCCCAAGGGCGGCAGGCAAAGGGTCCCGAGCCTGCGCCGCAACGCGACCTGTACATCCCAAGCGGCCCGCTCCCGGCGAGGACGCGCCGGGCCAGGATTCCCGGACGGAGCCGGGTGATCCTGGGGCTATACTGCGGTGCTGCGCTCGGGTACGAAGGGTCCATAGCTCAGCGGTTAGAGCATCCGGCTCATAACCGGCAGGTCCCTGGTTCGAATCCAGGTGGACCCATTCCGCGCGGCAACGGATCCTGCGATTACCAACTCCTTGCAACCTCTCACAGAACGACGCTTCGCTGGTGGACGGCGCCAGACCGGCGGGTCAACATCGCGGCCAGGCCGCGGGAGCCTCGGAACGGATTTGAATGGAAAGAGTCCTTGACACGATCGTAGAACTACAGGAGGCAAGCGTGGAACTCGCGCGCAGCCTCACCCTGCTCGACGGGGTTCCCGAGTCGATGCAGGAACTTCACGACGAGTACGAGAGCAGGCGCAGCGAGATCGAAGAGCTAGAGGAGGAATACCAGCAGGCGGAGCTCGAGCGCCGCACCGCCGAAGCCGAATCGGCCGCGGGCAAGGTGAGCGTCGACCGCTATCAGGAGCAGACCTCCCGCGTCACGACCCAGCGCGAGTACGGAGCCCTGCTGAGCGAGATCGACACCGTCCGCGCGCAGATGCGGGAGGCCGACGAGAGGGCGCTGCTGGCCCTGGAGCGCCAGGATCAGGCTACGACGCGGCTCGACGAACTCCGCGGAGCTTTCGAGAGCCTGGACGCGCAGTACCAGGAGGCCCTGGCCGCCTGGGAAGAACAGAAGCCAGCCATGCGGGAGCGGACCGAAGTGCTGAAGGGGCGAATCGAGGTCTTTCGCGAACGTCTGCCCCCCGCGACCCTGAACCAGTACCAGCGGCTGTTCGAGCGCCACGGCGGAGCGCCGTTGGCCGTTATCCGGGTCATCGAAAGCGCCAAGGCGCCGATCCGGCACTGCTCGTTCTGCAACTACCGGATACGACCCCAGGTCGTCCTGCAGATCCAGACCCAGGGAGCCCTCGTTCCCTGTGACTCCTGCCAACGGATCCTCTACCTCGACGACGGAGAAGCCGACTGAGCGAGGCGCCGGGGACGACAACCGCGGAGCGCCATGCCGCCTTGACGGAGCGGCTGTCGGAGGCGTGCCGGCGCGCCGGCCGGGCCACGCAGGACGTCGTCCTGGTCGGCGCCTGCAAGCGCCAGCCCCTCGAGCGCATCCTCGAGGCGGTCGGCGCGGGCCTTCGCGTCCTGGGCGAGAACCAGGTCCAGGAGGGCGAAGCCCATCGCGCGGCCCTGCTCGAGGCCGGTCACGACCAAGTCGAGTGGCACCTGATCGGACCGCTGCAGACGAACAAGGCGCCGCGGGCATGCGGTGTCTTCGACGTGTTCGAGGCGGTCGACCGGGTCAAGGTGGCCCGGCGCCTCGACCGGGTGCTGGAGAACCGCCGCGCAGGGAAACGGGCCTGCCTGCTGGAGGTGAACATCGGCCGCGAGCCCAACAAACACGGATTCCTGCCCGAGGACACCGGGACGATGCTGGAACTCGCCGACCTGCGGCACCTGCGGATCCGCGGGCTGATGGCAATTCCACCGCGACGCGCCGGTCCGCGGGAGTCCCGCAGCGACTTTGCGGCCCTGCGTCGCCTGCGCGATGAACTGGGCCGGCGCGGCCTGTTCGGCGGCCGGGAGGGGTGGCTGTCGATGGGGATGAGCGCGGACTTCGAGGCTGCCGTGCTCGAAGGCGCCACCCACGTGCGGATCGGTTCGGCCCTCTTCGGCCCCCGCGCGCCAAAGTGACTGCTACCGTTCCACCCTTGGAAACCCTCTCCGACGTTCTCTTCCGTGTCGCGGAACGCTACGGCGACCGCGAGGACCTGCTCACCATCCGGCGGCATCGCCGGACCGAGTCGCTGTCCGCGGCCGGGTTCGTCGACACGGTTCGCCGGACCGCAACGGCGCTCGAATCTCACGGGGTGGTCAAGGGAGACCGCGTCGCCCTGTTCGCGACCAACCGGCCGGAATGGCACGTGGTCGACTTCGCCTGCCACCTGCTGGGAGCGGTGCCGGTACCGATCTACCCGACCCTGACCGCCGCCCAGGTCGCCTACATCCTGCTCGACAGCGGCGCCGGGTGGGTCTTCTACGACGACAGGGCGAAGCGTGATCTTCTCGCCGGCTTCGTCCCCCGGGACGCGGGCGAGAACGGCTCGGAGCAGCAAGGCCTGCGGCTGGTCGCCCTGGACGCCGACGCCACCGCGGTGGGTGGAACGAACCTGGAAGCGCTGATCGGCGACCCGCCGCCCACCCCGGATACGGATCTCGAGGCCTTCCGCGGGCGGGTCGGCCGCGACGACACGGCGAGCATCATCTACACCTCGGGCACCACCGGCGATCCCAAGGGCGTCATCCTGACCCACTGGAACTTCGTCTCGAACATCCTCGCGTGCCAGAAGCTCTACCCCCTCGGCGAAGAGGACCAGGCGCTCTCCTTCCTGCCGTTGTCCCACGTCTTCGAGCGCACGGTCGACTACCTCTTCTTCCACCGGGGCGTGTCGATCCACTACTCGCCCGCGATCGAGCGCGTCGCCGGCCTGATGCCTACTGTCCGGCCCACCGTCCTGTGCTCCGTGCCCAGGCTCTACGAGAGCGCCTACATGCGCATCCAGGCCACCTTCAGGTCGCAGCCGCGGACCCGGCGGCGGCTCATCGACTGGGCGCTCAAGGTCGGCCGGCGGCGGGCGGAGCGCGGCGGCGCCGCGCTCCAGGGCCTGATCGCGGACCGCCTGGTGTTCCGGAAGGTCAAGGAACGGTTCGGCGGCCGCCTGCGCTTCGCGATCTCGGGCGGCGCCCCGATCGCCGACGAAGTCGGGGCGTTCTTCGACGCGATCGGCATCCGGCTCTACCAGGGCTACGGCCTGACCGAGACGGCGCCGGTGCTGGCCGTGGAATACCCCGGCGCGGCGCGGCGAGGATCGGTCGGAACGGCCGCTCCCGGCGTCGAACTCCGCATCGACGACGACGGCGAGATCCTCGCCCGCACCGAGGGCCTGATGCAGGGCTACTGGAAGAAACCCGAGGCCACGGCCGAGGCGATCGACCCGGACGGCTGGTTCCACACCGGCGACATCGGCCGCATCGACGACGACGGCTACGTCTACATCACCGACCGCAAGAAGGACCTGATCGTCACGAGCGGCGGCAAGAACATCGCCCCCCAACCGATCGAACAGATGATGGTTACCCACCCGGCGGTCGCCCAGGTCGTCGTGGTCGGCGACGGCTACCCCTACCTCAACGTCCTCGTGGTCCCGAACTACGCGGAGCCTCCGCCGCCGTTCGAGGGATTGAACCCGGACGAGCTGCGGAGCGACCCGCGCCTTCAGGAGACGATTCAGCGCCTGCTCGACGGGGTGAACGAGCGCCTGCCCGCCCATGAACGGGTGCGCCGATTCCGGCTGCTGGAGCGCGAACTGACGATTCAGGAGGGCGAGATCACGCCCACTCTCAAGGTGCGCCGAAGAATCGTCGGTGAGCGCTACCGCGACGTGATCGCCTCGATGTACCTCAAGAGCCAGCGGGTGGGTTGAACTTCAGCTCCAGCAACTGAACAGGGCCGCGATCTACCTGAAGAGCCAGCGAGTGGGTTAGCTAGTTCACGCGGCCCGACAGGTCGGTGGGATCCGGGGCCTCCTCGATCACGCCGTGAACGTCCTCGTAGCGCCGGAGGTTCGTGCCCAGCGCCCTGATGATCCGCTTCAGGTGGCCCGGGCTGGTCACGATGCGGGCGCTGACGATGCCCTGCGGCGGCACCACGTTGATGAAGTCGAGGATGAACTCCTCGCGCGTGTGGGTAATGCGCAGCAGGTTGGAGTAGGCCCCCTTGAGTTCCGCATCGCCGATCTTCACGTTGATCGACGATGACGAATCCTGGTCGGCCTGTTCATCCTTGGGTCGCTCGCTCATTCCATCCTCCGTGAATCACTGGGTGCGCCGCCGCGAAGCGGGGGCGCGTTCTCTGAATGGTCTGGCGAACGCCAATCGATCGCCGCTTGCCGGTCGGCCGCGCCGCCACCGGCGCCGTCGCCCAACGCCTCCACATGCCACTCGTGGTCGGGCAGGTAGAGACCGATGCTACGCAACGCCGAACTCTCGGCCACCGTGAACCGCAACGCCCGGCGACGGTAATCGTAGGCCCTGCCGTCGCGGGCGTGAACCGCGAGATCGACCGTGTACTCGCCCGGCGCCAGCCGGAGTTCCGGGCACGCCAGGCGCACCCGTACGGGGCCGCTCAGGCGGCGCGGTTCGTAACCGGCGAGATCGGTGTTCGTGCCCCAGCAGTCCACGCCGCGCGGCGTCTTGACACCGACCCCGAAGACGAAGTCGTCCAGTTCCTCCCGCGGCTCGACTTCGAGTTCGAACACCGCCGCCTCGCCGCAGTGCAGGTGATAGCGCTCCTCGCGGGCGGCGCCGGCCAGGAGGCGCGCGGCCACGATCCGCGCCTGGCCGGACCCCCAGCGCAGGATCTCCTCCTCCGCCTCCGGCGCCGTCTCTTCTTCCTCCGTCCGCGACTCGCCACCTTCGGCGGCCAGAGCACGGCGCCGCTCGTGAGCCTCACCCTCGCGCGCGGCGACGGCCTCGAAGTAGGCATCGATCACCCGCCGCGTTGAACCGATCACGCGAAGCCGCCCCCGGTCCAGCCAGACCGCCCGGTCGCAGAGTTCGTCGATCAACCCCATCGAGTGGCTCACGACGAGCAACGTGCCGCCCTCGGAAAGGTGCTCCTCGATGCGGGCGATGCAGCGGTGGACGAACTCCTCGTCGCCAACCGCCAGCACCTCGTCGACGAGCAGAATCTCGGGCTCTGTATGGATGGCCACCGAGAAGCCGAGGCGCACGTACATGCCCGAGGAGTAGTTCTTGATCGGCTCCTCGATGAAGTCGCCCAGTCCCGCGAACTCGACGATGTCGTCGTAGCGATCCTCGATCTGGCGCCGGCTCAAACCGAGCAGCGCGCCGTTGATGAAGACGTTCTCCCGGCCCGAAATCTCGGGATGGAAGCCGGCCCCCAACTCGATCAGGGCGGCAACGCTGCCGTTGACCGTCAGCTCGCCGGCCGAGGGCCGGAGCAGGCCCGCGACCAGCTTGATCAGCGTCGACTTGCCCGAACCGTTGCCGCCGATGATGCCGACCGCCTCGCCCGCGGCGACCTCGAAACTCACGTCCGCGAGCGCCTCGACCGCGTCCGAGGCGGCCAGGCCGCTGGTCAGGCTGCGCTCGAGGAGCGCACTCTTCAGCGTCCGCAGCCGGTAGCCGCCCGCGGCGCGCCGGTAGCGCTTACCCAGAGCCCGCAGGGCGACCGCCGGCCGGGCCACTCAGACCGCCTCGGCCAACGTGTCGCTCAGCCGCGAGAACAGGCCGGCGCCCGCGGCCCAGGAAGCCGCCGCGATCGCGGTCATCGTCAACCACACCTGGGGCGCCGGCAGGCGTCCGTGAAACAGCAGGTCCTGGATCGCCACGGTGAACGAGGTCATCGGGTTCAGTTGGACCAGCCGGGCGAGTTCGGGCGGGATGTCGCCGAGGGTGTAGATGATCGGCGCCAGGAAGAAGAGCAGAACGAGCACGTTGCCGAGCAGATCCCGCACGTCCTTGAAGTGGACGCCCAACGCGGACAGGCCGAACGCGAGGCCCGCGATCATGACGGTCTCGACGACCAGCACGAGCGGCAGCAGGACGCAGGTCCAGCCGCCGATCGGATAGCCGAGCAGCCTGCCGGCGACCAGGGCCACGGCCACGATCGGCAACGCGAGCAGGAAGTGCATCAGGTTGGACACCACCGCGACCGCGGGCAGCACCTCGACCGGGAAGACCGCCTTGCGGATCAACCCGCTGTTGCCGGTCAGCGACGAACAGCCTTCGAGCAACGAGGTCGAGAACCAGATCCAGGGGAAGAGGCCGGTGACGAGGAAAACGCCGTAGGGCTCGACGTCAACCAGGTCGCCCCGCTTCAGGATCGTGCCGAAGACGAAGGAGTAGACGGCGAGCAGCAGCAGAGGGTTGAGCAGGGACCAGAAGAAGCCGAGCACACTGCCCCGATAGCGAGCCCGCAACTCCCGCTGGACCAGGGTCCACAGCAGGCCGCGGTAGCGAACGAGACATCGAGCGACCTCCATCATGGACAGCCGACATCTTACGTCCCGGCGGCGGCCCCGATCGAAGGGCAGCCTCCAGCAGGGACAGCCGACATCTTACGTCCCGGCAGAGTCCGGCTCGATCTCCAGATACACGGGCGCGGGACCCGGCCGCACCGGGCCGGAAGCCAGTTCCACCCCATCCCGGTCGCGAGCGGCGCGAACACCGACGGGAGGGCGGTAGGCCCGGCCGCGCCGATCCAGCGCCCACAGCACCTGGACCTCGCGCCTCGGCGTGACTGCCCGGTAGCCGCGCACTCCCGCCGGCAACAGGAGACGTTCCACCCGGGCGCCGGCCAGCTCGCGCTGGAGCTGGCGCAGGGCGCGGTAGGCCGGCCGCCGCCTCAGGGCGCCGCCCCGGGGATCGATCAGCCCGTAGCCGGCCGCCGACAACTGCCACCAGTAGACGCGCTCGGCGAGGCCGGTGCCCAGAGCCTCGAGGCAGTAGCGGACCAGGTAGCTGGCCTGGGTGTCCTCGTCCACCGCGACATCGCGTCCGGCAGGGGCGTGGGGCCCCTCCCTGAGCGGCCAGTTGAACTCGGTGACCCAGCTCCGATCCGACGCGCAGTCCGGAGCCCGGCGGGCGAGCGCCCGCAGCAGGGCCAGCTTTCCGGCCAGGTCGAAGCCGAGTTGACGGTTCTCGGGCGCCCCCCGCCGATCGACGTAGAGCTGGCTCGCGAGGATGTCGAAACGATGCTCGGGGAGACCGGAATGGACCAGTCCGGCCGTCGCGTGAGGCTCGAAGTCGATGACAGCCGGCGCGAGAACGCACGCATCCGGATTCTCCGCACGCACCGCTTCGCCGCCCGCGGCCAGGAGCCTCCAGTATTCGTCCGCGCGCCACACGCCCCACTTGCTTCGATTAGGCGCCTGGCCGATGAGGAACCTGTCGCCGAACGGAGAGAGAGCCGCGACGGCCTCCTCCACGCGCCGTCGCCAGAGCCGGTTGTCCCGTACCAGCGACCGGTCCTGGCAGAGCTGGAACACGGTTTCGACCGGCTGCGGCGCCGCTGCGCTGAGGAGCTCCGCCAGGCGCAGGAGGTCGCCGTCCACACCCTGCCAGAGATGGAAGCGCAGCAGCACGTTCTCCACCCCGAGATCGCCGATCGCCTCGACCAGGGCGCCGACCGGCGCCGAGTCCGGACCCACCGCGACCCCCAGGCCCTGGAAGGGGACCCTTTCCGGAACCCGTTCGAGCCGGCGGCGGAGGCGCTTGCCCTCGACGATCGACTTGAACAACGGCCCCGCGCCGCGAAGCAGGGGGCGGGCATGGTGGGCGGCGTCGCGCAACCGGACACCGAGGCGCTGGCCGCGCGTCGCCTGCTGATGCGGCTGGTCCGTGAGCGGATCCCAGACGGCGCGCTCCTGGGGCTTCGCTCCGCGGTCCGCCTCCGGTATGTGGGGATGCGCGCGCCGGCGCGGCAGCAGGAGATCGGCAAAGCGGCGCAGCCCCCTGCGAGCGCCTTCCTTCGATCGGATCTTGAGGCGGAAACCGTAGTGAAAGACCTCGAACAGGAGCCGCCGAGAGCGGGGCAGCCCCCCTGAGCGATAACCGGACAGATACTCCGCGCGGTCGGCCGGCCGCAACACCGGCATCCTGCTCAAGTCCCGAAGGCGCTGACTCAGTGACAGCCGGCGACGGAAGCGGGCGCGGTTGAGGTCCACCAGGTACAACTCCGCGTCCGTGGCCGGCTCCGACAGCAGCACGTTGCCCGACGTCAGGTCACGGAACCAGATGCCGTGACGGTGCAGAACCGCGGCCAGGCCGCCGACGCGCCGCAGCAGAGCGGCGCCGTCGATCGCGGGAAAGCGCGCCGAGCCCTCGCCGGCATTCAGGGCTCTGAGCACGTAGCGCAACTCCAGGGCCTCCGGCACCAGCCGGCACACGAACCATGCGGGACCATCCAGCGTCTTCGACTCGGCGTAGAGAAGCGGTTCCGGCGTCGCGACGCCCAGCCGCCGCAGCCTGAGCGCGGCGTCGAAGCTCAGCCGCGCCCGCGTGCCCCGCCGGCGCCGGCGAAGCCTGGCCCGCAGGTCGTCGTGCCGGAACTGCTTCACGACGACGGCGAGTTCGTCTTCGTCCCGCCGCCTCCGCCACGCCGTCTCGTACAGGTAGCTCCTGCCCCAGTGCAGGCTGCGGGTGGCGTTCGCCGGCTCGAGAACGCGCCGAACCGCCGCCTCGAAGCGGGCGTCCAGGTCGCCCGACACGGCCTCCGGGGCCACGGCGCCGCTCAGGCCGTCGAGTTCGAACCGGCGCTCCGGCCCATCCGTTCCGGCGGTCAGCTCCGGCCCCCGGTTTCCACGTCGGTGACGACGAAGTGTTCGCGCTGCAGCTCCGGGTCCGCCCGCACCAGGACCGGTGCCTCGAACGCTCCCTGAAGGCCGTCCAGCACCGCCGACTCGGTGCCACGCAGACCGTCCAAAACCTCCGGGTGGACCCGCACCGCCAACTGGCGGACGCCCCTCCCGGCCCGCGCGAGGCACGTCCGTCGCAGCTCCAGGCAGATCGTCGCAACCGACTTGATCCGGCCCCCACCCCCACAGGTCGGGCATTCCCGGGTCAGCAGCGTTTCCAGGTTCGCGTGGCTGCGCCGGCGAGTCAGTTGGACCAGTCCGAACTCCGAGATTTCGAGCACCCTGTGCCTGGCGCGGTCCTTCTCGAGTTCCGCCTCCAGGCGGGCGAACACCCGTTCGCGGTGGTCTTCGCGTTCCATGTCGATCAGGTCGATGACCAGGATGCCGGACAGATCGCGCAGCCGGATCTGGCGCACCGCCTCCGCGACCGCTTCCAGGTTGGTCCGCAGAACCGTCTCGTCGAAGTCCGCGGAGCCGACGTCGCGGCCGGTGTTCACGTCGATCGCGACCAGAGCCTCGGTCTGATTGATGACCAGATAGCCGCCGGACGGCAGCGGCGCGCGGGACCGCAGAGCGGCTTCGACCGCCTCGTCGATCCGATAGCGCTCGAACAGCCCTCTCCGCGTCCGCTCGACCCTCTCGAGGAGCTCCGGCTGCACCCCTCCCAGGTAGTCCGCGATGCGCCGGTAGGCGTCGGCGCCGTCCACCAGCAGCGAGTCGAAGTCCGCGGAGAAGAGGTCCCGGATCACGCGTACGTCGAGCTCGTCCTCGCGCTGGACCAGAGCCGGTGCCGCGACGGCCGCCGAACGTTCCTCGATCCCGCGCCAGGTCGCGGCCAGCTCCGCGTACTCCTCCTGGATCTGTTCCCCCGCCACCCCCGCCGCGGCCGTACGCACGATGCAACCCGGCAGGGCGACGGACTCGGCACGACCGGCCAGAACCAGTTGCCTCAGGCGATCCCGCTCGTCCGTGTCCTCGATCCGCCTCGAGATCCCCACCCGGTCACCCGTCGGCGTCAACACGAGATACCGACCGGGAAGCGTGACCTGGCTCGTGATGCGCGCTCCCTTTCCGGCCAGCCCGTCCTTGGTGACCTGGACGATCAGGTCCTGGCCACGCCGCAGCAGGCGGTCGATCGCCGGCGCGGTCTCAGCGTCTCCCGCGTCGTCGACCCAGAGGTAGCCATCCCGCCCCAGTCCGAGATCGACGAAGGCGGCTCTCATGCCGGGGAGCACCCGTCGCACCCGTCCCTTGAAGAGGCTGCCGACCAGGCCCCGTCGGCCGCGGCGCTCGAGGAAGAGCTCGACCAACCGGCCGGACTCGAGCAGAGCCACACGCGTCTGGAGCGCATCGCTTTCGACCAGGAGTTCTCTGTTCATGGGACGTAGGCGATCCGGGTCCGCGGGGCACAGGGCTTGCGGTCCGGATCGCTCATCTCCTTCAGGCAGGCGATCCCCGTCCGCCGGGGCGCAGTCCGATCAGACGTTGACAAACCGCCGCAGGTCGAGGCCGATGATCAGTCCGGTGGCCGCGCAGCAGAAAAGCATGAAGGAGCCGCCGTAGCTCAGGAAGGGCAGCGGAATGCCGGTGATCGGCAACAGCCCGACCACCATCGCCGTATTGTAGAGAACGTGGCCGGCGATGAAGGCCAGGAGTCCGACCACGAGCAGCAGGCCCGCGGGATCCCGCGCCGCCAGTGCAACGCGGACGCCGTTCCCCAGATAGAGGAGGAACAGGACCAGGACGAGGGTGACTCCGAGGAACCCGTACTCCTCGGCCAGCACCGCGAACACGAAGTCGGTGTGAGGGGTCGGCAGGAAGCGCAGGTTGGACTGCGTCCCCTCGCCGAATCCCTTGCCGAGCGCCTGGCCCGAACCGACCGCGATCCTGCTCTGACGGACCTGGTACCCGGACCCCAGCGGATCCGCCTGGGGCCGGACGTAGCTCAGGACGCGGTCCTTCTGGTAGTCCTGCAGCGCAAAGATCCAGAGGCCGCCGGCCAGAACCAGCGCAACGGCGGCGGCGACGAGCGCCGACCGTACGCTGACACCGGTGACGGCCGCCATGGCGGCGAGCACCGGCACGAACATCAGGGCGCCGCCCAGGTCCGGCTGTCTCGCGATGAGCAGCACCGGGACCGCCACGATCGCCACGTTTGCCCACAGCCCGCCGCGCGGAGGAACCGGGCTCCGATAGCCGGCAAGACGTCGTGCCAGCAGCAGAACGGTCGCGATCTTGCAGAAGTCCGACGGCTGGCCCCCGAACCCCCCGATGCCGACCCAACTGCGGGCGCCGCCCGCCTCGTGGCCGAAGAACGTGACGGCGGCCACCGCCGCCACCGAAACCAGATAGATCCAGAAGGCGTACCGAAGCAGCACGGAGTAGTTGACCAGGGCCGCGGCGACCAGGACCAGCACCCCGGCGACGATCCACACCGACTGGCGTGAGACGTAGTCGGTCGTCAGTTCGGCCGAAGCGCTCGAGATCAGGACCCGGCCGATGACCGACAGGCCGAACGCCGAGCCGAAGAGCTGCCATGAGATGGGACGGACCTGGCGCGCCAGGGTCCGCAGGTCATGTCTGGGCGGGAGAACCAAAGTACGTCTCGACCATTCGCCTCGCCAGCGGCGCCGCTGCTTCCGAGCCTCGCCCTCCGTGCTCCACGAACACGACGACGACGAGTTGCGGTGCCTCGACGGGAGCGTAGGAGGTGAACCAGGCGTGGTCCGCGTGCTCGAACGGGAGATCCTCGGACCGCGTCCACGTCGCCTGGGCGATGACCTGGGCGGTGCCGGTCTTGCCCGCGACCTGAACGATCGGCGTGCTGGCGGCGCGCCCGGTCCCGTCCGCGACGACGTTCGTCAACGCCTCCGTGACGAAGGCGATCACCTCGGCATCCACACCGGTCGGTTCCGGCGGCCGGGCTCCGCCTTCCAGCACGTGGGGTCGCACCAGAAAGCCGCCGTTCGCCACCGCCGCGGTCATCACCGCGATCTGCAGCGGCGAAGTGAGAACCGGTCCCTGGCCGATCGCCACCGAGATCGTCTCACCCGGATACCAGGGCAAACCCCGGCTGGTCAGACTCCATTCGGGATCGGGCACCAACCCCTCCCGTTCGGCGGGGAACTCGATGCCGGTCCGCCGACCGAGGCCCAGCATTCGGGCGTACCGGGCGATCCTCTCGATCCCCATCTTTCTGCCCTGCCGGTAGAAGTAGATGTCACAGGAGTGCTGGAGAGCCCCGCGGAGGTCGAGGCGGCCGTGCCCTCTCGCCTGCCAGCATCGCCAGCGGCGGTCGTACAGCCGGGTGGAACCACCACAGTAGACCTCTTCCTTCGGATCGATCAGTCCATCGGCCAGCGCGGCCACGGCCATGGCGATCTTGAACACGGAACCCGGCGGGTAGGCGTTGTGGATGGCCCGGTTCTGAAGCGGCTTGTTCGGCGCGCCGACAATCCGCTCCCAGTCCTCCTGGTTGAGGCGGCCCGCGAAGCCATTCGGATCGAAGGACGGCGAGGAGACCATGGCCCGCACCGCGCCGTCGCGCGGGTCGAGGGCCACGATCGATCCGACCTTGCCCTCGAGAAGCTTCTGCGCTTCCTGCTGCAGCTCGAGGTCGATGGTCAGGGTGACGGACTCTCCCGCCCGGGCATCGGTTCGGTCAACGTCCCCGCTCGCCGCGACGCGGCCGCGACTGTCGACGACCACGGTCCGCTCGCCGGCGGCCCCGCGCAGTTCCCGGTCCCGCAACTGCTCCACGCCGCTGCGGCCGATCATGTCGCCGGCAACGAGCGTCGGATCCCGCTCCTGTTCAGCCGCCGTCGGCTCACTCAGGTACCCGAGAAGATGCGCCACCTGGTCGCCGTACCGGTACAGGCGGCGCCGCGTGGCGGCGATCTCGAACTCCGGGTGCTCCGGTATCGCAACCTCGAACAGCGCGACCTGGTTCAACTCCAGCTCCTCGGCAAGAAGCACCGGCACATCGCGGGGCGCCCCCCGGTAGCGCTGGAGCGACTCTCCAAGGCCCTCCCCGTCCCGATCCAGGATGTTCGCCGCGAAGACCAGGCTGGCCTCGAGGTCGGCACTCAGGCTGCGGTCGATCAGGAGACGGAACGAGGGGACGTTCTCCACCAGGAGTTGACCGGAACGGTCGTAGATCAGGCCGCGCGGCGCCTCCAGCCGAAGAACCCGCAGCCGATTGTTCTCGGCGAGCCGCCAGTAGTGCTCGGAACGAACGATCTGGAAGTACCAGTAGGAACTCAGAACAACGAAGAACGCCACCGCAAGCGATCCGGCGAGCCACTTCAGGCGGACCGCCATCAGCAGCACGACGCGGTCGGCGCTGTGTTCGTGGCCAGGAGTTTCCAGGTTCACCTTCCAAACACCGTGACGAGCCCGGACGGGAATCGATCAGCGAAGACGGGCCCGTCCCGGTTGCAGTTTACGCCGCTTCGTCCGCGTCTCCACCCAGCCTCGCGCCTTGCCCATCGCCCAGACCACGACCAGGCCCACCACCGTGGTCGCCACCACGCGCAGCAGCACGGCGACCGGGCCCGGGCTGAACTGCGCAATCTCGAGCAGCGCGAGCAGACCGATCACGATCACCTGATGAACCAGCACCCCGGTCGCAATCAGCGCCAGGGTCACCGCCCGCTGGGCGGTGAGGATTCGCTGCGAGACGCGCGCCGCTCCATACCCGAGAACGCAGCACGCCAGACCGTGCAGACCGAAGACCGATAGCGTGACGACGTCCTGGACCAGACCGGCGATCAGACCGCCTGCGAAGCCTCGAAGAGAATCGCCCCGCACGCTGTTCAGAACAACCAGCAGCACGAAGAAATCGACGGTTTCGGCGGCCGCCGGAAGAAACCCGCCCAGCAGCAGTTCGACCAGGGCAACCGCCGCCAGGGCGCCGGCGAACCTACCGGCCGATGCCATCCGCCCCATCCATCATGCCTTCGGGCAGAGGTTCGCGGCGCCACAGGAAGGCATGGCTGAGCGAGCCGAAATCCACACTCGGGACGATCCGGATGTCGTGGAACAGATCGCCGTTCGACTCGACGGACGTGATCGTGCCGATCGGGACGCCGCGCGGAAACACACCGTCGATGCCGGCCGTGATCACCCGGTCGCCAGGCCGGACATCGACCTGCAGCGGCAGGAAGTTGAGGGACAGCGTGCCGGGGTCGGCGGTGCCCCGGACGATGCCCTGGCGGCGTGTGCGCTCGATCATCGCGCCCACCGACGACGCCCGGTCGCTGACCAGGAGCACCCGCGCGTACGTGCCGGTCGAGGAGACGACACGACCCAGGAGGCCGTCGGTCGTGGTTACCGGCCGCCGAGCCCAGTCTTCCCGGTTCAGGCCATCAGGCAGGTGCAGGATGGCAGTTCGTCGCCACGACCGATGATCGACATAGACGATGTCGGCCCGCTGCAGATCGGCGGCCGCAGGCAGTTCGTAGCGCAGCGGCTCGGAGACGAGGTCGGCCTCCAGCCCCAGGCCCACGAGGGCCGCATAGGCGGATTCCACCTCGCGCAGCCGGGTCCGCAGTTCCTCGTTGTCCCGCTCCAGCGCGGCCCTCGACGACCGGTCCTCCCGGTACCGGTCGACGGCCCCGCCGACAGCCGCGACGAACCGCTTGATCGGTCCCTCCAGCCAAAGCGCGACGTCGCCCGCGCGCTGCGGCGCCTGCAGCGTCAGGAGCGCCAGGAGGCCTGCCAGGGAGACGGCGAACAGGACCGCTACCCGACGCTCGCTCATGATGGATCTTCTCTCCCGTCAGGACCCTGCGAAACGTTCGGCGGCGCTAGGTCGCCGACGCTATCGAACGGAAACCCTTCGCAGCAGATCGATATCCCTCAACACCCGGCCCGCTCCGAGCACGACCGAAGCCAACGGATCCTCCGCGGCAAAGACCGGCAGCCCCGTCGCCTCGCGCAGGCGCTGGTCCAGAGAGTGGAGCAACGCTCCACCCCCGGAAAGCACAACGCCCTTGTCCATCACGTCCGCCGACAGTTCCGGCGGCATCCGTTCGAGCGCCTGGAGGACCGAATCGACGATCGCCTTCACCGGCTCCGCCAGCGCTTCCCGGATCTCTCCGTCGGAGATCTTCAGGCTGCGCGGCACGCCCTTGACGAGATCGCGACCCTTGATGTCCATGTGCAGCGCCTTCTGAAGCGGAAACGCCGAACCGATTTCCACCTTGATTCCCTCCGACGTCCGCTCACCGATCAAGAGGTTGTGCTTGCGCTTGAGGTGCTGTGCGATCGCGTCGTCCATCGCGTTGCCCGCCACCCGCAGCGATCGGCTGTAGACCGTTCCGGCGAGCGAGATGACGGCGACATCCGTCGTGCCGCCACCGATGTCGACGATCATGTTGCCGGTGGGTTCGGTGATCGGCAGGCCGGCCCCGATCGCGGCCATCATCGCCTGCTCGACCAGGTAGACCTCCGCGGCGCCGGCGCTCATCGCCGACTCCCGGACCGCGCGCTTTTCCACCGGTGTGATCTCCGAAGGCACGCCGATCACGATTCGCGGGCGGGCGAAGCGGCGGCCGTGGTGGGCCTTGCGGATGAAGTGCTTGAGCATCTGCTCGGTCATGTCGAAGTCGGCGATGACCCCGTCCTTCATCGGCCGCACGAGTGCCAGGATGCCCGGCGTACGGCCCAGCATCTCCTTGGCCTCGGAGCCGACCGCCTCGATGCGGTTACTCTGGTTGTTCACGACCACGACCGACGGCTCGCGTACGACGATGCCGTTCGCCTGGGTGAAGACCAGGGTGTTCGCGGTCCCCAGGTCGATTGCCAGGTCGCTTGAGAACCAATGCAGGAAGCGCATCGGGCCGAACCTTATCCTGTTACCATCAGCGCCGCCTTCGTACGCGGCAGGACCTGACGCGGTTCTTCCGACCCGCGCTTCCGGAACGCAGACCGCCGCCAACTCTTCGAGCATCCGGCAGGAAGCACTTCAATGCTCAACGTCATCCGCAAGAACATCAAGAGCTTCTATCCGCTGGCGATCGGGCTGGCGGCCGTGTTCGTGCTCCTCGTCTTCACCGACTTCCAATCGCTGGACGGCACCCAGGCCAACCCGATTGCCGCCAAGGTGGGCCGGGAGGACATCACCTTCGTCGAGTTCGAGCGCAG
>Ga0209544_1001662_pt1 | contig 23235 bp, 21 predicted proteins | sample MesohylPK_FD_187297 | JGI IMG/M metagenome (GOLD analysis project Ga0209544, IMG submission 187297) | Host-associated microbial community of the marine sponge Aplysina aerophoba from Gulf of Piran - sponge mesohyl, lysed by proteinase K... | ecosystem: Host-associated > Porifera > Sponge >...
CCCCTGGACCATCAGGGCGCGAGCGGTCACAGGGGAATTCTCCTAGAGGAAGCGCCGGCGCGCGGCGCAGGCCGTCAGACGAGACCGCATTCCACCGTCGGCGTGTCGTCCCCGCCGACCAGCAAGCCAGCCACCCACCCGCCGTCCGCTCGGATGCTCTCCCTCTCCTGACACAACTGACGGCCGCCTCGGCGCGTGCCAGGGGCATCCCCTTGAAGCGCATCGGCGCGATCCTCGGCACGTCGGCACAGGATGCCCGGCAACGATACGGCGCCATCGTCGAACCGGCCGGACGACAAGCGCCTCACCTCGGAGACAGCGCCTCGGACTTCGAGATTCTGTCGGACTAGCGCCGTCCCCGGCCGGTCGGATATTGGCCGTTACTCGTTCAGTAGGCGACTGAGCGCTGGGAGCAGATCCGGGATATCGGTCTGGATGATGTCCCAGATGACGTCGTCGTCGATACCGAGGTAGCCATGAGCGAGGCGATTCCTGGTTCCGATGATCTGGCGCCAAGCGATCTCGGGGTGCGCGTCGCGCACGTTCTCGGGGATATGCGTTGCTGCTTCGCCGAGGAGTTCGATATTGCGCAGCGTGGCGTCGTAGGTGCGCTGATCGGCCGTGAATGCCTGCTGATCCAGTCCGTCCACGTAGGCGACCACCCGCTCCCCGAACTCGACCATCTCCTGAACGTAGGGCCGCCAGTCGCGATCTCCCCCGGGTTCAGACATGCACGGCCTCGCGCTCCACGTAAGGGCGGAACCGGGGACGGAGCGCCTTGGTGGTCACGAGGTCGACACGTCGACCGAGCAGGTCCTCCAGGTAGAACTGCACGCCGAAGTACGACCTCGACGTGGCCGGCCCGTCGAATGCGACGAGGATGTCGATATCGCTCGCCTCGGTCGCCTGGTCGCGGGCGAACGAGCCGAACAGCGCGAGTTCCGCCACACCGAATCGCTCGGCAAGCGAATCCCTGTGCGCCCGGAGAATGTCAATGACCTCACCCCGGCCCAAACCGTCCACGGGTCGATTCTAGGGGGGCCGGCCGGCCCCCCTGAGTGTCAGATGCGGTGGAGGATGAAGTCGATCTCGATGTCGGGGCGGAGGTGCTCGTCGGGACCGAGGAACATGATGCCGGGGGTGAAGTTCACCTTGCGCACCAGCACGGGGTGCCAGCTGATGCCCTTGCGGGTCTCGACGATCTCCATCGACTCGTCGGGCATCACGGCGAGCAGGTTGGCAACGAACACCGCCCGCTCCACGAGCAGGTCACGGATAGCGCAAATCATTCAGCAATTTGGTGGAGAACCCTCCGAGACCGGCACCCCCGCTGCCTCGCGCCCTCAACGCGACGCCGAACGGTTCCTCAAACCGCAACGGCACGGAATCGCTGTTCGGATAATTCTTTCGATTTGAATATTGCAAATAAATCAGTTGTGACTTAGCCTGCGGCTGCAGCGCCCGCCCCTAGGAGACACACCATGCCGCACACAGCGATACTCGAACACCATCTAGCGGTGCCGGATGACGCGACCGCCGCGCGGGCGGCCGAGGCCGTCGACACACTCGATCGTTTCCTGCGACATCATCCCGACGTCGCCGCCGCCTCCGTCCTGCTGACCGCAGACGACAAGAGCGCAACGCTGGAAATCCCAGGACAGGCCCTGCGGCTCCTCGTCGACATCCTGACCGAGATCGCCAACGGCAACGGGGTCACCGTCGCACCTGTTCATGCGGAGTTGACCACACAGCAGGCGGCCGACCTGCTCAACGTGTCGCGGCCCTACCTGGTGAAACTTCTCGACGAGCGGAGGATCCCATACCGTCGAGTAGGCAACCGTCGACGGATCCTGCTCGCCGACCTCATCGAGTACAAGCAGCGCGACGACGCCCAACGGCGCGCGATCGCCGACGAACTCACCGCCGAAGCCCAGCGCCTCGGCTTCGACTACTGACTGAGAGGTCTCCCCGATGTCGTTCACGGCGACCTACGACGCCTGCGTCCTGCATCCCGCGGGGTTGCGCGACCTGCTCGTGCGCCTCGCGGGAACCGGCCTGTTCCGCGCCAAATGGAGCAACGACATCCTCGACGAGATGGTCGCATCCGTCCTCCGGCGGCGTCCCGACCTTGACCCGGCTGAACTTGAACGAACGCGCAAGCTGATGTGCGACGCCGTGCCCGACTGCGTGACGACCGGCTACGCCGCCCTCGTCGAGGCTCTGGACCTCCCCGACCCTGGTGATCGCCACGTGCTGGCCACCGCCATCCGCTCCGGTTCCCAAGTGATCGTCACGGAGAACATTCGGGACTTCCCCGCCAGCAGTCTCGAGATATACGACATGGAAGCTCAAACGCCCGATGTGTTCGTTCTCCACCTGATCGACCTCTCCCCGACAACCGTCGCTCGCGTCATCGACGAGCAGGTCCAGGCTCTCAAACGCCAACCTCTCAGTCGTGCGGACGTGCTCGACTGCCTCGCGAGGTCAGGGCTCAGGCGCTCGGTGGCAGAACTTCGCCGCCTCTAGGAGCAGAGCTTCGCCACCTCTAGGAGTCGTAGGGGCGCTGATCGGCCGTGAACGCCTGCTGATCCAGTCCTCCCACGTAGGGACAATGTCAATGACCTCACCCCGGCCCAAACCGTCTACGGGTCGATTCCAGGGGGGCCGGCCGGCCCCCCTGAGCGTCAGCTGCGGTTGAGGATGAAGTCGATCTCGATGTCGGGGCGGAGGTGCTCGTCGGGACCGAGGAACATGATGCCCGTGTTGCCGTTGCGCTGGCGCGACGGGATGAGTGTGATCGGCGGCGGGTCGTCGATGCCGCCCTCGGCCATGATGCGGTTCCAGGCCCGCTCGAAGCCGCGGTAGTCGCGCTGGGCGTGCACCAGGAAGATGTGGGCGTCCACCACGTCGCGCAGCTCGAAGCCGTTGGCGTCGATCTGGCTCTGGATGAGGCGCATCGTGGTCTCGGTCTGCATCTCGATGTCACTGAAGTAGTGCCGCAGCTTGGACGGGCCGGTTCCCACCACGCCGGTCAGGAAGTCCGGCACGGGCACCTGGCCGGCCAGGAACAACCAGTCGTCGCCGACGGCTATGCCGGGGGTGAAGTTCACCTTGCGCACCAGCACGGGGTGCCAGCTGATGCCCTTGCGGGTCTCGACGATCTCCATCGACTCGTCGGGCATCACGGCGAGCAGGTTGGCCACGAAGACCGCCCGCTCCACGAGCAGGTCGATTGCCGCCATCGAGGCCCGGGTGGGCGGGCGCGGCATGTAGCGGGCCCACACCGCGTCGACATCGGGGAAGGTGCCCAGGTCGGGCTCGTAGAGGTGGGCCTTGATGACGTTGGCCACCTCGGTGCCCGCCGCCTGCATCACCTTCTGCAGGTTGGCGAACACGTACTCCGCCTGGTCGGTGGCGTCGTTGGCGTAGTACGGGAAGGCGGGAAGGTTCCTGCCCACGCCCAGGGGGATGCCGGTCTCGTAGTCGCATGCCGGGAGCGCCGAGGGATACACCCAGTGGCCCCCCTTGACGGCCTGCGGGACGTGCTCGTAGGGCATCGGGTCGGGGGCCTCGTCGGTGTGGATGGTCTCGCGCTGCGCCGACGACCCGCCGTTGAGCGCCACGGCGTTCAGCGTCACGAGGGTGCCGGGCACGACCTGGTCGTCGCCGACGACGATGGTGGTGCGAGCCGGCGGCGAGTCGCCGAACGCGTCGATCCACGCCAACTTGAACTCATGAAAGTCGGCTGTCGCAGCCAGCTGCACCTCAACCCGCAGGACCCGATCCATGGAACTGCCGTCGGCCTCCACCCGCCGGGCCAACTCGCCGAGGATCACTGAGGACTGGGTGTAGACGTCGGAGTCGCCCATATGGGGAGAGGTGGAGGCCGACTGCACGGCGCGGCCGTCGGCGTCGACGGGGAAGATCGTCGACACATAGAGAAGGTCGCCCGCTCTCCTCGTCGTCCGGCCGGGAAGCAGGTGCTTGGGATCGGTCATTTCGTTGGTCTCCTCGTGTCGGTCCCGGCCGCCAGCCCTCCCGGCCCCCGGGCAGAAAAATGTCAACAGGATCGTAGACGATTCAACACTGCTTATCATGGGGCCGTCCGACCGGAGGCAACTCGCACCAAGGTGTCGCCGCTGGTCAGAGCCACCCCCGCAGCGAGGAGGACCGGAGATGCCCTACGTCGTACGCAAGATTCCCTTCGAGAACGTCCAGGACACGTCTGGGCTGGAGGCGGCCATCGCCGACGGTGACTTCGCCGCGGATGAGATCGTGGCCCTCATCGGAAAGGTGGAGGGCAACGGGGGCGTCAACGACTTCTCCCGGGTGCTGGCAGACCGGGTGCTGCGAGACTTCCTCGTCGAGCACGCCGGCAAGACCCGCGCCGAGGCGCTGGGTGTGCCAATCGCCTGGTCAGGCGGCTGCGACGGGGTGATCTCCCCGCACATGACGGTGTTCGCCAAGGTGGACGGCCCCGCCGAGCCCGCCGACGAGAAGCGCCTGGCGGTGGGCTTCGCCGTCTCCGAGCCGATCCTGCCCGAGGAGATCGGTCGGTTGGAGATGGTGGACAAGGTCGCCGTCGGCGTCCGCAAGGCCATGGAGGCCGCCGGCATCAGCGACAGCGCCGATGTGCACTTCGTGCAGACCAAAACCCCGCTGCTGACCGCCGAGCGCATCCTGGACGCCCACTCGCGGGGCAAGACGGTGGCCCTCACCGACACTATGGAGTCGATGGCGGTCTCCAACGCCACCTCGGCCCTCGGCATCGCCACCGCACTGGGGGAGATCCCCCGGCCCCGACCCGAGCAGATCGCCCACGACCTGTCGGTGTACTCCTCGGTGGCTTCCTGCTCCTCGGGTGTCGAGCAGGTGGAGGCCCAGATCGTCGTGGTCGGCAACCGGCTCGGGGTGGGCGGGCGCTACCGCATCGGCCACTCGGTGATGGACGACGCCCTGGACTTCGACGGCATCTACGACGCCATCCGCTCGGCGGGCCTGGAATTGCCGGACCGCCCGCGCGCCGAGGACCTCGACGGCAAGGTCGTCAATTGCTTCATCAAGTGCGAGGCCGACCCCACGGGGCGGCTGCGGGGCCGGCGCCAGGTGGCGCTCAACGACTCCGACGTGCACCACACCCACCACACCAAGGGCGCGGTGGGCGGCGTGGCCGCCGCGGCCATCGGCGACCCCGCCGTGTTCGTGTCGGTGGCGGGCCTGCAGCAGGGCCCGGCGGGCGGCGGCTCGGTGGCCGCCATCGTGGACCTGGGTTCGTGAGCCGCCTGCGCGGCCTGCGCCCCGAGGAACTCAACGAATCCCAGCGAGACCTCTACGACTCCGTCGCCGGCGGCGACCGGGCGAAGGACGCCTCGTTCCGCCTGACCGAGGCCGACGGAAGCCTCGTCGGGCCGTTCAACACCCTCCTGCTGAGCCCTGTGGTGGGCGACGCGGTGCAGTCTGTGGGTTCGGCCATCCGCTTCGGCTGCGGGCTGAGTTCGCTGGTGCGGGAGGTGGCGATCCTGTCGGTGGCTGCGCATCGCCGCTCGCCCTTCGAGTGGTGGGCACACGAGCCGATCGGGCGCCAGGCAGGCCTGAACGACGCGCAGACCGCGGCGCTCCACGCCGGCGACACACCCGACTTCGACGACGAGACCGCCAGCGCCACGTACGCCTTCTGCCAAGCCCTGATCGCCGGAGGCCGGCCCGACGACGCCAGCTACGAGGCTGCCCGAGACGCTCTCGGCCTCGACGGCGTCATGGAACTCGTGACGCTCGTCGGCTACTACACCCTCCTGGCACAGTTGATGGAAACCTTCGACGTGGGCGTACCCAGCGGCGAGCCCTCACCGTTCTAGACCCCGGCGGTGCCGAACGGGCCGTTTCAGGGAACAGCTCCGAGGCGGAAGTCCGCCCCGGCGATGGCACCGGCCGTCCCCAGCCGGATTGCTATACCTGGCGCAGCGCTCGCAGCCGCGACGAGGTGTTCCCGAAGCTCGATCTCGACCACGTTGGCGAGGGCAGCAGGCTCGGTCGGGAGCGGCAGTAGATGACCCCGCTCCAATAGCCGAGCCTTCAGGTCGGCCGGGCCGTCGGCTTCAAGCGGCCACTGCTCGCTCGCTCCGCGTTCACGGAATAGACCAACGGCCGACTGTTCCCACCCGTCAATCTGCTCTCGAACCCACTCGAGCGGTGAAGTCATTCAACGCCACCGCGGCTGGACGAACCCGCCGATGCGCGCCCGACCGATCGATCCACCGCGAGCAGGCGACTGCCGACGGCCTCGGCGACCCGGCACGCGAGGAGTGGCGGGACCGCGTTGCCTAGTTGGGACTGGACCGAGGACCGCTTGCCGACAAAGGCGTAGTCGTCGGGGAACGTGAACAACCGGCGCAACTCCGGAATGCGGAGCCGCCGGTTCTCCCAGTGGAACGGTCCCACGTTGGGCCCAGGCTGAGCCTGGATCGTCGGCGATGGCCGATCGGGATCCAGCTTCAGCAGGAACGACCAGTACCGGGAACGCCACTCGAAAATCGGATCGGGATGACCGCGCCGAGCGGTGAAGTGCAGATAGTTGTCCCCTGGAGGAACCTCCGGGAGCAGGTGACCCCACTTCCCCCGCACCACCTCCTCCGGTTCCGGCTCGGTGAGGAGGCCGGCGAGGGCTTCGCCGGTGGTGATGTGCGGGAGCGGGCCCCCGCCGGTGCGGCGTCGTTCCCAGGAACCGTGATGCCCGGGGTCCGGAAACTCCGGCAGCGCGTCGCCCTTGCGAGCGCCGACGACGAAGAGTCGCGGGCGCAGCTGCGGCACGCCGTAGTCCGCGGCGTTGAGAACCTCCCAGCGGTAGCAGTAGCCGGCCGCTTCGATCCCCTTCAGCAAGCCCGAGAATGCAGGACCGCTCGCCCTGTTGCGGAACGTGAGGGCGTAGACGTTCTCGCAGATGAAGTACCGGGGACGGGCCGCGGCCAAGACCGTCGTGAAGGCCTGCAAGAGGCCGGCGGCGGGGTCGGCCCCGTTCCGCTTCCAGTCAAGCCAGAACCCCGACTTCGAGAACGCCACGCAGGGCGGTCCACCGATCAGCAGGTCTGGACTCTCGCCACGACCGAATCCGCCGGCACGCAGAATGTCTGCGGTCGTGGTACCGCGGCTGTCGCCGACGGCCAAGGGCGCCAGGTCAGCACGCAGCACCTCGCGCAAGCCTCGAAAGTGCACCGAGGCGTTTTTCTCCATGGTGTCGGCGGCGTCATGGTCCCACTCAACTGCGACCGACACCGAGAAGCCAGCCTGCTCAGCGCCCAAGTCCAACCCGCCTGCGCCCGAGAACAGCGAGACCGCAGCGCCGAGTTCCACGTCGTCAGTCTTGCTCAGGCTCAATGGCCGAACGCGCATCCTCGGCCCGGTCCCGAAGTCGAGTTCGAGTTGCCTCTCGTCTCTGCTTCGCGCATCGCAGCGACCGCTCATGACCGCGAGAATGAACGCAGGGTGAGACAGTGGCAGAGGAGGTCGACCCGTCAGGGAGACGCATCCGGCCGGACCTGTTGTTGAGCCGGCCCGCGAACGACCCGTCCGGCTCGATCCGCCCGCACGTTCTGCAGGCCTCCAACCTACGGTGATTACAAGGACACCGCGGGCCGGCGGCGCACTGGTGAGACGACGAGGACACGACTCACGGTCCGCCTCCGGCAGCCCACAGACTGCTCGGAGCGTGTTCACTTTCGAGCCGGCTCCGGTCGAGCCGCGGAATCGGATACCGTCGCATCGTGCTGATCGAGCCGTTCGAGATCGCCATTCCCGACGAGGTCTTGGAGGACCTGAAGGATCGCCTGCGCCGCACCCGCTGGCCGGACGCGGAGACGGTGGACGACTGGTCGCAGGGAGTCCCCCTTGCCTACGCGCGGGAGGTCTGCAGCTACTGGGCCGACGGGTACGACTGGCGGGCCCGCGAGCGGGCCCTCAACCGGTTCGAGCAGTTCATCGCCCACCTCGGCGAGATGGACGTGCACTTCATCCATGCCCGCTCGCCGGAGCGAGACGCCATCCCGATCGTGATCACCCACGGGTGGCCGGGGTCGGTGGTGGAGTTCGGCAAGGTGATCGGTCCGCTGGCCGACCCGGTGGCCCACGGTGGCTCGGCGGCCGACGCCTTCCACGTGGTGTGCCCGTCGCTGCCCGGCTTCGGCTTCAGCGGCAAGCCGACCCGCACGGGCTGGGACGTCGACCGGATCGCCGACTGCTGGGCCGAGTTGATGGCCGGACTGGGCTACAACCGCTACGGCGCCCAGGGAGGCGACTGGGGTTCGGGGGTCAGCATCGCCATCGGCACCCGCCATCCCACCCACTGCCTGGGCATCCACCTCAACATGGTGATGCGCACGCACATGGCGATCCCCAACGTGTACGCGGAGAACCCCGATTGGACCGCCGAGGAGCAGGATGCCGTGGAGAGGCTGAGGTACTTCGTGCAGTGGGGTACGGCCTACAACCGCCAGCACTCCACCCGGCCCCAGACGCTGGGCTACGGGCTGACCGACTCCCCGGCGGGCCAGGCGGCCTGGGTCCTGGAGAAGTTCAGGGAGTGGACGGACTGCGACGGGCATCCCGAGAACGCGCTGAGTCGTGACGAGTTGCTCGACAACGTCATGCTCTACTGGCTGAACGCCGGCGCCACGTCTTCAGCGCGCCTGTACTGGGAGACGTTCAGGCCGATCGCCGGAGGATCCGCGGCAGAAGCGGCGCCGGTAACGGTGCCCACCGGCGTGGCGAAGTTCCCCGCCGAGATCGTCCCGCCGGTGCGCTCCTGGTGCGAGCCGTTCTTCGAAGATCTCCGGCACTGGACCGTGATGCCTCGAGGCGGCCACTTCGCCGCCTTCGAGCAGCCGGAGTTGTTCGTCGACGACGTCCGGGCGTTCTTCCGCGAACTGCGGTAGGCAACGCCCCGCAGGCGCGGGACGCCTACGGGGCGTACTTGTAGACGGCGTTGGCCCGGGTGGCTGCCGGGTCGGTGGCGTCGAGGTGCAGCACGACGACGAGCCGTCGCACGCCGCAGTCACCGAACTCGTCGCAGCTGATCGACCCGATGATCCCCCCGTACCCCGAGAGGCCGTCGAGATACTCCCGCACGCCCGCCCGGTCGATGCGGAGCGCGTCGTCGTCGCGGAAGGACGCCGCCTCGATCGCCTCGAGCAGCAGGGTGGTTGCGTCGTAGGCGTGTCCCCAGAACGCGGCCTCCGGGGGCGTGCCGTAGGCCTCCTCGTAGGCGGCGAGGAGGTCAGCGGCGTGCAGCCCCGTGCTCTGGTTCTCGTTGCGGCCGAAGTCGAGGTCCGGCCCGGAGAAGAACATTCCCTCGGCCTCGGGCATCCGCAGGAACGCGTCGGAGAGCGAACTGTCACCGGCGATCCGCAGCACGCCCTCGAGGCCGGCGACCTCGGGCAGTTGCTGCACGATGGCGGCGCCCACCGTGCGGAAGACGGGTAAGAAAAGCGCCTCCGGCGCACCGGCGGCGAGGTCGGTGAGCGTCGGCACGAGGTGGGTCTCGTCGCGGGGCACCACACCGACGCCGGTGATCGAACCGCCGAGTTCCTCGAAGGCGTCGACGAACGCCTCCGCAAGGCTCTGGGTGTAGGCGTCGCCGTTGTGGATGGCGGCCACCGCCCCGAGGCCCTTCTCGTCACGCAGGAACCGCGCCACCGCTCTTCCCTGGTACAGATCGTTGTCGGAGGTGCGGTAGTAGCCCGCGTGGTGGTCCGCGGCGGCGTTACCGGCCAGGTCGGACGTGAGCCGGGGCGAGGTGTTCGACGGCGAGATCATCACCATGCCCGCGCCCCCGATCAGTGGAGCCGCGGTCACCGCGGCCGCCGAGCAGGTGGTGCCCACCACACCGACCACGGCGCTGTCGGCGGCAATCGCCCGACCGGCCGCCTCGCCGCCCTCCGGCGAGCAGCCGTCGTCGATGGGCGCGCCGAGTTCCACGTCGAACCCGTGGATCGGCCCGTAGTCGGCGACGGCGAGCCGCACGACCTTCTCGCTCGTCGGACCGGAACCCGACTCGCCCTCCAGCTCGAGCACCGACCGTATCTGGATGGCTTGGCCCGGAGCCACCTCGACGACACCGAGCGACCCGTCCCCGAGCGACCCGCCGCCGGTCTCCTCGCCGCCGGAATCGTCGCCGCACGCCGCCGCCACCAGCGCCAGCACGACCGCGGCGACCGCCCCCGCACGCCGGCTGCGCCGAACGAGCCACCCGACCGTGACCATTGCATCTCTCCCCAAAGCCCGACGAACCGCCGCTCCCCTCCGGGGACGGCGTTCCGCGCACACTACCAACGGCCCATCGAGCGCGGGCGCCCGGCAGGAAAGCGCCGGAGCGGGCGGGTAGCGGGGGCAGGTGCGGCGCGGGCGGGCTATCGGTCGGCGCCGAGCGCCTTGCCGGTTTGGGGGTCGAAGAAGTGGACGCGGTCGCTGTCGACGGCGAGTTCGACGGTCTCTCCCGACCTCGGAGAGCGGCGGGGGTCGACGCGGGCGGTGAAGGTGGCGCCCTCCTCGTCTGCGAGCAGGGTCATCTCGTCGGTGCGCTCGGTGTCCGCCGCCGCCCGCGTCGCGTCGGTGTCGACGCGAGGAGCGTCGACGGTAAACACGAGGTAGGTCTCCGCGCCGAGTTCCTCCACCACCGACGGGGTGACCCGCATGCGGGGCAGGTCGTCGGTGGCATCATCGGAGTGCGCGAAATCCGTCGGGCGGATCCCCGCGATCACCGAACGCTCCTGGCCGCGCAACGGTGAGTCCTCGGGAAGAGGCATCCCCAGGCCCGGGAACACGACGCTGTCGCCTGCCACCGCGGCCTCCACGAAGTTCATGCTGGGCGAGCCGATGAAGGCACCGACGAACAGGTTCACGGGGTTGGCGAACAGTTGCTGCGGCGTGTCGCACTGTTGCAGCACCCCGTCACGCAGAACCGCCACCCGCTGGCCCAGGGTCATCGCCTCGGTCTGGTCGTGGGTCACGAACAGCGACGTGGTCTGCAGGCGGGCATGTAGGCGCACCAACTCCGAGCGCATCGCCACGCGCAGCTTGGCATCCAGGTTCGACAGCGGCTCGTCCATCAGGAACGCCGCCGGTTCGCGCACCATGGCCCGGCCCATCGCCACGCGCTGGCGCTGCCCGCCCGACAGCGCAGCCGGCTTGCGATCCAGTAGCTCACCCAAGCCGAGCGTGCGCGCCACGGCGTCCACCAACTCGGTGCGCTCGGCTTTGGGGATCTTGCGCATGCGCAACCCGAAACCGAGGTTCTCGCGAACCGACATGTGCGGATACAGGGCGTAGTTCTGGAACACCATGGCAATGTCCCGCTCCGGCGGCGCCAGGTGGGTGACGTCGCGGTCGCCGATGGTGATCGTCCCCTCGGTGACCTCCTCGAGACCGGCGATCATGCGCAGCATCGTGGACTTGCCACACCCCGACGGGCCGACAAGCACCATGAACTCGCCGTCGTCGATCTGCAACGACAGGTCGTCCACGGCGCGCACGCCGTTCGGGTACACCTTCGTGCAGTGATCAAGAGTGATTGCGCCCATGTCCGTCCCCGTCCCGCAGATCAGGTCCCTCGCCAGAATAGAGCCACGTCACCGAGGCCCGCCGCTCCGTTGCCTGGCCCACCGTTACCCACGCCCTCGACGTTCACGCCGTAGATCGGCTCGCCGCCGCTCAGCACCCTCGCCACTTCGGCGCCGACACGGTTCTGCAACAGGGCGAGGGATTCCAGCGACAGGAACGCGGTGTGCGGTGTGAGCACGGCGTCGGTGCAGGACAGGAGCGGCTCGTCGGGCGCCGGCGGTTCCTGTTCCAGGACGTCGAGGCCGGCTCCGCCGAGTCGACCGGTAGCCAGTTCGGCGTGCAGCGCCCGCTGGTCGATGACGCCGCCGCGGGAGGTGTTCACGATGAACGCGCCGTCACGCAGCAGGGCCAGTTGCTCGGCGCCGATGAGGTGCCGCGTGGACTGAACCAGCGGTACGTGCACACTGACCGCGTCGGCGGCGGCCAGGAGTTCGGCGAGTTCGCCGGTGCGCGCCACGCCCGCGGCCGCGAAGGCGGCGTCGTCGACGAGCGGGTCGTGGGCGACAACGGTCATCCCGAAGCCCTGGGCTCTGACCGCCACGGCGCGAGCCGCCCTCCCGAACCCCACCAGCCCCAGCGTGCAGGCCGCCAGACGGCGCATCGGCATGCCGTCGTTGTAGTCCCACCGCCCCGCCCGGATGTTCCGGTCGAAACGCACGATGCGCCGCATCGAGGCCAGGATCAGCGCCATGGCGTGATCGCCGAGCTCCTCGCTGCAGTAGTCGGGGGTATGCGTCACGTAGATCCCGGCGGCGGTGGCGGCGGCAATGTCCACCTGGTTCAGACCCGCGCCGTACTGGCAGATCACCTTGCAGCGCTCGAAGGTGCCGATGCGGGCCGCGTCGCACACGAAGTAGTCGGTCATCACCGCGACCGCCGTCCGGCACGCCTCCAACGCCTCGTCGTCCGCCGCGAAGCGCTTGTCGACGATGGTGCATCCCAGCGGCTCCAGGAACGACCGCTCAACCTCCAGGCTGGGGAAGGAGGCCCCGGCCACCACGACGGTGCCGCCGGCGGCCGCCGGCTCGGAGGCGAGATCCTCAGGCACCGGGCTCGTCCAATTCGAGACGCACGACGGTGACCGCGAACTCCTGCAACTCCTCGACCGCCACGATGGCCGAACCGTCGCCGTCGGGCAACCAGGAGACCGGGACCGCCTCGGGCGTCGCCGCTGCGGGATCGATGACCGAGGCCCCACGCAATGAGACGCTGGAGGGCAGTGCCACCTCCACCGGGATCTGCCGCATGGGCTGCTCGGTGTTGACCAGGGCGAACAGATACTCCCCCGGGCGGCGGCGCACGAACACCGGCTCGACGAATCGGGCCGGGCGGCCACGTGCCCGGACGTACACCATCGGCAAGCCGTACGGGGAGATGAACGACGACAGCCCCCGCTGCATGGACGTGAACTGTTCGCGGTCACGCAGGATCTCCGGCAGCGCCATCGCGTAGCGGAGGTCGATCTCGCCGGCGGCCACGCCGAAGGCGATGGCCGAGTAGGCGCGGTACGTGTAGACGGTGCCGGCACGGTGTCCCACCCACCAGTAGTCCAGGGCGCGCCGGATGGCCGCGGTCACGACCGGATCGGGGATGCTGCGCAGCGCCATCATCAGCCGGTAGCTGGAGGCCACCGTGTACACGTCCTCGATCTGCGGGACCAGATCGAGCTTGATGTAGGGCGGATCGCCGGGGCGCTCCAGCGTGGGGTCCACCTGGCTCAAGCAGTAGAGGAACTGACCGTCGCCCCGCTGGATGCCCCGCTCCAGACCCCAGCGCATCGCCGCCAGGCCGGCCTCGGCTCCCCTGCGGGCGTCGGGGTCGCCGGTGCGCTCGGCGTACATGGCCAGGAAGGCGGTGGCACCGGAGTGCGTGTTCAGGACGCATCGCTCGTCGGTGTATCCCAGTTCGTTGATGTAGCCGCCCCAGCGGTACCACCAGGCCCCCTCGGCAACCTCCACGTGGCCGTTCGCCGGGGGCGGCTTGGACACCCAGAAGTGCACCGCGCGCTCCGCGGCCTCACGGAAGCCCTCGTAGCCGGTGGCGTCGTGGGCGTCCAGCAGGAACATGCCCGAGATGTAGGTGTCGTACATGTGGTGGTGCTGGGGCGGCAGGTTGTAGAACTCGACGCCCTCGTACCACCCGCCGTGTTCGTTCTGCGTGTCAACCAGGGCGAACGCCTTCTTGATGCCGGAGTCGCGGTAGTGCTCCTTGCCGGTGAGGCGCCACAGCGAGAAGTCCTCGTTGCTCCAGGTGAAGCGGCGGCGGGCCAGCACGTTCAGGCCCAGCGGCCGCGTGATCAGCTGGTCGTAGGGCCGCTGCATGGCACCCTCGGTGATGGGCGGCCCGAGCCAACGGTCCTCGATCTCCCAGACCCGCTGCTCGGCGAACTCACCCTCGGGGATGTAGCGGACCTCGTCACGATGGTCGTAGCGCACCTCGTGACGCAGCCCGGCCCGGAATTCTTCGCTGTCGGCCTCCCCTCGCCGCAGGAAGACAGCTGACTCGAGGGTCTGGCCCGCGGTCATTTCCACGGGGAACGCCGAAACGACCGCGAGGGCGCCACCGTCGGCATGGGCGGCCAGCACGCTGTCGGCGAGCGTCCGGTGACCGTAGGCCCCGACGTCGTTCCACGAGGACAGCCACGGGTACTTCTTGACCGCCACGCCGATCACCGATGAGCCCCCGAGCAGTACACCCGAAGCGTCAGCGCGGTCCACTGCCGCGCCGGCGCCGCCGGACAGCGCAACGCTGGGCAACTCCACCCGTTCGACTCGAACCGGTGTCTCGGCGGTGAGGCTGACGTAGAGATGGAGGTTGCCGGTGGTGTGCGCGTCCCAGCAGAGGCGCGCCGCCACGCCGTCGCCGGCCAGGTGCTGCACGATGCGACCCATGAGCGGACTCCGGATGGGCATCTCGGTGCGCACGTGGCCCAGCCGGGAACCGTTCACCGACACGCCGATGTCGAGCGCCCCGAGCCCGTCGACTTCGATGCTCCCGTTCTCGGGGTCGAAGCTCAGACGACCGAAGCCTGAGGCGACCCTGAAAATCCTGGTCAATTGATCTTTCGCCACGAACGCTCCTCCCGTTCCGGAACCTCGACCCGTCTGCGCCCAGCCAGGCGCCTCAGAGGCCGCCGGCCACGGTCACTGCCTCACCGGTCATGCTCCTTGCGCCGTCCGAGCAGCAGAACAGGACGGCCGCGGCAACTTCGGCGGCTGTCACGCCCCGCTTGATGGGCTGGGCCTCAACGGAGTCGGCAAACACCTGCTCGACGGTTCGACCGTCGCCCGGCGACGTGCCGTCGAGTGCCGTCTCCCAGATCTCGGTCAGCACGTTGCCGGGGCAGACCGCGTTGACCGTGATGCCGTCGTCGGCGAACTCCAGGGCGGCGCCGCGGGTCAGCGCCAGCAGTGCGGCCTTGGAGGCCGAGTAGGCCACGAAACCCGGGCGCGGCGAGCGAGCCACCCACGAGGCGATGTTGACGATCCGCCCGCCCCCGGCGGCGGCCATGTGTGGTGCGACGGCCTGCATCGCAACCAGCGGGGCGCGCACGTTTACGGCGAACATGGCGTCCACCTCGTTGGCATAGGCCTCACGGATATGACCGGCGCGGTTCATGCCGGCGTTGTTCACGAGCACACCGATGCCCCCGAACCGTTCCGCGGCCTCGTTCACGAATCGATGCACACCGAGTGTGTCGGTCACGTCCAATTCCCATGCCGCGGCGCTCGCGCCCCCCTCACGGAGTTCGGCGGCGACCTGGGCGATTCCCGGTGAGCGGGCGCAGATCCCGAGCGCATAGCCGGCGCCTGCCAGCGCCTCGGCAATGGCGCGGCCGATGCCCCTGCTTGCGCCCGTGACGAGGGCGACCTCACCGAGGTGGTCAGTGCTCACGCTGCGTTGCCCGCCTCCGCCCGCATCCGGGCCCGCAGACGGCCGGTGGCGGCTTCGTCGACCGTCCCGTCGTCCGCGCAGACCACCCCGTACTCCTCGGCCGCCAACGCCGGGCTGATGAATCCCTGGCGGACGTCGATGGCCACCCGGTCGGTCTCGCGGGCCAGCGGATCGCCATACCCGCCGCCGCCGGAGGTCACGGTGCGGATGCGGTCACCGGCGGCCAGGCGCACGTCGGAGAACTTGCCGTTGCAGGCCACGCCGAACGCCTCGGTGAATGTCGTCCAGTCCTCATCGCTGCTGCGCTGCACCAGCATGGCCGCTGTCTTGCCGGGCTCACCGTCGAACAGACCCCACGGGCGGGTCTTCTCCTTCTCGATGAAGCACGACACCCGCAGGTAGTCGCCCAGTACCCTGAATTGGCGGAAGTAGCCGAAGCCGCCACGGTTACGGCCCGCACCGGCCGATCCCTCGTGGATGGCAAGGGCTTCGTGCATGATCGGGTAGCGGGTCTCCAGGATCTCCACGGGCTGAAGGGCGCAGTTGCCATTGGGGATGCACAGGGCGTTGTTGCCGTCCTTGTTGGCACGCCCTCCCCAACCGCATCCCTCGTTGGTGAGGTTGGCGAAGATCTCCCCGGTGTCGGGGTGGTGCCCGCCGATTCCGACCAGCGCCGAGGTGCCGCCGTCGTGCGCCGACACCCTGTCGGGCAGGGCGTCGGCCAGCGCCCCGTAGATGGCCATCACGAGGTGCGGGTGTATCTCGGAGTTGCCGCCCACGCTGGCGCCGGGGTAGGCCACGTTCACAATCGTCCCGTACGGGGCGATGATCCGCACCGGCCGGAAGCATCCGTGGTTCGACGGGATGGAGTGGTCTGTGAGGTGCAGGAGGGCGTTGTAGGTGGCCGAGGCGGTGACGCCGTAGGTGCAGTTCACCGGCCCCAGCCGCTGCTCCCCGCTGCCGGTGTAGTCCACGGTCATGCGGTCGCCGTCGATGGTGACCCGCACCTGCAGCAGCGACTCTTCCTCGGTCACGCCGTCGTTGTCGATGACGACATCGGAGAAGTCGTAGGTCCCGTCGGGCATCTCGGAGATCTCGGCTCGCATCCGGCGCTCGGAGTAGTCCTTGATGGCCTCACCCAGAACCCTGAACCGCTCCGGACCGTGCCGGTCCACCAGTTCCTGCACTCGCCGCTCCCCTACGTACAGCGACCCGATCATCGACTTCAGGTCGCCGTAGGACATCCGCGGGGTGCGGACGTTGGCCATGATGATGTTCCAGATCGCCTCGACGTCCTCGCCGCCCTCCACGATCTTCAGCGGCGGGATGCGCAGCCCCTCCTGGAAGACCTCGGTGGCATCGCCGGCGAATCCGCCGGGCACCTTGCCGCCCACCTCGGTCATGTGCCCGATGCAGGAGACGAACCCCACGAGTTCATCGTCGTAGAAGACGGGCTTGATGACGCAGTACTCGGGCAGGTGGCAGCCACCCCGGAACGGGTCGTTGTGGAAGATCACGTCCTCGGGGTTGAAGTTCTCGGTACCGATCTCGTTGATCGTCCACTCGACGACGAAGAGGATGGCACCGAGCTGTGCAGGACAGAACTCGGCCTGCGCGATCATCTCGCCGCCGGCGTCGAAGATGGCGCAGGAGAAGTCCAGGCCCTCGTTGAACAGCGGGGAGTAGGCCGTGTTGCGCATGGCGATGCCCATCTCGCGCGCGGTGGTGACCAGGAAGTTGTTGGCCACCTGCAGGGTGATCTGATCCACCTCGTCGATGGGGGATGCCGCCGCCTCGAGGGCGGTCGGCTCGGGAGCGGGAAGCGTCTGTGTCATCGTGCGGGCTCCTTGCGGTCTCAGTCGTCAGGGATTGTTTGTTGGCGGCGCCCGGGAGTGCCCGATAGATCGGCCGGAAGCGCGCGCCTCCTTGCGGGGACGTGGATTCCGGCCTTCGCCGGAATGACCGAAGACGTGGTCCACAGCATTGCCCAACAGTCTCCAAGCCTGCTCAGGTCGGTGCCACACCGATGAGCAGGTTGCCGTAATCGTCGACGTCAACACGCTCGCCCGGGTGCACGAGGGTGGTGGACATCGCCTCCTCGATGACGGCCGGGCCCACCAACTCAGCTCCGGGCGGCAGTTGCTCGCGCCGGTAGATCCTCGTCGGCACCCAGCCGGACTCGCTGAAGTAGACCGGCCGCTCCGCGATCGGCGTGGCGACCCCGCCGGGCGGCAGCGGAGCCAGGCCGGGGTTCTCGTTCACGCCGACGGCCGTCATCGTGATCAGCACCAACTCCACGATCTCGCCAGGTATGTCATAGCCGTACAGTCGCCGGTGCTCGGACTCGAAGCGGTCGATGGTCTCGGCCAGGTTGTCGGGGCCGAACGTCCATTCCGTGAGAGACAGCACGACGGAGGTGCCGTAGTTCTGGCCGCTGTAGCGCATCTCCACCGTCGGCTCCAGCACCGGTGTGTCGGCATAACCCTCGGTGGCGATCCGCTGCAGCGCCGTGTCCCGGAGCCGCCGCACCAGATCGGTGGCGCGATCGAAATCCACGAGATCGGAGCGGAAGCTGGTGGTCACCGACTCATCCACTCGCATGTCGGCCGTCATCAGGCCGAAGGCCGAGAAGACTCCCTGGTAGACCGGCACGAGCACGTCGCGGGCACCGATGATCCGGGCCAGGGCATTGGCATGCAGCGAGCAGGCACCGCCGAAAGAGACAAGGGTGAATTCGCGCGGGTCGAGGCCCCGGTCGATGGACACCAGCCGGATGGCGTTGACCATGTTGAAGTCCACGAGGTCCACGACGGCCGTCGCCACGTCCTCGGGCGTCATCTGCAACTCGTCGCCCAACCGCCCGAGGGCGGCCCGGGCGGCGCCGGCGTCCAACTGCATCTCGCCGCCGAAGAAGCTGTCCGGGTTGATGCGTCCCAACGCCACGTTGGCGTCGGTCACGGTGGCCTCGGTCCCGCCGCGCCGGTAACACGCCGGGCCGGGATTGGCGCCCGCGGAGCGCGGACCCACCCGCAGCAGCCCGCCCTTGTCGATCCAGGCGACCGAGCCGCCGCCCGCCCCGATGGTGCGCACGTCCACCATCGGCGTGTACACCGGCAGACCCCACTCGATCTCGAACTCGGCGGTGCGGTTGGCCTCGCCGCCTTCGATCAGGCTCACGTCGAAGCTGGTGCCGCCCATGTCCATGGAGACGAGGTTCTCCCGCCCCACGAGGCGCCCGAAGTACAGAGCGCTCAGCACACCGCCGACCGGCCCCGAGACCAGCAGGTCCACCGGCTTGGCCGACGCCGCCCTGTGGTCCACGAGACCGCCGTTGGACTTCATCATCAGGAAGTTGGCCTCCACACCGATGGGCGCCAGGCCGGCCGCCACGTCCTCGATGTACTCCCCCACGAGGGTCTTCAGAAAGGCGTCGGCCAGGGTGGTGCTCATGCGGTCGTACTCCCGCCAGCGGGGGTACACCTCGTGGCTGAGCGAGACGCGAGCCTTCGGGTGCTCCTCGGCGATGATCTCCCGCATACGCAACTCGTTGGCAGGGTTCACGTACGAGAACAGGAAGCACACGGCGATGTCGGAGAGCCCCTCGTCGCGCAGCCGGCGGGCGGCCTCCCTCGCCCCCTCCTCGTCGAGGGGTTCGACGACCTCACCCTTGTAGTTGCAGCGCTCATCCACCTCGAGGCAGTGCCGCCGCTCCACGAACGGCGTGGGCTTGTCCCACTGCAGGTCGTAGTGGTGCTTGCGATTCATCCGCTGGATGAATACGACGTCGCTGAACCCCCGGGTGCAGATGAGCCCCGGCAGCTGGATCTTGCGCTCCAGCAGAGCGTTGGTCGCCACCGTGGTGCCATGCACCAGATCGCGGATCGTGCCGTTGTCGATCCCGGCCCGCCCGATGACGTCGTTGACGGCCCGGTGGGGCTCCCCAGGTGTGCTGGCCGCCTTGGTGACCTGCACGTGACCGGACTCCTCGTCGAACAGCGCCAGGTCGGTGAACGTCCCGCCGATGTCGATTCCCATGCGTACAGCCACGGCGCGCCTCACCTCCTCCGGCCGACGCCGGCGCTCTCGCCCGACATCCATAGGCCCCGGTCGGTGAGACCATGCAACTCGACATGCTCGTCGCGGCAGATCTCCGAGCAGTAGACGATCTGCGCACGCCCGCTGCCGGCCACGATGCGCCGCTGGCGCTCGTGCAGCATGATCCCGCACCGCTCGCAGTGGGGGAACTCCTGTTTCACCTGAATTGCCATCAAGGCTCGCCTTCTGTACTCCGCTCTCGATCTTCCCGTCTCTGCCGGCCCGTCTAGCCCTTCACCGCGCCGAACGTCATACCACGGATCAGGTACTTCTGGATCACGAGGGCAAGCAGCACCACCGGTAGCACCCCCACCACGCTGAGGGCGGCCTGCGGTCCCCATTCGAGGCCCACCGCCTCGCTGAAGTAGGCCGAGAGCTGCACGGGCACGGTGAAGTGCTCGTGGCTGGCGAACACCAGCGGGACGAAGTACTCGCTCCAACCGAAGATGAACGTCAACAGCGTGGTGGCCGCCAGCCCGGGCGCGCTGAGCGGCAGCGCGAAGCGCGTGAAGATCGAGAACCACGAGCAGCCGTCGACGCGCGCCGATTCCTCGATCTCCAGGGGGATCTCGTCGAAGAACCCCTTCATCAACCACACCACGAACGGCAGTTGGAAGGCCGTGTACAGCAGGATCAGACCGCGATAGGTGTCGTACAGCCCCACGTCGGTGAACATGATCAGCAGCGGCACGGCGAACACCACCGGCGGCAGGAACTTGATCGACAGGATCCAGGTCACGATGTGGCGTCCACCGGTGCGGAACCGCGAGAAGCTGTAGGCGGCCAGCGAGCCGATCGTCATGGCCGCCACCGTGGCGATGCCCACGATGATGAGGCTGTTCCACAGTGCGCCGGCGCCGCCGTCGGCGGTCCACATCTGCGAGTAGCTCTCGGTGGTCCAGTCGCTGGGTATCCACACCGGCGGGTCGGAGATCCACTCCACCTCCGGCTTGAACGACGTGAGCACCACCCACACGACCGGAAGCAGCGCCAGCAACAGCGCCAGCAGCAGGGCGGCGGTGAGGCCGGCGTTGGTGCCGGCGCGGCGCAGCGGCGAGCGGCGGGTGCGGACCCGGCTCACCGGGCGGCCCTCACGACCGAGCGCACGGCGAAGAACACCACGATGCTCAGCCCGCCGAGCATCAACAGGGCGGCAGCCGCGCCCTTACCGAGGTCGAAGAACTTGAAGGAGAGGTTGTAGATGTAGTACGTGATCGTCTCGGTGGTGATGCCCGGTCCGCCACGCGTCACCAGTGCCACGATGTCGAAGGTCCGCAGCAGGTCCAGCCCGCGCAGCACGAGGGCGATGAGAAGGATCGGCTTCATGGCCGGCAGCACCACGTGCCAGAAGAGCCGGAACGCCTTGGCTCCGTCCACCACCGCCGCCTCTAGTTGGTCGCCCTCGGTGGCCAGCAGCCCGGCCAGCAGGATCAGGAACATGAACGGGCCCCACTGCCAGGCATCCGCGAGGATGATCACGACGGGTGCCAGCGACGGGTCGCTGAGCCACTGGAGGTTGACGTCACCCGGCCACAGCAGGCTGAGGATCTGGTTCAGGAACCCGAAGCTGTTGTTGAACGCCATACGGGCGGTGAAGCCCACCACCACGGGGGCGATCATCATGGGCACCAGGATCCCGGTGGCCACCCAGCGGACCCGCTGGTAGGCGGTCCAGAACAGCAACGCCATCACGAGGCCGAACAGGAACTCCAGCACGAGCGCCGAGGAGGCGATGATCAGCGTCTGCTCGACGGAGTTGATGAACCGCTCGTCGTCGAAGAGCAAGTCCCGGAAGTTGTCGAAGCCGATGAAAGGTCGCACCGGGCGTGTGACCTTCCAGGTGTGCAGGCTGATGTAGACGGCGTAGCCGAAGGGGTATGCGGTGAGCCCCAGAAGGAGCAGCACCGCCGGCGCCACGAAGAGCCAGCGGCTGCGCGGCCGCCGCAGGGCTCGGCTGCGGCGCCGGGCGCGCCGACCCCCGAGCCCCGCAGGGCCCGGGGGTGCGGCTACGTCAGCCGGCGCCGCTACAGCAGCGGTTTCCGGTTCGATGGCCTAGCCGGCGATCGAAGCCAGGAAGTTCTGCCAGACCTGCAGTTGCTCCTCGCGCCCGTAGCTGTCGGTGATCTCGTCCCACGCTTCGGCGGCGTCGTCGAGGGCCTCCTGGGGCGACTTCTGGCCGGTGAGAGCGTTGGCGAGCTCGATCTCGAGCGCCTGGGCGTACTCGCCGTAGCCGGGCATCACCGGGTCGGGAACGGCCTGGGCCAGGTTCGCCTTCTGGGCATCCAGGTAGTCGCCCGCGCCCGGGAAGATCTCCGCCATCGACGGGTCGGCGAAGATGGATGCCCGCACCACGTCGGTGTTGCCGCCCAGGTTACTGTTCGCCTGGATCAGGTTCTCCGGGCTGGTGAACCACTGCGTGTACAGGTAGGCGGCCTCCTTGTTGACGTCGGAGTAGTTCGACACGAGGATCGTGTAGCCGGGCGCCGACATGGACCTCTGGTTGACCTGCCCGTCCACGACGTATCCGGGCACGGTGGCGTAGCCCCACTTGCCAACGGTGGAGGACGTCTCCGGGTCGTTGGCGTTCTTGCCCGCCGCCGGCCAGGTGATGTTGGAGAAGGCGGTGCCGCTGGTCATGGCCTCCACCGTCTCCACGTAGCCGTAGCTCAGCGCGTCGGGCGACATGACGGCTTCCATGGCGATCATGTCCTCGAGCGCCTGCACACCCGCCGGGCTGTTGACGGCGGCCGACATGTCGTCGTTGAAGTAGGTGCCACCGCCTGACCAGAGTCGCTGCCAGAACCACCAGTAGTTGACGGCGGTGATGCGCCACTCGGCGGCGCCGTACAGATTGTCCTCGGGCCGCGTGAAGAACTCCAACACCTCCATGTACTCGTCGTAGGTCACCGGCACGGTCAGCTCCCGGCCGTACTGCTCGGCGAATGCCGCCTGCTCGGCCGGGTCCTCCAGCAGGTCCTTGCGGTAGTAGAAGATGAACACGTCGCCGTCGGTGGGCAGGCCCACGAAGCGCCCGTTGTACTGCGAGGCGGTGTGGCTGATCGGGAAGATGAAGTCCTCGATGTCCGGGTCGTACTTCTCGACCCACTCGGTCACGTCGACGAGGTAGCCGGCGTTGTCGAGGTCGCCGAGGCGGTTGGTCTCCACGAGCACGACGTCGTAGGTGCCGGCCTCGGTGGCGGCGTCGGCGAGGACCTTGCTGGCGTACTCCCCGTACGGCGCCTTCTGGATGTCCAGTTTGATGCCGGACTGGGCCTCGAAGGCGTCCTTGGTGACCTCCGGCCCCAGGATCGACAGATCCTCGGTGAAGACCGTGATCGTGGTGTCCGCCGGCAGGTTCAGCGCCTTGATCCCGGCAATGGCCCGCGTGGCGGGCGTGTCCTCGCCCACGTCATCGCCCATGTCGTCCGCGGGTGGCGGCGGGGGCGGCTCGTCCGCGGGTGGCGGAGGCGGTGGCTCATCCGCCGGTGGCGGCGGGGGCGGCTCCGGCTCTGCGGCCGGGGGCGGGGGTGCCGGCGCCGCCGTGGAGTCGTCGTCATCGCCCCCACAGGCGGCTGCAATCAGGCTGAACGCTGCAAGCAGCGCCAATAGCACGGACAGGTGTCATCTCATTGTTCTTCC
>Ga0209544_1001664_pt1 | contig 23204 bp, 20 predicted proteins | sample MesohylPK_FD_187297 | JGI IMG/M metagenome (GOLD analysis project Ga0209544, IMG submission 187297) | Host-associated microbial community of the marine sponge Aplysina aerophoba from Gulf of Piran - sponge mesohyl, lysed by proteinase K... | ecosystem: Host-associated > Porifera > Sponge >...
ATCTACTATAACAGGACATTTTGAGTTGTAGGAGGGAACTCAGATTCCCGACTATCAGTGAGTTTTGTCGCGATTCGGAGATCGCTCCTACAGAAATGTGTCTCTTTAATTTCAATGTTTACCATAGCCTAATACGAGCTACTTTAGAAGGTGACCAGAATGCGTTTACTGTGCTGGTGAAAAGATACCAAAAACAAGTCCACGCATTGGTCTGGCGGAAAATAGGTGATTTTCATATTGCGGAGGAAATCACGCAGGATATTTTCCTGAAGGTATATAAAAAGTTAATGAGTCTCAAGCCTCCATATCATTTTTCAGGGTGGCTTTATGTAGTCGCGACGCGGCACAGTATCGCATGGATCCGAAAGAACAAACATCCGATTACCCCACTGAGCAATATATCCAAGGTTGAAATAGAGGAACACTGCTATCTTCAATACGAAGTGGAACAATCTGAAGCAAACACTGTTGAACACCAACGCGGTATCGTAAAACAGTTACTGAAAAAATTGCCTGAGAGCGAGCGTACTGTCGTAATACTCCACTACTTAGCAGAGATGCCCTGTGAAAAGATTAGCGAATTCATGGGAGTATCAAAAAATACTATTAAGAGTCGACTACATCGTGCACGCAAACGTTTAGAGAAACAAGAACACCTACTCAACGATGTCTCAGAAATCTTCCAATTGCAACCTACCTTAACCCAAAACATCATGCGTGAAATTGAACGTATCAAGCCGTCATATCCTTCTGTAAGTAAGCCATGGATTCCGTGGGGACTCTCATTCGCATCGGTCTTATTTGTTATCATGATGATGGGAATGGGTCCTCATGTGGTATCGCGTTTCCAGCAACCCTATACTTTGCATGCTGATTCAGATATGACAATAGAATTGGTTGATTCCCCTGTTGTCCATGAATTGGAACGTAAGTCTGACGCACAATCCCGATTCGGACAGTCAGGTTTATCTGGTAGAAACAGTGGCACGGGAGTACATGTTGATTCACCTCTTGTTGCAGCCGCGGATGTTGAACAGGTAGACCTATCACCAGCAAAACCTAAATGGATACAGACAAAGGGACCTGGGGGTGTTATAAGTGCGAAACTCTATCTTGCGTCCGACCAATCCCTATACGCAATTACAAAAACTGGTTTATATATACTCACAGAAGAAGCTGACGGTTGGATACATGTCAGTTCCAGTGGTCCGAATCAGGAATTTGATGGGGTCATGGCAAAACGTGATGATACACTTTATCTTCTTACATCCAATGAACTCATATCCTCAACGGACGACGGTAAGACATGGAATAACCTCGGGGCACGACCAGAAGGTTTTGCGGTTGCTTTGTTGACGACGGATACGGCAATGTACCTCGTCCTTAAAACAGATGTATTTAGACTTCGTTTTGAGGATGTTGGTAATGCGTGGGAACTCGTAGGAGATACTTTGCGTGACATACGAGGCGATGTCCCGGAGGTAGTCAATCCCAAAATCCGTCCTAATAGCGTTGATGCAGAAAATCCCAATTTTCGTCCCATTGTCGGTCCTTTGGATGTACTCGCCCTTCATAACCTCGCTTTCCGCATCTGGGACGCACAGATAATTGACAACACCCTGTTTATTGGAACAAGTCAGGGACTTTTCCGTTTTACCGATGACTGGGAAAAGCTACAAATGTCAACATCACAAGGTATCAAATCCTTGGCAGTCAACGAAAAAAGCCTGTACGTCGGAACAATGGCAGGACATCCAAATCCAAGAGAGCCAAAGCTTCCTCGCGCAGCAGTTTTCTCCTCTACCAACCTTGGGGACTCCTGGACAGGTATTACACCAAATACTGGCTTACATTCAATTGGAATTGCCGAGGTAGTTACGGTCGGAGACACACTGATATTGTCTGGTACCGGTTTACGTTCTAAAGACGGTGGCAAAACATGGATTGTTCCTGTTGGGAACCAAAGAAGGTTTAGCATTTTTCCTGCCATAGGATTAGGCGAAAACACTTTATACGGTCTCGGTCGCGGTGGTATAAAACGTTCAACAGATTTCGGTCTCACCTGGCATCCGTTTATGAACGGTATAGTGAATTCCCATGTTCCAAATCTGATTGTGGTAAAAAACGTACTCTACGCGCAAACACCAACAGAATTGTTAAAATCTGCTGATCGTGGAGAATCCTGGGAATCTGCTGACTTAATGGGTGCTGATGAAAAAGCTGTGCCTTTTCAGATTAGAAAAGAAATGAAATTTTCAGCAGCTAATGGTATTCTTTATGCCAGCAACAGTCAGCCTGATGGAGTAACGCTCTTTCGTCTTTCTGATGACGATGTATTCCTACCCGTTGAAGGTGTACCCGATTTTGCATTAGGCACCTTACACACGGAATTGGAAAAAAAGTTTAAGAACGAATCTGATAAAGTGGCAAAACAGTTTAGAACGGAATGGGAGAAAAAGCGTGAGGAGGCAATAAAAAACAATCCAAATGTTGACATTGACGAAGTGATGAAACAGTTTAGAGCGGAATGGATAGAAATACGTACGAAACCATCAGGGATTAATATTGCGACGATGAGGAACAATCCTGATCTTGAAAAAGCAATTGAGCAGAGGTTTGCTATTACCACACAAAACCAGATCGCTGAGGAACAGAGGACAAATGGAACGTTTACGATCTCTGACGATACCGTCTTCATGGAATACAGACATAAACTATTCAGATGGCGTTTTGGCGAAACGGTATGGCACGACACAGGTTTGGAAGATCAGGATGCAAGCTCACCAATCAGGGCAAGAAAGGGTTTCACCCTTGCTGTTTCTGGTAAAACAGTTTATGCCGGTAAACGAGGAGGAGATCTCTTCTTATCTGTAGATGGTGGAGACACTTGGACTGATGTAACCGAAAACCTGGCATTTCCTGGATTATTCAAAGAGATTATGTTCGCAGATTCAACTGTCTACGTCTCGACGAATATGGGTGTTATGAGTTCAAGCGATGGTGAAACATGGCACGTCCTAAACGGTGATGATGGAGATATACTTATCATAAATTGGATTGCAGTGGAAGGCGCAAATGTTTACGGTGTCAATGAAATCGGTATCTACAAGGTAAATAAACAGACAAACACTTGGGTACAGATTGTTCCAAAACTACCATATATACCTGCCTCCTTTGCTATTGATAGTGATACATTCTACATCGGCACAAGACAAAACGGAGTGCTTCGATTCCATCGTCCTGAGCAATAGTTCCCAATTTTCATCGACTCAGTTTAGGTTCATAATGTAGGCGCGGTTTATTCCCGCGCCTATTTTCTGTACACACACATATATTCAATATAAGAGTCATTATACCTCTATTTCTGTGTATTCAAAATCCAGGATTATAAACTTCTCAAATTTTATAAGTACGCGTATTTTGTATTGACATAATTGCATATTTTAATTATTGTTTAAACAGCAGATTGTTGTAATCTGCCTATTTTCGCATCCAAGAAGTAATTTTGAGACTGTCTTTAAAGTAAGGATGGTCGACTGCCACATAGATTACTCTCACCAAAAGGAATTTGATCATGAAAGTCACAAACATAGAACGTATCTTAGTTGATGTCCCATTTACACCAAGACAACAAGAAATAACCACTACCAGTGTCTCAACCGTCTACAATTGGTCACTTCTTGAACTATGCAAGGTAACGACAGATACCGGACATATCGGATGGGGTGAAACTGTCATCCACTATACTTATAGTCGTGTGAGTGAAGGAAGTGTGGAAAGGGTTCTTGGACAAAGTCCAGCGGAACTCATGAACGAGGATTCACTTGGTGCGGGGTTGCAGATGGCACTCTTTGATGTTGTGGGCAAAATAATGGATGTTCCGGTTTACAAACTTCTCGGAACGCAGTGCCGCGAGGAAGTGCCGATCTCATGGTGGAGTATCGACTCTTCACCTGAAAACTGGGCTGCTGAAGCATCAGATGCAGTTGAAAACGGTTATACCAGTTTCAAAAATAAGCCACGTCCTTGGTGGGATATTCTCAAGCAGGTAGAAGCCGTAGCAGAATATGTCCCTGCAGACTTTAAACTGGATCTTGACCCGAATAGTTCACTCCGTGATGCAGATACTGCTATTCCTGTTTTGCAAAAACTTGCAGCACATCCAAACGTTGCAATCTTTGAATCTCCAATTCCACAGAACGATGTTGAAGGAAATGTAAAAATTCGCCAAAACGTTGACTGTCCGATAGCGATGCATTTCGGGTCACCGCCTTATATTACCTGTATTCGTGAGGAAGTTTGTGATGGTTTTGTCATCGGTGGTGGGAAATCTCGAACAATGTATGATGGTTATCTCAGTGCAGCTGCTGATATGCCGTTTTGGTTACAAATTGTTGGTAACGGACTGACAACGACATGGGCAGCACATCTTGGTAGTGTTCTTACCCACGCAACATGGCCTGCTATTACATGCATCAACCTATACAGTGAACACCTACTCACGAAACCGATTCAAGTTACAGATGGCAGCCATGCTGTTCCAGATGCTCCAGGATTAGGTGTAGAAGTTGATGAAGCAGCAATTGAACGACTCCGTGTTCCTGACGAAGAATTAGATGACGATGGATATACCATTCATCCTCACCCGCGGATTATCAAGACTGCAGTTTATCCTGATGGAAGTTGTATCCACATGGTAGGTGACGGATTGAGTTATTTCAACGCAGGAAACGGTGATGCTTATGTTGAAGGTGCGCGCCTTGAGTTGACTTATGATGATGGCACAAAAGAGTGGTCGGATCTATATGAAAAAGCACTTGAAAAGCCTGTGCACGGAAAGTGGTAGCCTCTAATTATTCTTTATATTTATTGTAGCATCTTCTAATTGTTTTACCGTTCCAACCTTTTTCTTGAACTGTAATAACATGATGGTCTTTTAACTCTTGTTTCAATTTTTTCGGTAAACACTCATCAATGAGAATTCTCATAAGCCTGTGTAAGGAGCAACTCTTTTGCAAGTTCCAATGTTTGGAGAACTTGCTCACGTTTTACAGATGGAAAATCCGCTAAAAATTCATCCAGACTTTCACCTATTTCTAAATAGTCAATAAGATTCTTAATAGGAACACGGGTATTTTTAAACACTGGTGTCCCGCTCATAATCTCAATATCACAAGTTATGAGATCGTTAAATATCTGTGGTGACCACTCATCCATTTTCATCTTACAAAACACCTCATCAATAACTCTAAATACAGAATAACATAAACAGACCTAAATTTCAAGGTTTTCTGATTCTTGATCTACATTCAAATTACTTGAATGTCCCCTATGCATCTGATAAAATAAAAAATGCATTCCAAGACGTATCTAAGGCAAGATAATTTGATGTCTTCCCCACAACAACGCGTCCTAACTTTACGCGTCCTCCTCATCTTTATTTTAATCGCACCGATCAACTGCTATTTTCTAATCCAAATGGAATTGGTGCGATATACCTTTCCCACTTGGGTTGTCCCCTATTCTAATGTTATCTTTATTTTAATTGCAGTTTTACTTATCAATGTCTTTCTCCGTATTCTGAAACTAAAATATACATTTAAACAAGGTGAACTATTATTTCTCTATGTGTCGCTGAGTTTTGCCACAACATTAGCGGGATGTGATATTTTACAGGCTATTTTATCTGTGTTGGGGCACGGTTTCTGGTTTGCTACTGAAGAAAACGAATGGCAGACACTCTTTTGGCATCACATTCCAACTTGGTTGACCGTATCAGATAAGGATGCATTACGAGGATATTATCAAGGAGATTCAAGCCTTTATACTCCACATCATTTACAAGTTTGGGTGCCAGTAGTTGGGGCATGGTTATTACTCTTTTCAGTGATTGCTTTTATTTTTTTATGCCTAAACACAATCTTACGGAAACAGTGGTCACAACGTGAACGTTTGACATTCCCAGTTATCCATTTACCACATGCAATGACAAATCCAAGTTCCGGTTTCTTCAAAAATAAACGTATGTGGGTTGGCTTTTCAATTGCAGCAGGAATCAGTCTTTTCAATGGATTAAGTCATCTATATCCTGTAATTCCAGAGATTCCCGTCACACGTCGTTTCTTTCGTTTCAATGAACCCCCTTTAAGTCTCTACGGAACTATCATCACTGCATTCTATCCTTTTGCTATCGGTATTATGTTCCTTATGCCGTTAGATGTCCTATTTTCTACAGCATTTTTCTATTTCATTTTTCGTAACGAAGTTGCTTTATCAGATGCTGTCGGTTGGAAGAGTATCCCCCGTTTCCCTTATCTCAATGAACAGACCATCGGTGCGTTTATAGGGTTATGTTTTTTCTTTTGGTGGACAGGCAAACGACATTTCAAAGCAGTCCTACAATCAGCCTTTAATCGTGGGAGGGAACCACCCGAAGAAATATCTGATGAACCCATGTCCTATCGGTTTGCAGTCTGGGGATTTGTTGTGGGTATCCTGCTATTCGCTTTCTTACTCTACAAAGCAGGTATGGCTGTTTGGTTAGCATTGAGTTTCGCTGTATTGTTTCTCATAACACCTTTAGTAACAACCCGTATCCGTGCTGAATCCGGTATCTTTGTCCATGCATATCACTGGCAAGCACCCCGTTATATCGTCAACACTCTCATCGGCACACATCGACTTGGAGCACAGAATCTAACTGCACTCTCCGTATGTTTCTTCAATCGTGATTACCGACCCCAAATGATGCCACATCAATTGGAAGCATTTAAAATCGCTGAAGTGTCCAATATTAACCCTCGTCGCATGCTTTATACTGTCATAATAGCTACGCTTCTTGGTGGGTTGGTTGCATTTTGGGTTCAACTTCACCTATACTACCAATTTGGTGCTGATTCTGGTTATTACGGTCCGTGGGCACTTGGATACGGAAGGCAATATTTTAGTAGGTTAACAAATTGGATCACCTATCCACTTGACACGGATTGGATTGGCGTAATCTTCATGGGTATTGGATTTTCTGTGATGATGGTGCTGACCTACTTGCGGGTCAAATTCTTTTGGCTACCATTACATCCACTCGGATATGTAATGGCAAGCAATCAAGAGATGTCTGACCTTTGGATTCCTTTGGTAATCGCATTAACGTTGAAATGGTTAATCTTACGACACGGTGGTATACAGAGTTATCGTCGTGTTGTTCCGTTTTTTCTCGGATTAGTTCTTGGAGATTACCTTATGGGAACAACTTGGAGTATTTTAAATGTACTGCTAAACACAACAATGTATCAGTTTTATCCTTAATTAGAACAGCCGGTTATACCTTGTCATACATTGCATAAGTCGGTATTGACTAATGAAAGAAAGATTCAGCAAATGATTGCTGATGTCATTTAAACTTGATTACTTTAATTGTCGTAAGTTTCCCTTGATGGAAGGTAATGTCATGTGTAATCAATTTATCAGGTTTTTCACTCATGCTTGTTCCAGATTCCCTTCCCATGTAGTTGATAGAAACAAAACCCATTGGACGTTTACTCATAGACAATTTCTTTATTTCCACTCGATCTCCAAGGAATAATACCTTATCCCCTTTAAGTGTTGTTTTGTTAACTGCAGTGAGATAGTAAAAAGTGCCTGAACCTCCCCAGTTATAAGAAACTACTGCATAGATATTCTTATTTCCCTCCACAACATGCTTATTATGAAATGTATACTGAAATTCATGTGTTTGATTATCCCCAATATAATATTCACCTTTACCACTATACGCGTTACCGACAGTAATTTCTATTGGTTCTCCTTTTTCGTTTACCTGATCCGGGACAACAAGGATTATTTTCGACAATACATTTCTCAGTGGAGCATCCAATTTAACGAAACCTTCACCACGTCTTTGATTGCATCCACATATTAGGACTATTGTCAAAAGAATAAGCATGTATTTATGCTGTTTTGATAATATGTGACATATCTGTTGAGACACTTGGTATAACATCTATTTTCCTCAGATGTAAATTTATTGATTATGAAGAACATTACAGAATTAATATTGATGAATAAAGTATACCAACAAGATATAGATTTATCAAGGATTACCGAGTTTGGGGTGTGTAAAATTTTTGCCTCAACTAAACCAGCTTTCATGCTGGCAGGCTCATTTTCTCGATGCTGACAAAAAACTAAAAACTGAAACATACATGAAACATACATGAAACATATTGTTCCAACCCCCACGTCCCCCTTCCAACCTCCCAAACCACGTGTTATAATACTATCACTATGAAAAACAGAACCACATACAAACCCAACACAACCGTATTCGTAGGTCGGAGCGAGCAAAGCGACCTCCGACTTCTTACATTCTGTAGAAGCGACCTCCGACAAATAGCCAAAAACAAAAGATACAGTTTTTCAAGTTTTTTATTACACAGTAAACCGGTGAAAACAACCCACAAACCCAGTATGGCACAACAATTAGACCACAACACAGTAAAGATACAGTTATGTAAAAAAAGGCACAAAACTGTATCTTTTTAAAACGGAGGAAAATACTACGATTCGTAGGTCGGAGCGAGCGAAGCGACCTCCGACAGAATATTATACCATTTCTAATATAATGTCTCTTTTTGTAGCGCAAACTGTTAGTTTGCGTCTATTCGGACATAATCTAAATGAAGATTAACTTATTAATTGGGTAATTTTTATTGGTACTTGGTAGGAGCGTTATGTAAGCAAACTGACGCATTATACACGAGATACACCTTTCGCACCACTGGTGCTTTGCTTCTTTATGAGATGCGTGTTCTTCTATACACTTTCCGCACCTCTGGTGCTGAGAGGCATTTTACGATAGCCTCGGAGAGGCGAAAGGTGTATTAGACACAAGAAAATAGTGCCTATTATGCGGTTTAGAAACCGAACATAATTTGATCAAGGAATTACCTAAATATTTATTTAATCTTCATACAGATTGTGCTACATTATGTAACAACTTGAGTTATATTAGACAATTCAAAAATAGCTAAAAAACAGACAAAAATCAAGCAGAACAAAGGTTACCGTTTTTCTTTTTTTTTACATTCAAAAAAACCGATGAAAACAACCCATAAACCCAGACAGGAACTAAAACCAGTGAAAAATACCAAAAGTTACCGTTATGCAGAAATTAGACACAAAACGGTAACCTTTTTATACGGAAGAAAAATCCAATGAAAATACAAGACAAACAATTCACAGTCAAATATGATGTCCGGAGTCTTATGCATGGTGTTTCCATTCCTTTCTTTATCCAATAAACTTTACACACCCGAGTTTTGGTCAGATTAAATACTTGACAGTGCTAAAAAATTAGGTTAACATTTATTGGTATCCCAGATTTTCCTTTTTTGAAATGTGATAAATAGGTAATTTCACAATTAATTAAACAAAATGTAAGTTATATATTATGAAAAATTATCGCGTAGCAATTCTCGGGTGTCGCAGCCGTGGCACTTCTGCAGCAAAGGCATATCATGCTCATCCACGCACAGAAATCGTGGCACTGTGTGATCTTGTACAAGATAGATTAGACGCTCTCGGTAAAATCGTAAATGTCTCAACACATTTCACCGATTTAGATGAAATGATACAGCAGACTTCACCAGATATTGTTGCAATACCCACAGCAACCGAGATGCACTATCCACTGTGTATGCGTGTGCTTGAATATGGTATCAATATAGAAGTTGAAAAACCTCTCTGTGTTGACTTAGTCCAAGCGGATGAGGTATTGTCAAAAGCAAAAGAGAAAAATGCACGAGTTGTCGTGCACCATCAAAGACGTGTGAGTCCAACAGTTCAAGCAGTAGCGAAAGCTTATGCTGAAGGAAAAATTGGTGAACTGCGATATATGTCCGCTTGTGGAAAAGGATATTATGCTGGCTACGGTTTGATGAATATCGGCACACATGTCGTCAATAACATGCTCCGCTTCGGTGGTCATTGTAGAAGCGTAGTTACACAAGCGACAGCAGGAGGTCGTGAACTTATACCCGAAGATGTTCTTCCTTCACCCGCTGGTATGGGGACAATCGCAGGAGAATACACGACTTCAACACTCCAATTTGATAACAATGTGACCGGAACACTCATCCAACAACGCTTTCCACAGGTAAGTAGTGATGCCTATGTGTTAGAACTCTACGGAACTGAAGGAAGATTGTTTTGGTCAGAATTAAAGGGAGCGTGGTGGTTACCAACCCCACACTTTATTCCTGATGGCACAAATGACCGATGGGAGAAACTAACTCCTATTTTTCCAGACCATTTTGATAAAGATAAAGGGGCAGATGCGGACGACTATTGTATGGTTGACGAATACGTGAATGCATTGGACGAGAACCGAGAACATGAATGTAGCGGTGAAGAAGGTCGACATGTGATTGAAATTCTAATGGGTATATTTGAGTCTGCAGTCTACGGAACACGAGTAGAACTTCCTCAGAAAAATCGTGAACATCCTTTAATCCGATGGCGTAATGAAAACGAACTTGGACCACTTAAAGAGATGCCGCGAGACTATGGCAATTGGTTATCATTAGAAACTGAAAGGTTATACGGAAAATAAGGTAATACATTACAAATAAGTTGTATCTGATAAATGTTGATATTATCTCTATAGGGTAATTTACAGTTGGAGTATTTTATGCCAAATCCTGAAACGAATGCTAACAATTTACCACCAATACCACTCACAGAGGAACAACGGTTTCTATTTGATACACGTGGATGGCTCTTGTTTCCGGGTGTGTTAAGTGAGACTGAGGCTAAAGAGATGCGTGAGTTCTGTTATCAACTTCAACGTGATCGAGAATCCATTCCTGAACACCACCGTTCTCCTATAGGAGGTCCATTAGAATCGTTGACTGACCATCCTGTAGTTCTCGGCTTTATGAATGAATTTTTGACGTCAGGCTATGCCAACGAGAATTGCTATGGATTTCGTTTTGAAGGAACTTTCCTCACAATACGTGGAAATGGACACGACAACTTCCGTCCACACGGTGGACGCGGCATGCTAAACTTTCCCGGAAATTCTCACACCTACCACTTACACCATGATAAAGCACATAGCGGCTTAACCCGTGTTGTGTGGGAACTTAATCCCGTAAAAGAAGGTGGTGGTGGAACAATGTTCCTGACGGGCAGCCACAAAGGGGCATTCCCCGCTCCACAATCTACCGCAGACCGAAATTCACCGTTATGGGAGGACTACAGTTGTCCAGCAGGTTCTGTCCTGATTTTCACTGAAGCAATTACACATACAGGTGCGAAATGGATAGATGAGAATCTTGACCGCGTGGCAATTTTCAACTGCTACAATACAGTTGGAAATAAATGGCACAGTTGGGAACCCCATCCAAAACACCTTGAAGAGATGTCATTCAAACGGCAAACACTATTCCGTCCTGTTTATTGTCAAAACAATACGCCGACTTTAGATAACGGATAATTTAGTTAGTCTTTATGCATTAAAACGAATATAGGAATACACGAACATAACAGATTGGGTAGTATATGAAAATAACCAATGTCAAATCTTTCGTTTCATCATCAGGTCATTTCTTCGTCAAGGTAGAAACTGACTCGGATATATACGGTATTGGTGAGGGTGGATTAAGGCGACGTTCTCTTGCATTAGCAGAAGTTGTTAAATCGTTTGAGCCTTTTCTCATCGGTGCTGATCCTTTTCAAACTGAACATCTATGGCAGGTAATGTTCAGAGGTGGTTTTTTCCCAGGAGGTGTCGTTCAATCCGCAGCAGTCAGTGCAGTAGATATTGCTCTATGGGATATTAAAGGGAAAGCACTTAATGTTCCGATTTATGAACTATTAGGAGGACGTACAAGAGATAAAGTCGTGTGTTATCCACATAATGGTGGTGGAAATTTAGATGCTCTTGTTGAAAGTTGCAGACAGACCTATGAAGCAGGTTGGAAATTCGTCAGATGGGGTTTAGCTGATAGGACTGGATCTGGGACTTTTGAACCAAGACGTGCTGTACAATTTGGATTGGAAGAGGTACAAGCTGTCCGAAAAGCATTAGGTGAAGATATAAATATCCTCGTTGATGTCCATACACGTCTGGATCCTGCGGATAGTATTGATTTCTGTACAAGAGTTGAAGAATACAACCCATTCTTTATTGAAGATCCGTTGCGGAGCGAAAATCCATCAAGTCTCAAAAGGTTGCGCCAACAAACCTCTGTTCCGATTGCTGTAGGTGAACAATTTGATAGTAAGTGGAGTTTCAGAGAGGTAATAGAAGACGACTTGATAGATTACTGTCGTGTTGATTTGTGCATTGCTGGTGGATTAACTGAGGCGCGAAAGATTGCTGGATGGTGTGAAACACATTATATCCATCTTGCACCACATAACCCGCTTGGTCCTGTTTCTACCGCTGCCTGTCTACATCTATGTTTAGCATCCTCACTTGTAGGAGTGCAGGAACTACCACGTGCTCCGATGTCATCGCTGACAGATGTATTTCCCGTTCAAGTGCCATTTGAATCCGGATACCTATTACCACCGGAATCTCCCGGACTTGGTATTGAATTCAACGAAAATGCACTCACTAACGTATCAACACCTGAACTTTCAGTTCCCTACGGATATCACCGTGAAGACGGTTCCTATACAAATTGGTAAAAGATTGAGTTCACAAACTCATAGAATCCAAGTGAATCACAAAATACATTTGCATATATCTTAAGCATACAAGGAGAATTTTTTATGTCAACTGCAGATATTAAGTCAATGGCTACTGAATATATAATTAATACTTATGGTGACAGAAGTCTTGCATTCGTTAAGGGTGAGGGACCCTATTTATGGGATGCTGAAGGAAAGAAATACCTCGATTTTTTAGGTGGTTTGGCTGTCAATGGATTAGGACATGCACATCCTAAGGTAGTTGAAGCAATCCGTGAGCAAGCAGGTAATCTACTTCACACCTCAAATCTGTACTACATACAGCCACAAGCAGAATTAGCGAAACTACTTATAGACAATTCGGATATGGACCAGTGCTTTTTCTGTAATAGTGGTGCGGAAGCGAATGAAGCAGCAATTAAATTAGCACGCAAATATTCCAAAGACAACGGCAGAACAGATTCGTATGAAATAATCACGATGGATAATTCCTTTCACGGACGAACTATGGCGACCATTACTGCCACTGCACAGACCAAATATCACGTCGGATTTGAACCGATGCTTGAAGGATTTGAATATGTACCATTTGATGATTTGACAGCAACCGAAGCAGCTATCTCTGACAAAACCTGTGCAATATTAGTTGAACCCATTCAGTCAGAAGGGGGTGTAAATATACCAAGTGATGGATATTTACAAGGATTGCGAGAATTATGTGATAAACATAATCTTCTGCTCATTTTTGACGAGGTGCAAACAGCAATGGGAAGATTGGGTACATTTTTCGGTTATCAAAGTTACGGTGTTGTACCAGACGTAATTACGATGGCAAAAGCACTCGGCAGTGGCGTTCCAATCGGTGCAATGTTAGCAAAAAAAGAGGTAGCTGAGAGTTTTGTCCCTGGTACACATGCTGCAACATTTGGTGGAAACTTCCTCTCCTCCGCTGCAGCAGTTGCTACAGTCAAAACAATAATAGATGAAAATCTCGCTGTAAATGCAGTCAAAATGGGAAACTATCTTGCAGGTGGTCTTATGGAACTCAAAGATAAGTATCCTATCAAAGAGGTGCGAGGTAAAGGTTTGCTTCGTGGTCTTGTACTGGATGTTGACGCTAAACCACTTGCTGCAAAATGTATTGATAATGGGTTAGTAACTATCTGTACCAACGACTATGTCCTAAGGTTCTTACCCCCGCTCAATATCAACGCTGGTCATGTTGAGGAAGCAGTAAACATAGTTGAGAAATCAATGTCGGAGTCTCTGTAAATGAGAACCTATCACAAATGTGGTATTCTGGGTAATGTATCTTTTTTATTTTCCTTCATTATACTGATTTCTCATATTGGATGTATTGCAACTAAAACAGTGATCGAAGGAACACCTGTAAATGTATCTGTCATTGAACCGTACTTAGAAACACTCCAAGTGAGATACGACCTGACGGAAACCCTAAAAACCACTAAGATGATGGTATCGATACAAGAGGGACAACATAAGTCAGAAGAACTACGAGAGTTATTATATTATAAAAAGACAACTGATGGTAGTGAACTGTTACGGATACAAGTATTGGGAATCTTCGATGATACAAAGGGAGTTGCTATTGCTAACAGAGACCAATTCCTCCTTTCACTTCTTGATGAACGTGAAACCTATGTTGGTAAGTTGTCTGATGGGATCTTGAATGAATTATTTGGGATTGATCTTCGTGTTTCTGATGTTCTAAGTGCTATTTTTGCAAATCCATTCCTTGATGGACGCACCGAAGATATAAAAGTTACACGTTCTGGAAACAAGTATATTATTACTCGTCCGGGTATTGAAGATGGTCACACTGAGACGATAACTCTTCTTGTTGTGGCGGAAGAACCGAGAGTCACTGAGTGGTCCATTAAAGACAAAAATGGATTGCTGCAACAGAGTGCATCTTTCACCGAATATAGTGAAGTTGATGGTATTCTCAGACCGCACACTGTAAAAATCAAACGTCCTCCAGAACAGACTCAGGTTACAGTAAGGACAGAAAAGGTTCAATTGAATCTGGATATTAAGGACAGTAGGTTTGAATTTGAGAGATTTCTCACCGAAGAATTTACAATCAAATCACTATCTGATAGCGAATTAACTGATGTTCCAGAATGAAAAAACCGAATGAGTTGCGCGTCCGTGCACACGGAAAAATAAACTTATATCTGGATGTTGTCGGAAAACGCAATGATGGGTATCACAACCTTGAAACCGTTTTTCATTCCATTGCATTACATGATGAGGTAATTCTACGCGAAAAATCTGAAACTGGTATCAAAATCTTATGTGATTATCCAGATGTGCCTTTAGATTCAAATAACCTTGCATATCGTGCAGCACAATCACTGAGTGATTTTGTAGGCGGTTTTAGCGGTCTTGAGATAAAAATCAATAAACGCATCCCAGTCGCTGCTGGACTTGCAGGTGGTAGTGCCAATGCTGCTGCTGTACTTGTCGGTGTAAACACAATTTTTTCGTTAGGTTTGTCTGATGAAATGTTGATGACAATTGGTGCCAAATTAGGTGCTGACGTTCCATTCTGTATCCAAGGTGGTGCAGCTTTCGGCAAAGGTATAGGTGACATTCTCACTCCTTTACCAGACCTTTCGGACATTCCTATTGTATTAATTAATCCAGGTATTGCGATCTCGACTTCCAACATATTTAGAAATTTGAATATAACCTTGACAAAGCCATCAAATGAAAGTATAATTATAAGGACTTGTGTTGAGAAGGGTGATATTATCGGAGTTGGTAAGAACCTTTACAATCTACTGGAGATACCAGTTTTTGCCAAACATGCAATACTGTCAGAGTTAAAGACTCGGTTATCTACGCAGACTGGGTGTTATGGTGCTTTGATGTCCGGTAGTGGTGCTTCTATCTTTTCACTGATGGAAAACACCGTTACAGCAAAACAGTGTGAATCTCTCTTCAAAACCAGCGTTAGTTTTTGCACTACTACACATACCTACGGTTTAGGAGTGTGTATTGATAATTGAAGGGCGGTGGCCAAGCGGTAAGGCACAGGTCTTTGGCACCTGCACGCGTAGGTTCGAATCCTACCCGCCCTGTTCATTTTTTAATATAAAGGCTAAGAATAAGATGCAACAAGCAAAATTACAAGTCCAACCAAGAGATACATTTGGTAAACAGAGTGCACGCGCAATTCGTCGTGCGGGTGATGTACCAGCTGTAGTATATGGACGTAAACAAGGAACCGTTCCACTTCAGATTAATGAAAGGTTACTTAAACAATTCCTGAGAACATACGGTGAAAACGTCATCATTAATATGGAAGTCACCGAGGGAAATTCTGAACCTGTCATTATCAAAGAAATTCAACGTGATACAGTTGAGAAACGGAAATTACTCCATGCTGATTTTTTACGTATATCATTAGATGAACCGGTCACATCATCAGTACCAATAATATTAGTTGGCACCCCTGCTGGAATACAGGAAGGGGGAGTAGTTGAATTTCCACTCCGATATTTAACGCTGAATTGTCTACCGGCATCAATGCCGAATGATATTACAGTAGATATTGCCGAATTAAATATTGGTGACATCATATATGTTCATAACATGGAAATTGATGATGAAATTGAAGTTTTAGACGAACCACAACGGATTATCGTTTCCGTAAGCCAACCACGCGTCCTTATTGAAGAAGTTGAGGAAGGTGAGGAAGGCGAAGAAGGTGAAGAGGGTGAAGAACGCGATGAAGATGCAGCTGAAGACGCTGAAGAAGAGCGTACCGAACCTGAAGTAATTTCACGTAGACGTCGTGATGACGACGACGATGCAGTATAACATTAAGATGTGTCTACGCACATTTGATCCCATAAAACTCTTTCTATTCATTATTTTGTTAGTCTCCGCAACGCACGGTTTTTCAGATGCTGAAACCGTGCGTTTTGTTAATGGGGAAGGGGATATTCTTGATGAAGTAGAATTCATACTTCATGACAACAATATCTATCTACCAGTTGAAACACTTAAGTCTGTCTTTGACCCTGAGATGAAACACTCATACCATACCCCAAGCAAACAACTCACTATAAAAACAAAGGATAAAGAAATAAAATTATTGATGGGGAATCCCTCTGTTACTATTGATGCTGGTAGACAAACAATTACCCTGACAGTGCCACCACGTATTATCAAAGGAGAACAAAAGTTACCAATAAGTTTTTTTGAGGTGGTCTTACCAGAACTGGATGATGTTCGGGTTATATATAAACCTGAACTTCAACGAGTTAGGATCATGCAAAATACTTCCCTACCAAGTGATTCATCTGAAATAAATCCACTTTGGACTGTTATAATTGATCCTGGACATGGTGGTGAAGATGACGTTGGGTGCAAAAGTCAAACTGGACTTTTTGAAAAAGATGTTGTACTATCTGTTGCAAAAGAGATCGAGACTTTATGCAAGCAACATGGATTTTCAATTTATCTTACCCGTGAAGAAGATGTCAAAAAATCTCGTCAGCAACGCTTTCAAATCGCTAACCGGTTCGAAACAGGCTTATATATTAGTTTACACTGTAATGCCTCGTTTTCTCAGAATCACAAAGGGCTTCGTCTCTACCTGAACAATCCTTACGGGAGTTTACGGTTTAGAACTGCACCAATACCAACACTTGGTATAAAAAACCTTAACATACGTACACAAGCAAATTTTCTACAACAGAGCAAAGATTTTGCATCTATCCTACAAAAGGAACTAAATTTCTTTGCTAAAGATCCAATTGCTATATCTGAATTTCCAGTTATTTCTTTGAAAGATGTGTATATGCCTGCAGTTTTAATTGAACTGGGATATCTTTCAAATTTAGAGGATGCAGCAAGACTTACTAATCAAGATCATATTAGAGAACTTGCACAAACTATTGTCCGTTCTATTCAAGTATATTCTGCAAAAGTTGGTCATACAATAAAATCTAACGGTGCAACTGCTGAGGAATCTTCAAACCCCATAGAGAGGTAGAAAAACTCAATGCAGGTCAAGATAATAATTACCTTTGATAGCCAATCTCATAAAGAGAACCGATAAATTCAGACATCCTTTAAAATAATACAATGTCTAAAATAAGAAAAATAATCCACTCAAGACTCATCGTAACATGGGGAATTACATTAGTTACTATCGTAATCGGTCTTGCTATCGTTCTGCTATTAATTGCTAATTCAAAACGAACTGTCATTCAAGATGCGCCACCTGAGTTACCTAATCAAGCAAATCCAACGGATATGTTGCCATCACCAAAGGATGTGAATATATACTTATTAGAATCTGATGGACTGGAACTCACACCTGTCAGGCTCGAATTAAGGTTATATGCAGAACCGACAGAACAATTGAAACAGATCCTCTCTGCCCTCGTACAAACAACTCCAACCAACTATAGAAACCCGATTCCACGCGGAACTGTTCTAAATGAAGTTTATATAGATACTCAAAAGACTGCTTATTTAGATTTTTCACACCATCTTGCGGATGGACAAATTGGGGGAACAACGGCTGAATATATGTCTGTTACTTCTATACTTAGAACTGTATTTGACGCATTACCAGAAAATATAAAACATGTTCAGATATTAATTGATGGGAAAGAAGTAGAGACACTCGCTGGACATTTAAACATATCTCAACCATTACGGTTTTGAATCCACAAACAGAATTTGTCATGCTTTGTAAGAACACTACTGATACTTATCCTAAACTGATTGTCGGTCTTGGTAATCCTGGACTACGATATGAAAAAACTAAACATAACATAGGTTTTCGAGTTATAGATGCTCTCTATGACAAAATGCATACCTCAAATAATACTGATAGTTCAGCTACTAAACGTGTTACATCTATCTGTAACTCACTCGTAATACAGACGGAATTTCACGATTCAACCATCATACTTGCTAAACCGATGACATATATGAACAACAGCGGTTCAGCAGTTGCAGCCCTCATCAATCGGTATGATATTTCGCTTACAGATCTGTGTATCATATACGATGATGTACATCTGGATATCGGTATAATACGGATACGACGCAAAGGAAGTGATGGCGGTCAAAAAGGGATGAAGTCAATTATCCGGCACCTAGGAACCCAGGAGTTTCCGCGATTACGAATAGGTATCGGAGAACCTGTTGGAGATATAACTGACTACGTGCTATCAGAATTTTCAAAAACTGAAGAGGTCGAAATTGAGCAGACGATTGAACGTGCAGTCGATGCTATAGATGTAATCGTACAGGATGGAATACTCGCTGCAATGAACAGATTTAACGGTCGGTAAGGAAAATATTGATTCTGTCTGAGAGGAATAGTAATGGATCAGAAATATCGTATACATAACGTTGAAAACATACCAAGTCCGTCACTGGTTGTATATAAAGAATTGGTTCAACAGAATATTGCACATGCAATAGAGACGGTTGGTGGTGATGTATCTAAACTGCGACCACATGCAAAAACACATAAAACTGCTGAAATAATCCAAATGGAACGTGAAGCAGGTATTCTTAAACACAAATGTGCTACATTGAAGGAAGCAGAAATGCTTGCACAAAATGGAATTGAGGATATCCTAATCGCTTATCAGATGGTCGGTCCAAATATCAATAGGTTTCTATCTTTATGTCAAAGGTTTCCAGATGTAGATTTCAAAGTTATCGTTGACCACAAAGATGCAGTAATTGCATTATCTGATGCAGCACTGAAATACAGTTTGAGTATTAAAGCCATGCTTGACCTTGATGTTGGAATGCGTCGGACAGGTGTTCCTGTCAGTGATAAGGCGGTGGAGATATATGAATCTATTGATCAGTCAGATGGATTACAACCGTGTGGTTTACATGTCTACGATGGACACATACATGATACAGAATTCATTCAGCGGATGAATGCTTGTAATCAAAGTCTGGCACAAGTTGAACTGATGCAAGACAAGTTGACTGAAAAAGGACTCCCTATACCACTTATAGTTATGGGTGGAACACCGACATTTCCTATATACGCAAAAACAGATGGTGTAGAAGCATCGCCCGGTACTTTTGTCTTCCATGATTATGGATACGCGTCAAATTATCCTGATCTGGGTTTTATTCCTGCAGCGTTATTACTAAGTCGAGTTATTAGTATTCCTACATCAACACGATTCACGCTTGACTTAGGACATAAAGCAATCGCTGCTGATCCTGAGGGGAAACGCGGAACTATATTGAATATTGAAAATGCTGAAGTTGATACACAACATGAGGAACATTGGGCAATAAATGTGCCTGATACTAAACAGATTCAAATTGGACAAGAGGTATATGTCTGTCCAACACATATCTGTCCATCTGTTGCGTTACATCCGTTTTATTTTGTAATTGATGCTGATGGTTATTACAGAGAGACATGGGATGTTATCTCCCGTAATCGAAATTTAACATAAGTGGGAAAATACCCGGTATATTCCATTGACGAATGCTATTATTACTGATGTGTCTTTTGTACAACATCAACCAATTTCTCTGCACCAAACTTTACAACATCTGTCGCGGGTAAACCTGTCTCTTCCTCTACTGCGGCAATTGCTTCATTGGCTTCCTTTTCAGTTAGGTCGAAACAATTTAAGGCTAATCCAATTACCTTGGCAGGTTTTATTGGAGCAGTTAACATTTCATAATGAGCAATCATTTCCGATAAAGATGGTAGCGGTATAGTATACCTTGCAACCTTTTTCCGTGAAGGTTGATGACAAAATATCATGGCATCCGGCATGCTACCGTGTAGCAGGCTTAATGTAACACCCGAATAACCCGGATGAACTAAGGATCCTTGTCCCTCAACAATAAGTAGATCGTGGTTTTTCGCACCTTCAAGTACAATCTGTTCTGCTGCACCTGCAGTGAAGTCTGAGATAACAGCATCAATTGCTATTCCCCAACCCCACACCATAATACCGTTCTGACCTGTTGGACAAAATTCTGCATTGAGTCCTCTATTCTTTGCTTCATGTGTAACCTCTATGCCAGAGAGCATTTTCCCAACTCGGCAATCCGATCCGACTGTGAGAATGACAGTTGCGTCTACATTCGCAGCTTTACAGGTCGCCACAGGTAAGTTCTCAGGTGGTTTCCGTGCATCCCAGAGAACAACATCGTGATCTGCAGCTAACTCAGACAGTTCAGCATCATCACTCAAAAAATAGTGAAGTCCACTCATAATGTGAAGTCCATTTCTGATAGCCATGCATAAAATAGAATACCACGGTTTAGGTAACTCTCCACCAGGAGGGGCAATTCCAATAGCTAACATCGTTGGTTGATATTGCATAGCACTTGCCAGATTACTGACAACAGGTATGCCTTCTCCAATACCGATGACTTCACTAACATCTTTTCCTGCATTATTGCTATCAATAACTGCGACGACATTTTTAGGTAGGTAACGAACCAAGACAGTTGCCGTCTTAGATTCAAGGACACCGAATGAACCTTCAGCAAGGATAACTATTTTCTGTGAATTAGGGTTAAGCTGCTTCTGCATATTTCAATAGACTACCATAAATAAGGTTGTATTTCAAGATGTGAATTCGGTATTCGGTAGGAATTGACGGAGATGTTTACAACCGAGTGCAAAACCATCTAACCCTGGTGCACCGCGATCTTCGTTCTCTACACAAAGGACATAATCATAGTCAGATTCCAATAGAGCACCGATAATAGTACCCCAATTCAACTGTCCTCGTCCAGGTACTCGATACTGCCACCACCAGTTGCCGATAATCCCTTGGCGGAAAAGCATCCGTGGACTTATTTCACAATCCTTAACATCCGCATAATACCATTTTCCACTAAACATTCGAATGGCATCTTCCGCGGGTAGAATCCCCATCCATAACCAGTGTGATGGGTCACAAGAAAGTCCTAAAGCATCGGATGGCACAGCATCAAGTATCCTTTCCCACATTTCAGGATTACACGCGATATTACCCATCCGAACAGCACAATCCAAAGCGAGTCTCACACCCTTCTCTTCAGCGAATGAGACCACAGGTGTCCACATCTCTTTGAACCGTTCGACAAGTTCTACCGAACGATCCCCTGGATTACCCGGTTCAGAAGAGAATTGTCCATAAAAATGCCAACTGACAGGACTACCAGCATAGGTAACTATCACTGGAATTTCAAGGACATGTGCTGCTTCAATTGATTGCATCAACGTATTTCGAGCATTTTCTCGTTTTTCAGTATCATCGTCTAACAGGTTAGAATGTGCTGTTAAGGCTGCAAGATATATGTCTGTTTCATCCAAAATCTTCTTGACTTCTTCTCCACCTGATTGTATAATCTGACTTGGTTCAAATAAACCGTTATTATTGGGTCGGATGGCATCAAAGTAATTTTCTTTCGTCCAAGTAGTGCACTCCTGTAGACTCCATGAACCTCCACCGACATTAGTACTAAAACTGATATGCATAACATATTCCTTTGACTTGAACTGGAATTAATGTAGATTATACCGATATGCGAATAGTTTGTGAAGAGAATCTTAAGAATAGATTACTTGAACTTTTTCATCAACTTCAGGAAGAACACGGCAACCTTAGATGGTGGCCAGCTGATACTCCTTTTGAAGTAGCACTCGGTGCTATCCTAACACAGGCAACTGCATGGAGAAACGTTGAAAAAGCATTGGATAATCTAAAAGCTGCTGATGCATTTACCCCAGAAAAAATACATATTATTCCCAATGATACGTTAGAAGACCTTCTCCATCCCTCCGGTTATTTTCGTGTGAAGACAAAAAAAGTGCGTGCTCTTGTTGCTCATATAGTTGAACGTCCTTTTGATGTAATGTTCAATCAGAATGTGTCTGAATTACGTAAAGAATTATTGTCTATCTATGGTGTCGGTCCAGAAACTGCAGATTCAATTATTCTCTATGCAGCTGAAAAACCGAGTTTTGTTGTTGATACCTATACATACAGACTTTTCAGTCGTTTGGGATGGGTAGAAGGTAACTTCCATTATGAGCGTCTACGCGCACTCTTCATGGACAACCTACCACACGATGTTAATCTCTTCAACGAATATCATGCCTTGATAGTTCGTCATGGCGCAAGAGTATGTAAGAAAACACCGGTTTGTGAAGCCTGCTGCCTACAAAGTATGTGTGAATATTATAACAATAGTTAAATAAAAAAGACAATTGGTTAGTCCACCTTTGATTATCATTTTCTATAAATTAACTCAAGTTGCTACCTTCAAGATTTTAGACAGTCTAACACCATTGTTAAATGGTAATAATCTATATTTCGCAAGTATTTGTAGCGCAAACTGTATGAAGATTAATTTATTAAATCGGTAATTTTTATTTTTGTGTTATACTGTTGTGTAAGGAGGTATTTTATCATGGCAAAACACCATAAACTTGAACTGAGTGCAACTGAGCGTCAAGAACTTATCGA
>Ga0209544_1001669_pt1 | contig 23104 bp, 14 predicted proteins | sample MesohylPK_FD_187297 | JGI IMG/M metagenome (GOLD analysis project Ga0209544, IMG submission 187297) | Host-associated microbial community of the marine sponge Aplysina aerophoba from Gulf of Piran - sponge mesohyl, lysed by proteinase K... | ecosystem: Host-associated > Porifera > Sponge >...
ACTGGTCACTCCCCGCGGGCGTTCGGTCGGGCTCGGGTCGACTCCCGTCGACGAGCCGGTCGGGGAAGACCGACCCCGCTGCGATCGAGGTCAGTGACCGGTAACGCCTACTCTATCAACCCCCTACGACACTCACAACTCTTGTTCGCTGACTAGCGGAAACATATTTTCAACAATTCAAACATCCTCACCGTCGCCGCCGCCGGCCGCCGCACCATGAACTCAGTGCGGGGATGCCGGGCGTGCAGATGAGCGGGAACACCTTTCCGGCCCGAGAAGAGCCGTAGGTCACACCGACAACCGGCCCGAAGCGAAAAGCAGCTCCCGAGCAGCCGCAGGTCACACCGACAACCGGCCCGAAACGAAAAGCAGCTCCCGAGCAGCCGTAGGTCACACCGACAACCGGCCCGAAACGAAAGGCAGCTCCCGGGCAGCCGTAGGTCACACCGACAACCGGCCCGAAACGAAAAGCAGCTCCCGAGCAGCCGCAGGCCACACCGACAACCGGCCCGAAACGAAAAGCAGCTCCCGAGCAGCCGCAGGCCACACCGACAACCGGCCCGAAACGAGAAGCAGCTCCCGGGCAAGGGCCGAGCATCCCTCCACTATCAGGACGACACCTCCCCGCATTTCACACCCCCACACCCTCGGTGGATCCAGGCTTAGAACGTGCGCGGATAGGCCCCGAACAGGATCCTTGGTGCTCGGGTGTCGTAGTGGTTTGAACTGCCGGGCGGGCCTCCAACGAAAACCGACAATGGAAGACCGTCGGGGGCCGTCACCTACCCGCGCACGTTCGAATCCCGGGCCCGTTCAAATCGAATAGCTGAACAGTGGAGTCCGGCTGTGTGGGAACGACTGACGGGGACATGCGGCACTGCTCAGTGGCGCCCTCGAAGCGGCCCCGGGACTTGCCGGACGAGACTCTCGCCGTGGCGGCCGTATCGTCGGGGCCGTGCACGCACTCGGTGTCACCGCAGCAGCCGCAGCGGTGATCATGGGAGCGGGCTGGCTGGCGAGCCTCCGGCTCCGGGACGTCTCGATCGTCGACCCGCTCTGGGGGATCACGTACGTGGCGGCCGGATGGGCGGTCCTGCTCGCGGGCGAACCGGAGACGGCGACCGCCCGCGCCTGGCTCCTGCTGGCGATGGTGACCGTCTGGGGACTGCGTCTCGGCATCCATCTGGCGGCCCGCAAGTGGGGCGAGCCCGAGGACTACCGCTACGCGGCGATGCGGCGGCGGCGCTCCCGCCGGACCTTCACCTGGTGGAGCCTGGTGGTGGTATTCGGTCTGCAGGCCGCTGTGATCGTCGTGGTGTCGCTGCCGGTGCAGGCGGTCGCCGGCGCTTCGGGCACCCAGCCGGCGCTGGGGCCGCTGGACTGGCTGGGCTGCGCGGTCTGGGCCGTGGGGCTGACCTTCGAGACGGTCGGCGACGAGCAACTCCGGCGCTTCAAGTCCGATCCCGCGAACCGCTCCGCTGTCCTGGACCGCGGGCTCTGGCGGTACACCCGCCACCCCAACTACTTCGGCGACTTCTGCGTCTGGTGGGGCATCTACCTGGTGGCCGCTGCGGGCGGCGGGGCCTGGACTATCGCCGGCCCGGTAGTGATGTCGGTCCTGCTGGTACGGGTCTCGGGGGTGCGGATGCTGGAGAGCACCATCGCCGATCGCCGCCCCGGCTACGCCGACTACCTGCGACGCACCAGCGCATTCGTACCGTTGCGGCCGCGCCGCGCCGGCGAACCCCCGCGTGGCGGCGTCTCGTAGGATCGGCACTCGATGAGTTCGCAGATCACCCATCTCGACGAGGCTCTGCTCGCCTACATGGACGCCCACTCGAGCCCTCCCGATGAGGTGCAGCGGGACCTCATCGCCGTCACCGGGACGCTCGGCGACGCGGGCCGGATGCAGATCGGCGCCGTGCAGGGTTCGTTCATGACGATGCTGGTGCGGCTGCTGCGCCCGCAGTTGGCGGTGGAGGTCGGCACCTTCACCGGCTACTCGGCACTGGCGGTGGCCAGGGGACTGCCGCCGGGCGGGCGGCTGCTGTGCTGCGACGTCTCGGTGGAGTGGACCGCCATCGCCCTGTCGTACTGGGAGCGCGCCGGCGTGGCCGACCGCATCGATCTGCGCATCGCCCCGGCGCTGGAGACGCTGCGAGCCCTGCCGCCCCGCCCCGAGGTGGGGTTCGCCTTCATCGACGCCGACAAGGCCAACTACATCGACTACTACGAGGAACTGCTATCTCGACTGTCGCCCCAGGGGATCATCCTGGTGGACAACGTGCTCTGGGGCGGCGGCGTGGCCAACCCCGAGCGGGACGACGACACCACCGAAGCCCTGCGCGCCTTCAACGCCCACGCCGCGGGCGATACCCGTTCGCAGGTGGCGATGCTGCCCGTCGGCGACGGCCTCACGGTCATCACGCTGCGTTGATCCGCCCGCCGGGCGCGCGGTGTCGGTGCCCTCGACGCGGACCGGGCCGCCGCCGGGGGTACGCCGGGGGTGCGCCGGGGGTGCGCGTAGCATCAGCGGCACATGATCCGCCCCGACCTGTCCCGGTTGCGACGTGCGCCTGACGCGGCGGCGAAGCGTGGATCGCTTCGGCACATGATCCGCCCCGACCTGTCCCGGTTGCGACCGCTCCGGCGGCAGATCCTCAACCTCGTCGAAGAGTTCCGGCAGCACTGGCTCCGGGTCCGGCTGCCGGGCCTGTCCGCCGAGATCGCGTTCTACGCCCTCCTGGGCCTGTTCCCCGCGGTCATCGTGTTCGCCGGCACCCTCGGCTCGCTCGACGCGGTCATCGGCGCAGGTGCCGCCGCCGACATCGAGGGATGGGTGCTGGACCGGGTCGTCGAGACTTTCGGCGCCGACAGCACGCTGCTCGGTACCGTCACCGACCTGTTCACGCGGTCGAACGCCGGCGTCATCACGCTGGGCGCCGCGCTCACCCTGTACGCCTCGTCCCGCGGCTTCATCGCCGTGGTGCGCGCTCTGGACGTGACCTACGGCCACGACTACCGCCGTCGCTGGCTGTCGACCCGCATCGTCGGCTTCAGCATCACCGTCGTGACGTTGGTCGTGGCAGCCCTGGTGGCGGTCATGGTGGTGGTGGGACCGTTGCTGGGGAGTGGGCAGGAGGTGGCCGCCCGAGTCGGGCGGGGGTCGGGATTCGCCACGGCGTGGGTGTGGCTCCGCTGGCCGCTCGTGGCCGTGGTCGTGGTCGTGTGGGCGGCGTGCGTCTACCACTTCGCGCCGCGCCGCCAGTCGTTGCTGCGATTCGAACTGCCGGGCGCCGCGGTTGCCACGGCGTGGTGGCTGGTGGTCTCGACAGGTTTCCGGCTCTACCTGGATCTGGCCTCCAGCGGCATGAACACCGTGTTCGGCCTGCTGGGCGGGGTGTTGAGCCTGCTGTTCTGGCTGTACCTGCTGGCGATGGGCCTACTCGTCGGCGCCGTCGTCAACAGCCTCCTGGCCCGCCGCCGCGAAGCCGTGTCCTCAATCGAGAACCCCGCATAGACGTCACAGCGAGGCGAAGCTGCCTCCCCGCCGTGAGACGACCCCCGATCGTCTCACCTGGGAGTCTTGTGAGTTATCCCCGAATCGGCCAATCCATCGCCGCGAAAGCCCTGGTAATGGGCTTGTGGGTTCGGCGAAATAGCCATTGCCCACCAGTCTCCTAGCCGGCGAACACCGCCTCGGTGGTGAACGACACGCCCCGATCGAGGGTCTTGTGGACGGGGCAGCGGCGGGCGATGTCGGTGAGGCGGGCCCGCTGCTCGTCGTCGAAGTCGCCCTCGATGAAGATCTGGCTGCGGACCCGGTCGATGTAACCCGAGGCGTCGGCCTCGCAGTCCTCGCAGTCACGCGCGTGCACCCGATCGTGGGTGTAGCGCGCCGAGACGGAGTGCAGTTTCCACCCCTTGCGCCGGCAGTACATCGACACGGTGATGCAGGTGCAGGCCGCCACCGAGGACAGCAGCAACTCGTACGGGTTGGGGCCCGAGTCGGCGCCGCCGAGGTCCGCGGGCTCGTCGGCGCCCCAGAGATGCTCCCCGGCGCGCAACTCCACCGTGTACTCGGCTCCGGGCTCGACTCTGAGATCAGCGGTGATCGTGGTCATGGCCCGAGCGTACGGTCACGGTTCAGTCTTCGGCTTCCACCCTCGCCGCCGGCACAACGGGAGCGAAGTAGCCGACGACCACGAGAAGCGCTCCGACTCCGAGGAACGATACGACTCGGGTGACCGCCCCGAGGCTGCTGAGGTCGACGAAGAAGAGCTTCACCACGACGAGGCCCATGAACGACGCGCCCGCCATCCACATCGCGCGGCGCGCCAGACGCACCGCGATCACCATCGTTGTCAACGCGATCGCCGCCCACACGATGGACAGCGCCGCCTGGAATTCGGTGGAACCGGCCAGCGCCGCGAACTCCCACGGCTCGTCACGCCAGTGGTGGATGGTGCGCGCCACGCTCATCGTCGCCACGACGACGCCCGCAGGTGCCAGCGTGGGCGCCCAACGGCTGTCGACGAGGCGCCGCAGCGCATGATCCCCGGCGGCGGCAGCAGCCCGGCGCCACGCGAGTGAGATCGCCAACAGCGGGGCCACCGACATCTCCAGCGGGTTGAACACCGGCACGTAGTGGAACGGTGCCGGGTCGCCGTCGAGCAGCAGGATCATGATGAACAGCCCGATGGCCGCCGCGATGAGGACGGGCCCGATGCCACCGGCGACATACACCCGCCCATGCGCCCCGAACGGCCACATGGACCCGCGGCGGGCCCGCAGCGTGAGGGCCACGAGGAGCAGAACCGCGCCGAGCGCCGCCACCGGCATCCACACCTCGCCCGCCACACGACCGACCTGCCAGTGAACCTCGGCGCCGACCAGCACCGCCAGCAACCAGAACCCTCCAGCGTGGAGTCCGGCACGCAGCACGCCCAGCACATCGTCGCGGAGGCGCAGGAACCAGTAGTGAGCGGCCAGCGCCACGGGCCAGGCCGCCCAGCCGTAGCGGCCCAGCGGATGCGCCACCTCGACAATCGACAATCCCAGCACGACTCCCGACATCGGCAGGATGAGGACGCCCAGAGCATTCAGCTGGGGCCACCTGGCCCGCTCTGCGGCTGATGCGGCCACACCGAGCGAGGACGCCACGAAAGCGAGCGCCACCGGCAGTTGCCACGACGGGAGCCGGTAGGAGATCTCCAGGAGCCCACCGGCCAGCCACCAGCCCACGCCCCAAACGAGCGCCACCCACGACAGGGACTTGCGGAAGGCCGTTCGGGCGGCGTTGCGCTGGAACAGCACCGCCGAGGCGAGGCCGCAGACGGCCAGCACCGCTGCCGCGCCGTGTCGATCCAGCCCGGAGGGGACCTCCGACGCCCACGCCAGCAACACCAGGCCGAGCAGCGGCACGACGCCGAAGCCCAACGCGCCGAGGTGGGGCCAACCCACCCGGCTTGCGGCCCACACCGCCACGCTGCACGAGACGACGACGAAGATGTACGAAGCCGGCAGCGGCCAGGACGGCACCTGGTAGGCGATCTCCAGGAGTCCGCCCGTGAACCACCAGGCGAGCCCCCAGGCGAGGGCCGCCCAGGCTCCCAAGATGCTGGTGTTAGCCCGCTGTGCGGCGCGGTGAAGCAGCCACGCCGAGCCGACACCGGTCAGCGCCAGGAGCACTGCGGCGGCGAAGAACTCGTTCAGGATCACCAGACGACCCTCGGGGTACGGGAGGGCGTCGACCAGATGTACCACGAAGGAGGCCGCCGCAAGCACCTGGAGCACAGCGCCGCCGGCAACGCTGAGCAGCAGGCCGCGACGGCAGCCGAACCACACCAGCACTGCGCCCTGAACCGCCCAAGCGAGCGTCATGTAGTAGGCGTCGAGCCAGAGCGGGACGGCGATGGCGGCGAACGCCACGCTCAGCCCGGCATAGGCCACGGCGAGTTCGCGGGATCCCGGGCCGAGCCGGCGGGCGACGACGTGCAGGGCGACGAGGAGCCCCATCAGCACCAGAGCGCTGATGGCGACGCCGCGGGCCGTGTGGCCGACCACGAGCTGCTGCAGGCCGAGCCCCAAGAACGGGGTTGTGAACACCAGCGGGGCCGTCCAGAGTGCCCTCACGCTGGGCGGCTCCCGGACCGCGAACAGCACGGGCAGCCCCATGTAAATCAGCACGAAGGCGGCAATGAACGGCTGGAGCGACGCCCAGTCCTCCTCCGCGTAGCGGTTCAGGAGCCAGAAGGCGGCGATCCCGACGTTGAACGCCAGACCCAGCAGGTTGAGCGAAGGCCAGGTCTTGAACCAGGCAACTCCGACGATCGCGACGCTCAGCACCGTGTAGAAGCTGAAGACCACGACGTAGTCGTCGGGTCGGTCGTAGGCGAGGACGGGAGCCCCGAACCCGCCGATGATGCCCAGCACCGCCAGTACGCGGGCGTCCTGGGTGACGGCGAGTGCTCCCGCGGCCACGGTGACGAGGATCACCGCGGCGGCGGCCACCGCAGTCGGGATGAGGTCGTACACCTCGAAGGAGGCGTACGTCGTGAGGTACAGGGCGGCGATCGAGACCCCCTGGAGGCTCCGCCCATAGATCGGGCGCCGCTCGCGCTGGCGCCAACCAAATGCGCCCACGATGACCGCGAACACCGCCACAGCGATGAGCCGCACCTCGATCGTGAGCGTGAAGATGCCCCGCCGGCCGGCTTCGCGTATCAGGAAGCCCACACCGATAAGAAGGATGACCGCACCCACTTTGACTGGCGCGTTGCCGGTGGTCAGCCACCTCTTGAGGGCGTCGAGGAGCTTCGACCCCACGCTGACCGGTGGCCGGTACGGCGCAACGGGGCCGCCGGAAGTCCAGCCTCCGGCGCCGGCAGCTGTGGCGGCCGCTACAGACTCAGGCTCGACAGCCTCAGACCCAACAGGCTCAGCGTCAACAGCCTCGGACTCAACAGCCTCAGCGTCAACAGGCTCCGACCCGACAGGCTCCGACTCGCCGGTACGCGGACCCGTCGGGGCCCCCGGCGGCTCTGCGGTGCTCTCGGGCTCCGAGGTGGCCGGCGTCCGGTGCGCGGCGGCGGGAACCGACCCGGTGTCGACCCTCCGGTCGGCCGGCTGAGTCCGTGGAAATGGACCCAGCTGCGGTGCCGGTTCCGGCGGCGGGGCAAGGTCGGTCGACTCCGGCGGTGCCCGGAGGGACTCGTCGGTTCGGGACGCACCCTCCGGCGTCGCAGGCGGCCGCTGGGAACCAACGATTCTCCGCGTCTTGGTATGCGCCCGCTCGACCTCGCCGAGTCGGCTGCGCAGGGCGCCCACGCTGCCGACGAGGTAGCCGACAACGCCGCCGAGGAACAGTCCGCCGACACCGCCGGCGACCACGCCGATTCCCACCCCAATGGCGACAAAGAGGGCCGTGAGGATCCTCCAGCGCACCCTCTCGACACTACCAGTGCAGTCGAAGGGAATCTTTGAGGCCCCGGAGGGCCGCAGCGGCACCGAGTCGCGTGCCGCGGGCCGCGGCTGCGCCGGCGCCTATGTAGGTGTCGCTTGTACCTCGATCTCGCTGCTGCGGAACCAGACGCCCTCGGGGAGTCCCGCGGGCAGGTAGCGGATGTCGAGTTGGTGCTCCTCGCCGCCGGCGACGAAGCCCATCTCGACGCGGCCGTCGGCGAGGCGCCGGGCACGGACCCTCCCGAGCACGTCGTCGCCCAGCTGCACGTCGCTGGTCACCCGCCATTCGCCGGCCGGGGCGTCGGCCCGCAGGTAGCGGACGTCCGGCAGGATCTGGAGGCCGGTGTTGAGTTCGGCGCCGAACTCGATGCGCCCGTCGGGGCCCAGGCGGGCGACGACACGCAGCGGGTACGTCTGCGGGGCCGGGTCCTCGGCGGGTGGCTCCCCGGGAGCCAGCAGTTCGCTCAGCTCTTCGCTTCCGTCGAGCGCCAGTCGCTCCAGGAATCTGTCGTTCTGGTCGTCGATGTCCGCAGCCGCACAGAGCGCGTTGTCGGCGGCCTGCCCCCACAGCGGCAACACCGCACGCAGCTCCGCGTCCAAGGCGAGCAGTCCGTCGACGTCTGCGCCGGCGGCTTCGAGGGCGCCTTGCAGAGCCGACTCGCCCGGATAGCAGATCGCCAGCTCCGAAGCCATCGCCTGGACACCTCGGTCATCCCAACCCAGGGTCGCGGCCCTGGCAGCGGTCACGATGCTGCCGGCTGCCACCGCCGGCGCCAGGACGCTCTCGGCGTAGGCAAGCTGGGACTGCAGGGCGAACGCCTCGTCGAACGCCAGTGCTCCACCGTTGGCCACGCGGTCCGCCGGCGACTCCCAGGCGGAGGCGAGGTAGGCGTACTCCGCCGAGGCGCTCGCGCCCCGGGCGAGTACCAGCTCCTCGATCGCCTGCGGGTTGATTGCCTCAGCGGCTCCCACCACCTCGGCCGGCCCGGATGCTGCGACATCGTCGGCGTAGCGGGATCCGAATGCGTCAAGGAGGCTGCTGGAGGACGGGCTGGCCACGCTCACGGCCTGCGGCGCCGCTTCCGGGTCCGCCGCCTCGGCCAGCGCCGCCACCGCCGGTCGCTCGAAGATGCCGTCCAGCAACTGCGTGCGCACGCCCGCCGCGTAGATCGCCTTCGCCCCGGCGGCCTCGTCGACCTCAACCGCCGGGTCGGCTACCGGCGTCACCGAGGTCGTCACCGTCCCCTCGTCGTCCGCTACCGCCGCGACCCTGTAGGCGGTCCCCTCGACCATCACCTGCACGGGCTCGAAGGTCGGGCCGCTGAGCACCATGAGGTTGTGCCAGGAACCGTGGAAGCCGAGCTCGTTATCGTCGGCGTCCTCCGTGAAGGCGCCTACGAACAGCGAGGCCGGCCCGGACGTGCCGAAGGTGATCTCCAGCGGCCTCAAGCCGGGGTTCGCAACACTCGTCGTACTCGCCGACCCGGCATCGGAGTGGTAGGAGACCCCACCCGGCCAGCGTTGGAAGATCGGCGTGTTGACATCGATGACCCGGCGCCCGTCGGTGCCGCGGCCTACGACGTAGACGTACGTGGCGTTCCCGCCGGGCAGGTCGCCGCCTCCGGCATTGCCGACCCGGAAGTGCACCGTCACCGGATCCCCTGCGACCACCTCGTCGGGTATCTGGACCTCCTCGGCCTTGATCCGGAAGTCCTGGGTCTGCTGTACCACCTCGTCCACGAGATGCACCCTGAGTGTGAAGTCGGAGCGCAGGGGCTGCTGGTCGCGCGCCAGGTAGGTGGTGGCCTCGATGAAGTAGTTGCCGGCCGGGAGGTAGCGCTCGACCCGCGAGTTGCGGTCGCCGCCGCCGTCGTCGTCGGTGGCAACCTCGCCCCCTTTGAGCGTCGGAAGGTCCACAGACGAGAAGTACAGAACAGGATCGCCGCTCTCCGACGTGAGGTCGATCCGCACACGACCGGCGCTCGGCAGGTTGAACAGGTAGTTGTGGGCGGGGTGCTCCACCTCGACCCGGGACCCGCAGGTGTCCAGCGTCCACGAACCCGACGCCGTCAGGTCGACGCCCGGCTCGAGCGAACCGAGCAATATGGCCTCGCAGCCCGCCACCCGGCCGACGGTGAGCGTGAAGTCAGCCGGACCGCGCCCGCGGCCGGCGAGTGTCGTGGCTTCGATGAGGTAGCCGCCCGGTTCGAGGTCCCGCTCGACGCGGGCATCGAGCCCCGCGCCACCGTCATCGTTGTCGGCGATCCGCTCGCCGCCGGCGCTGAGCAGGTACAGATAGCCGTCCGCCTCCGCCGAGGACAGTTCGATCCTGATCCGCCCGCCGGTGCGGACCTCGAAGCGATAGGTGTGGGCATCACTGCCGGCGCGGAAACGCGAGTCGCAGTCCTCGGTCGTCCAGCGCCCCTCCGCCTGCAGCACCCGGTCGGTTCCGGCGCCAAGTGTCCCCAGACTCGTGACCGGGCAGTCCGCCGGGTCCTGCCCCGAGGACGTTTCCTGCCCCGAGGCGACACTCGTGGCAGCAACCGCCAAGACGCCGCCGATCAGTGCGACGGCGACGACGGCGACCACCGTCCTACCCATTCGTGACTCCCGCTTCATAACTCGCATCACACCGAACCTCCCGCGTCGCGAACCCGATAACCGTATTGGACGGTGTACCACCTGACGTGGCAATAGCTGTTCTTCTATTCCGTCCTGTGGCACAGCCGGCGCCTAGCCGCGGATCATGCCGGTCGCCGCCCGCGGGGTGAAACACAGAACGAGCCGGCGTTCGTCGACCATGGCCCGGCGGTAATCCTCCCAGTCCGGGTGCGCCTTTCCGGTCACCCGCTCGTAGTACCGCACCAGGGCGTCACAGGTGGCGTCGTCGGGGTCGGTCGCCACCGGCGCCAACTCCACGGTGCCGTCGAAGGACACGTACGACCACGAGGCGGCGTCGGAGACGTGCAGCACCGCCCGCGGGTCGCGCCGCAGGTTGGCGGTCTTGGCCCGCCCCGCCGTGACCGAGACCACGAACGTGCCCTCGTCAAGGTCGTAGACGATGTCCGAGGATTGCGGACGACCGTCGGATCGGATGGTGATGAGCACGCCAAGGCTCCGCCCGGCCGCCCACTCGATTGCTACAGAGACCTTCATGTCGTGTCCTCGCTCGTCGTGTGCGTCGGCGCAACGATAGGGCGAGCCTGCCCCGGACTACCGGCGATCGGAGCGGCGCCGGCGGCGGCCTACGCGCCCTGCCCCCGGCGTTTCTGGATGTTGGCCCACTCATCGCGCAGGCCGACGGTGCGGTGGAACAGCGGCTGCTCGCCGGGGGCGGTATCCCGGGCGAAGTAGCCGAGCCGCTCGAACTGCACCACCGAGCCGGGTGGCGTCTCCAGCAGCCCCGGCTCGATCTTGGCGGCGGTGATCAACTCTCGGGAGTCGGGGTTGTAGGACTCCAACGGGTCCCGGCCGTCGGCGCCCGGCACCGGGTCACCGAAGAGCCGGTCGTAGAGGGCGACGGTGGCGTCGGCTGCGTGATCGGCCGACACCCAGTGAATGGTGGCGCGCACCTTGCGTCCGTCGGGAGCCTGTCCCCCGCCGGTGGTGGGGTCGTAGCTGCAGCGCAGCCGCAGAACCTCGCCGTCGGGGCCGGTCTCGGTGTCGTCGCAGCGCAGGAAGTAGCCGGCCCGCAGCCGCACCTCCCGGCCGGGAGCCAGCCGGTAGAACTTGCGCGGCGGGTCGATCATGAAGTCGTCCCGCTCGATCCACAGCCGCCCCGAGAACGGCACCTCCCTGGTGCCGTCGGCGGGATTCTCGGGGTTGTTGGGTGCCCGGCGGCACTCCACGTGCCCCCCAGGCCAGTTGTCGATCACCACCTCGAGGGGCCGCAACACCGCCATGCGGCGCTGGGCGAAGCGGTTGTGGTGGGTCCGCACGAACGACTCCAGCAGCTCGATCTCATGCGTGCCGTTGACCCGCGCCACGCCGATGTGCGCGCAGAACGCCCGGATGGCCTCGGGCGGGTAGCCGCGGCGGCGCAGCCCTCGCAGCGTGGGTAGGCGAGGGTCGTCCCAGCCATCCACCAGGCCGCCGTCGATCAGCGCGCCGAGCGCCCGCTTGGACATGACGGTGTGGGTGAGGTTCAGCCGGGCGAACTCGGTCTGGCGGGGCCGGTCGCCCGGCAGCGGCAGCTTGTCCAGGTACCAGTCGTAGAGCTGGCGGTTCCCTTCGAACTCCAGGGTGCACAGCGAGTGCGTGACGCCCTCGATGGCGTCGCTCTGGCCATGCGCCCAGTCGTAGGTGGGATAGATGCACCAGGCGTCGCCGGCACGAAAGTGACCGGCGTGGCGGATCCGGTACATGACCGGGTCGCGCATCAGCATGTTGGGGTGCGTCATGTCGATGCGGGCCCGCAACACCTTCTCGCCGTCGCCGAATCGCCCCGCCCGCATGTCCCGCAGCAGCGCGAGGTTCTCGGTGGGGCTGCGGTCCCGCCACGGGCTCGCCACCCCGGGGGTCGTGAAGTCGCCGCGGCCCGCCGAGATCGTCTCGGCATCCTGATCGTCCACGTAGGCCAACCCCTGGACCACCAGATGCTCGGCCCACTCGTAGAGCTGCTCGAAGTACTCCGAGGTGTGCAGGGGAACTCCGGGGTCGAAGCCCAGCCAGGCGATGTCCTCGGCGATACCCCGGGCGTAGGCGGCATCCTCGCCGGCGGGATTGGTGTCGTCGAAACGCAGCCGGCAGATTCCGCCATGCTCGGCGGCCACGCCGAAATTCAGGCAAACCGACTTGGCGTGACCGATGTGCAGGAAGCCGTTGGGTTCGGGCGGGAACCGGGTCTGCACCCGCCCGCCGAACGTCCCGGCCTCGCCGTCGGCAACGACCTGCTTGCGGATGAAGTCCAAGGGCCTGGCGCGGCCGGTCCCTTCGTCGGCACCGGCGGCCGTCGCACCGGTGCCGGGCTCGGGAGTTGCATCGGCGGCACCGCTCACGGAACTACATCTAGCAGCCGACCGACCGCGGACCAACGGTGGCCGATGGCGCTGGAGAAGCGCTAGTAGCGCTTGTGACGCTGGACCGGCGCTAACCTGGCGCCATGGCGACCATCCAGATCAGGCACGTTCCCAGCGACGTCCACACCAAGCTCCGGGTCCGCGCCGCAAGCGGCGGCCAGTCGCTCCAGCAGTACATGCTCGATGTGATCCTCAAGCACGCGGACCTCCCAACCGCGGAGGAACTACTGGCGCGCAGGCGGGCGCAGGCGCTCGCGCTCGGTGAGACGGACCTCGATCCCGAGATGATCGTCGAGATCATCCGCGCCGATCGCGAGTCGCATTGATCGTCGTCGACGCGAGCGTCGCCGTCGAGGCCGTCGGCGGATCCAGCGAGAGGAACCTCGCGGCAACGCGCCGCATCATGCAGGAGGCGGCCATCGCACCGCACTTGCTCGACCTCGAGGTCGCCTCCGCGCTTCGATCACTGGAGCGCCGCGGGGAACTCTCCGAGCCACTCGCCCGCCTCGCCCTCCAACATCTCGCAGCGTTGCCGATCGTGCGTCTGCCACACGCCCCGCTCATCGAGCGCTGCTGGCAGCTCAGGCAGAACCTCACGGTGTACGCCGCGGCCTACGTGGCGCTCGCCGAGGCGACCGGTGCCGACCTGGTCACCTCCGACCGCCGCCTGGCAGGCGCTCCGGGCCTGCGCTGCGGGGTCGAGTTGCTGCACTGATCCCGACCGCTCCCCTCTCGGCCGCCACCCGCGCCACTTGGGCGCACCGGGCCTGCGCCGGCAGGTGGAGTTGACGCACTGATTCCGACCTTCGCCTGCGCCGCGGGGCTCCGGATCGCTCCGGCGGGATGCGCCCCGTACCATTGACGGCGTGGCCGGCGTCTCACTCGACCGGGTCGTGGACTTGGTGGACCGCTTCGACGACCGTGTCGAGGGGCTGTTCGAGAAGCTGCGCGGGCGGCCTTGGGCCGACCGGGTGTTCTACACGGCGTCGCAGCTCGGCGACTACGGGCTGATCTGGTTGCTGCTGGCCGCACTCGCGGCCCTCGGAGGATCATCGCGTGCCGAGCGGAACCTGCTGCGCATCGCCGCCGTCCTGGGGCTGGACTCGATGTTCGTGAACGGCCTGCTGAAATCCCTGATCAAACGCTCCCGCCCCTTGGTCGACGACGGCGAGCGGCCCCTCTACCTGCGCCGCCCCATCACCACGGCCTTTCCCAGCGGGCACGCCTCCAGCGCGGTGGTGGCCGCGATGCTGCTGGGTGAGATGGGCGGGCGCCGCTGGCGGGGCCTGCTGTGGATGCTGGCGGCCACGGTTGCGCTCAGCCGCATCCACGTACGCATCCACCATGCCTCCGACGTGGCCGGCGGTGCCCTCACCGGCGCCGTGCTCGGACGCCTGGCCCGGCGCCTCTGGCCCCTGGGCTGAACGAGGCAACACCACCGCAGCGACAGCCGGCCGCGGTTCTTGCCGTTCGGAGGTGGGGTCATTGCCAGGGGATGCCGTTTTCGGGCGCGTTGAGGTTTCCCCAGCATTCGAGGGTGTTGTCGGGGCGCTTGCCGCAGGTGAGGTCGCCGCCGGCGCTGAGGTAGATGAACTCGCCGCCGGGTGGGGTGGGGTGGCCTTGGCTGTTGTCGCCCCAGCAGGCGGCGGTGCCGTCGGCGCGTAGCGCGCAGGCGTGGCGGTCGCCGGCGTAGACCGCTGCGAATTTACCGCCGGGAGGGTCGGCGATGTTTCCGGTGCAGGCCAGGGTCCCGTCGGTGCGCCGGGCGCAGGCGAACGCGTCGCCGAGCGTGAGGTGGTAGGCGGGTGCGTCGAGTTCTGCGGCGGTCCCGGCGTCCTCTCCCCAGCACTCGATGGTGTCGTCGGCTCGGTGGGCGCACGTCCGCCGGGACCCGGCGACGATCGCCTCGAACGGCCCTGCGGGCGCGTCGGCCTCGCCGGCGGGGTTGGCGCCCCAGCAGATCACCGCACCTCCGAGCCGTTGCGCGCAGGTGTGCGCGGCGCCGGCGCTGACCGCACCGAAACGCCCTTCGGGCGCGTCGGCCTGGCCGTGGCTGTTGTCGCCCCAGCAGGCGACCGTGCGGTCGAACCGCAGCGCGCAGGTGTGCCCGCCGCCGGCGCTGAGGGTGCTGAAGCGCCCCTCGGGCGCGTCGGTTTGGCCGTGACTGTTCGAACCCCAACAGGACACAGGTCCGTTGTAGTGCGCCTCGCTGTCGAGGCGCACCGCGCAGAGGTGGCCGACCCGGTCGCCGCCGACGCTGAAATGACCGAAGTCGCGCCCGGTGGTGCGTGCGCGGGTCACCCCGGGGGCCCAGCGGACGCGGTTGGGCGAGGGGCGGTTGCCGTCGCCCCAACACACCGCGGCGGCGCCGGCGCGCAAGGCGCAGGTATGCGAGCCGCCCGCGGCGACGGTGGTGAACTCGCCCCGCGGCGGCGCCGTTTGGCCGGGCGTGCCGTCGCCCCAGCACGACACGGTGCCGTCGTCGCGGATCGCGCAGGCGTGCGCCCGACCGACCGCGAGGGCACCGAAGCGGCCCCCCGGCGCCTTGGCCTGCCCGGAGGTGTTCTCGCCCCAGCAGGCGACGAACCCGGAGGTGCGCAGACCGCACGAGAACGCCGCGCCGGCGCCGATCCCGGCGAACCGCCCGCCGGGCGGGTCGGTCTCGCCCGCCGCGTCGGCGCCGCCGCAGACCACCCCGCCATCGACGCCCAGCGCGCACCAGTGCGCCGCACCCGCCGCCACCGCCGCGAACGGCCCCGAGCGGGTCTCGGTGACCTGCTCGGGGTGCCCCGCGAACTCGATCCCCAACTTCTCGGCGTCGGCCTCGAGGCGGGCGCGATCCCCCTCCGACAGGCCCGACAGCGCCCCCAGGACCCCAGACCGCAGAACATCGCACGACAACCCGCCGCCCGCACCCAACCGGCAGGTCACATCCCGGCCCGACACCACCACCGCGCCCGGCGCCGCGCTGTCGCCGCCGGCGGCCGTCGGGCACACCGTGGCGCGGTCGGTGACCGAACACCACTGCCCGTAACCCACGGGGAACTCCGCCAACAAACCCACCGCGGCGCCCCCGTGCGCCCCCCAGCACACCGCCCCGCCGCCGGCGCGCAACCCGCACGTGCCGCGCCCGCCCGCCGCCAAGGCGACGAACTCGCCGGGCGGCGCGTCCACCGCCGCGGAGACATGCTCACCCCAACACACCACCCCGCCATCGACGCGCAAACCACACGAATGCGCCGCCCCCGCCGACACCGCCACGAACTCCCCCACCGGCGCATCCGACTGACCGGAATGATTCGCCCCCCAACACGCCACCACACCATCGGCGCGCAAACCGCACCCATGACCGTGACGCACCGCCACCCCCGAACCGGCGACCGCGCCGGGCCGCGCGCACGCCTCGCGGCTGATCAACGACGTGCCGCAGACATCCACCGGACCCACCGACACCGCCACGAACCCCACCCCCGAAACCGCCGCCCGCTCCAACACCGCCAACCGCTCATCCACCCGCGCCCGGTCCGCCCCACCATCGGAACCACAACCCACCAACCCGCCCGCCAACACCACCACGACGGCCCCCACCACCGCTGCCACCCGCCCCAGCGGCCGACCCCGCCGGCCGGGCGCGGCGCGACCGTCGCTCACGATTCGCATCGCGCCGCGGCCCCGGCGTTCATTCCCAGGCGATGCCCGCGCCGACTACCTGGAACCGGCCCCAGCACTCCACGACGCCGCCGGGTCGCAGCCCGCAGGAGAGGACCTCGCCCGCGCTGACCGCCGCGAACTCGCCCTCAGGGGCGTCGGCCTGGCCGTAGAAGTTGTCGCCCCAGCACTCCACGCTGCCGCCGGGTCGCAGCCCGCAGGTGTGATCCGCGCCCGCGCTGACCGCCGCGAACTCGCCCTCAGGAGCGTCTAACTCGCCGTGGTCATTGGCGCCCCCCCAGCACTCCACCGTCGCGCCGAGACGCAGCCCGCACGCATGACCCCAGCCGACCGAAACGGCCGTGTACCGGGACTCGCGAAAAGTGAACGAACGCCGATCCGAATAGCATCCCGTCGTGCCGTCGGCGCGCAACCCGCAGAAATAATTGAAACCCTCGCTGACACTCACCAACCCCTCGGCGAGTTCACCGCCGGGGCGCAAATCACCCCACTCACCCCACCCAAATTCCCCCCAGCACATTGCTGTGCCCTCAGCGCGCAACGCGCAGGCTCTCAAGTGGCCGGCGTCGATAGCGACGAACTCACCGGGCGGGCTCACCGGGCCTTTCAACCCGCCCCAACACACAACAGTCCTGTCGGCGCGCAACCCGCAAGTGTGAAAGCCGCCGGCGGACACCGCAATGAACGACCCCACCGGCGCCTCGGCCTGGCCGTACTCGTTGGCGCCCCAACAACTCACGGCGCCGTCGGTGCGCAGCCCGCAGGCGTGCTCGTCGCCGGCGGACACCGCCGCGAACCGCCCCGCCGGCCGCACCGGTGCCAGCGTGCTCTCCGGCGGCACCCACACCACCCCCGGCGGCGCCCCAACCCCCTCGCCATCAAACCCCCAACACGCCACATCACCGCCGGCGAGCAGACCGCACGAATGCGAACCCCCGGCGGTGACCGACACGAACTCGCCGCCCGGCGCGCGGGCCTGGCCCCGAGAGTCCCGACCCCAACACACCGCTTCACCGCCGGCGCGCACCCCGCAGACATGGCGGTGACCCGCCGCCACCGACACGAAGCGGCCCGCCGGCGCCTCGCCGCGACGCGACACATGATGGCCCCAACAATCGATGCCCCCCTCCACGCGCAACCCGCACGCATACTGCCAACCAACCGACACCGACGAGAACGGACCTGACGGGCTGCGGGCCTGCCCCGAAGTGTTTTGCCCCCAGCAAAATACCCCGCCGTCGGCCAGCAGCCCACACGAATGGCCCCACACCATCGCCACCGACACAAACGCCACACCCGAAACCTCGTCGGTTCCGTAAGCGTGGTCGCCCCAGCACACCGCCGCGCCACCGGGGCGCACGCCGCACGAACGATCCGAGCCCGCCCCCACCGACACGAACCCGCCCCCCGGCGCCTCGGCCTGGCCAAATCTGTTGTTCCCCCAACACGTGATCGTGTCATCGGTCCGCAACCCGCAGGTGTGCCCGCTGCCCGCCGCCACCGACACGAACCCGCCCCCCGGCGCCCGGGCCTGGCCGTACTTGTTGTTACCCCAACACGCCACCGTGTCATCGACCCGCACCCCGCACGTATGCCCACCACCGGCGGAGATCATCCGGAACGGCTCCTCGGACACCACCCCCGACCCGCAACCCACCACACCACCCGCCAACACCACCACAATGGCCCCCACCACCGCCACCCGCCCCAGCGGCCAACCCCGCCCGCCGGGCGCGCCATGGCGGAGGCTCACGATTCGCATCGCGCCACGACCTCGCCGCCGCCGCACGCATCCGCGCCGAGACCGCCGTCGAGATAGTCATCGCCGGAGCCGCCGTCGAGGCTGTCGTCGCCGCTGCCGCCCCACAAACGATCAACGCCCGGCAGAAAGTTCCCGCCCGCGTCGCCGACCAGAGTGTCATCGCCCGCGCCGCCATGCAACTCGTCGTCACCGTCGCCGCCGGTGAGCCGGTCGTCACCCACACCGCCCCAGAGAACGTCGTCCTGCGAGTTGCCCCACAACGTGTCGTCGCCCGCTCCGCCCCACAACACATCGTCACCGCCGTGACCCGACAGGACGTCATCGCCCGGACCGCCCCACAGGACATCCTCACCGCCGTTGCCGGTGAGTTCGTCATCACCCGGGCCGCCGTGCAGGACATCGTTGCCGAAGAACCCCCACAACACATCATCACCGGGACCGCCCCACAGCACATCATCACCCTCGTCGCCGTTCAGCGTGTCATCGCCGAGACCGCCGATGAGGGTGTCCACGCCGGCGCCGCCCCACATCGAGTCCACGCCGGCGCCGCCCCACAGAACGTCCCTACCACCACCGCCGACCAACGTGTCATCACCCGGGCCGCCGAACAGCACGTTCTCACCGTCGTCGGCGCCGTCGCCCGCAGGATCCCCGCCATAGAGGCCGTCATTCCCGGCGCCGCCGATGAGGACGTCGTTGCCGCCGAGACCGCTCAACACGTCATGGCCGCCGAGGCCGCAGATCACATCATCACCCGGCGTGCCGCGCAGAACGTCGTCGCCTTCGGTTCCCACAATCGTGCAGCGCGCCGTCCCGACCGTGACCGTGACCTCCGCGGTGGCGCAGGCGTTGAGCGTGTCGCACACCTCGTAGGTGAACGTGTCGACGCCCGCCGCGTCGCCCGCGGTGTACAGCACGCCGATCTCGCCCACCGAGTCGCCGACCACCGCCGCGGCGCCCTGCGCCGGCGCGCGGGTGATCCGCAGCGACGCCGCCAGCAGGTTCCCACCGGAGTCGTAGTCGTTACCCAACACGTCCACGAGGACCGCCCCGCCCGCCGCCACGTGCGCCGCATCATCGCCGGGTGTCGGCGCCCCACGCGCGGCCGGCGCCGGCGCGGCGAGGATCAACTCGTACCCGCCGGCGTCGTCGACGATGCGGTCCACGAGATCAGTGCTGTAGACGGTGTCGAAACCGTCGCCGCCGTGGATCGCGTCGAACCCCGGGCCCCCGGCGATGACATCATCGCCGCCGCGGCCGTACACCACGTCGTCGCCCTCGCCGGCGTCGATACGGTCCACGCCCGCGCCGGCGAGGATCACGTCGTCGCCGCCGCGCGCGTCGATGACATGCAACGCCGTCGGATCCTCCGGCGCCGCCACGCAGATCACGTCATCGCCCTCGGTGCCCACGACCTCCACGGCGCCACCGGCAGCGGTGATCGTGCATCCCGCATCCACGGTCACACTCAACGCGCCGCGCACGCCCAGACCCCAACCGTCGTACACCCAATAGTGCGTCGCCACGGTTCCCGCGAAGCCCGCGTCGGGCGTGAAGGTGACCGCACCGCTCGCCCCGTCCACCGAGAACACGCCACCGGTCGCCTTCTGCACCCACACCGAGGACCGATCCAGCGACCCGCCCGCCGGCGCGGTGTCGTTCGCCAACACCGCCACCCGCACCGCTCTACCCAGCGTCGTCGACGCCGCATCATCGGCCGCGCACGGCGCCGCCGCCGGGTACGCCACCAACGGCCGCGCCACATACAACACCGACGCCTCACCGTCGGCGCCGGTCCCCGTCGCCTTGATCACGTACCACCGCGGCAACGGATCAGTCGCCGCCGGCGGCGCCTGCGGCACCGTCCAGTGCACCGACACGCGCCCCTCGGCGTCCGCCGTCGCCGCGGGGATCGACAAACCCTCCACAACCCTCAACGGCGACGCCGCGGGATCCAACACCGACGCGCCCGCCACGGCGAAACCCACCACCGAACCCGCAGCGAAACCCGACGCCACCAACTCCACCACATCGCCCGGCGCCAACCACCCGCACACCGACGGAGCCACCGCCCTCGCCAACAAGACTCGATCCGACACCGGCGGTGGCGCCTCAACGGCGCGCCCATCGGCGGGACCCTGCCCGGCCGCCCCCGCAGCCCGCGACCCCTCCGCCGCGCCCACGACCCCCGACCGCGGCGGCCGAGACACGACCGGCGCCACCGGCACCCCCGCACGATTCAACACCGCGCCCCGATTCAGCGCCCGCTCGGTCACCTGCGCCACGAAATCATGCAAAATGCTCGCGGTCGCCCGATGACCCGCCCGGTTCGGATGCAGCGTCGCCCCCGACACCTCCGCTTCGCCGGTCCCGACCAGGCCGTGCACCCACGGCGCCCCCGGATCATCAGGGTGACCGCACACGTAGTGGCCGTCGAACTCCTCGGCCACGCTCACGAAATGCACGCCCGCGTCCCACGCCGCGTCCCGCAACACCCCGTTCAACGCCTGCGCCGTTGCGAGCAGGAACCGGTGCTCGTCGCCGCTGATGCGAGCCTTCGCCTCCGCGAAATCCTTGGCCAGCACGCCCGCAGCCGCGATCCCCAGGACCGCGGCCCCGACGGGTCCCACCAACGGAGCCGTAATCAGCCCGACCGCGATGCCGACACCGACCGTCGCGACCACATCGACGACGACGCCCGCCGTCGTGTTGTCCTCGCCGAACTCCGCGAGGAAGTCCGCGGCGGTCAGCGCCCTCCCCGCCCCGCCGCCGGCTGCGTACACCACGAACCTCAGCCCCTTCAGCGTCGCCAGCGTCTGATCGACGATCACGCCGAGATCCGTCGAACCCACATCGGTCGACTCGAGAACTCTCTCAATCTTCCAAGCGCGACAATCATCCAGATCACGCGACAGCGGCGGCAACAGATTCGGATACCCGAGCAGGAAGATCGCCGCATGAGCCGACGGCGGCTCCGCGATCAATTCCATTATCGCCCGGTTCGGGTGTCGCCGGTGCGACGTCTTCCGCTTCACCTCCGCCAACACCTTCGGAAGATCAACCTCAAGTTTCGCGGTACCAATAGCCTGACCATCGAGCCCGCAGCCCAACAGATAACACGCCTTGAAAACTGCAGCGAAACCCAAATCGTTCCCGCCGATCGTCAACGTCACCATATCCACCGACCGGCTCGGACTCTCCCCATACAACCGCCCACGCACCGTCGCCAAACCGACCGCCTGCCGCGGCTCGTCGCCCACCACCAGACTCGGAGCCGGACGATTCGTCTCACTGTTCCCTGAAGGATCATGAATGTTCAACGTGATCGCCCCACTGCACGCAAACGACTCCCACTTATCCGCTGCGTAGCCGCGAGAGCCTCGTAGAAGATACGGATACGCAACATCCCACCGGCTGCATTTGTCGTTGAGTCGCGTCCCTGCATCGGTTATGTCGCCCAGGTTGCCCTGCTGGCCGGCGGAGTAGGAGTCTCCCAGCGCGACCAGATTGATGCGCCGGGCGACCTGCACGTTCCCCGGTATCGGCACGAGCGGCGACTCGCCGGCGTCGTACACGCCGTCCTCGTCGAGGTCGGCGTAGAGGCTGAAGAAGTCCTTCCCCACCTCGTCGTTGCCGACGACCACCGACGGAACATACGAGAGACGCAACATGCCCTCGCCGTCGGTCTCACACGACTCGAACAGCGGACCCCCCTCGACAAGCCCGACGGGGACAACCGCACCCGACACGCAGTCCACCGGTCTGCCCTTGCTGGGACCGGCATGGATCATCACGCCCATCGGCCGGCCGGCGAAATCGCGACGCGGATCGTCGGCGTGCACGAGATGCACGGTCCGGTACACGCGATTTCCGCCCCCGCGAACGAGCCGCACCCCCGACACGTCCGCGACCGCGAACTCCACGGTCGGACTCTCGGGTCCCGACACCGCCCACGCGCTGCGCACACTCATGCCCGGCGAGGAGCCAACACGGGAGACCGCCCTGACCCGGACGCGGTAGGACGTGTCGTTGTCCAACCCCCACAGCATCACCGGCGGCTGAATCGACGGCGAGAACCGCCCTCGACGGTACGTGACCCACTCCACCTCGCCGACCGGGCGATACTCCACCTCGTAGCCGGTGGCGACCGGCACGTCGTCCCAGGTGACCGTCAGCATCCGGTCACCGGGTGTCACCTTCAGGTTCTGCGGTGCCCAGTCGCCGACGATCTGCGGAACCGGCGACGACCAACCGGTGACGAACAGTGTCTGATCGGTCGGTCCGCCAACGGTCTTGACGGCCCGGACGCGCACCCAGTACAGGACACCGTTCGTGAGGCCGCCGATCGTGTACCGCTGCGCGGGCCCGGTGCGGGTGGACTGCCACGACTGGTCGCCGTCGCGTCTCCATTCCACGTCGTAGACGCTGATGCCGGTCACCGGTTCCCACGAGACCGACAGCCCGCCGCCGGTGGACTCCACGCCGGTGAGCACCGGCGCATCCGGTGGGACCGTCACCGCCCGGTCGGAGAAGCCGTCCGCCGCGAGCCCGTCGGGGCTTTGAATCTTGGCGCCGGTCGCCAGCGCAATGTAGGAGACCGTCACGGCCTCGGTGGGCGACACCGGCGACGCCAACGCCAACGTGACCGTCCGGTCGCTCACCGACACAGCCGTCACGGCGCGACGCGCACCATCCACGCTCACAGCGAACGCGCCCGCCGCCGGCACCGCGGTCCCGTCGAGGGTCGAATCGAAAACCAACTCGACCGTGCCGCCATCGGCGAGCACCGCACCCACCAGCACCGGCTTGGCGCAATAGGACAGTTCGGGATCGAAGCTGATGATTCGGACCCCGGCCAACGCGGCCGGAACGCACCCCGCGAGCAAGTTGCCGCTCAGATTGAGCCATCGCAGCTGGACGAGGTTGCCCAGCGAGGCGGGAACAGGACCGGTAAGGCCGCTGATGTACTCGCCGTCGACATAGGCGGCGTTGTTGTCGAGGTAGTTCTCGCAACTTCGTGAGGTTGCCGAACGTGGACGGAATCGGACCCGACAACGTGTTCCACGACAAGTTGACGAACGTGAGCCCGGTCGCGTTGCCCAACCCGGCGGGAATCGGACCCCAAAAACCGCGACCGCCGTTGAGATCGGTGTAGATATCGGCGTTGCCGCTCAAGTTGAGACGTTGAAGG
>Ga0209544_1001681_pt1 | contig 22933 bp, 21 predicted proteins | sample MesohylPK_FD_187297 | JGI IMG/M metagenome (GOLD analysis project Ga0209544, IMG submission 187297) | Host-associated microbial community of the marine sponge Aplysina aerophoba from Gulf of Piran - sponge mesohyl, lysed by proteinase K... | ecosystem: Host-associated > Porifera > Sponge >...
CAATCCCTGGGTCGTTCCGGGCGCGAAGCCGGGCACGCACATGACCGACATCGACACGGCCTGGCGGACCATCCGCGCGAAGGCCGGGCTCCACGACGTCCGCATCCACGACATCCGCCACAGCTTCGCCTCGCGGGCGCTCGCGCTCGGCGAGGGGCTGCCGATCATCGGCCGGCTACTCGGTCACCGCCAGGCGGAGACGACCGCGCGCTATGCGCATCTCGATCGCGACTCGGTCCGGCAATCCGCCGAGCGGGTCGCCGTCAGGATCGCCGAACACATCCTGTAGGCGCTTGATCACGCAGGCCCTGAATAGCCGACCGAACACGTCTCCAGCCGTCCCTCCTCGGCCCCAACCGTGGCGCAGCAACCCAAGATTCTGCTGGTAGCCGCGGGTGAGTATCCCGCCGGTTAGGCGGAAACCCCGGCCATCAGGTTGACGATCAGCCGGATCATGAGGTCCTTGCCGACCGGCGCGCTTTCAACTGCCAGCAGAGTCAGTGCCGTCAGCACCTGCGGATTGAACCCGTGTTCGATCCCCTCATGCTTCAGGTACCTCAGTCGCAGCGACGAATGTAGGCCCCTGCAGAGGCTCGTCACCATTCACCATCGCTAGCAGGAGGTCCGAACGATGGCAGAACGACAGGCCGGTACGCGCCGCCGGCTCTTCCGAGGTCAACAGGGTTTCAGACACCGCCTCACCCATCCGCGCGGCCAACCGCCGGTCCGCCTCGTCGGCGTCGACAGCGGCCGAGGCGGCTCCCCCCATCGTTTCGACCCCGGACCGCTCCTGGTCCCTTGCTGTCAACACGTCCGTCGCAGGCAGCGCCAAGCACACCGCCTCGGGAGACGCAACCAGCGCCGCCACATGTGCCGGGCTGAGGCGACCGGCGTCGTCGTGCGACATCCTCTCCAATTCGTTCCGCTGTCATCTAGGCGGGCCACGCGCTGCCACGGTATGATCCGGCCGTTGGCTTCCACAAACACGACATCGGAATAGTTGCCCACCTTACTAACCGGGCGGAGTCCCTCGTTGAGGATTCCCAGCTTCGAGCCCCCTGTCATTGTCATGCGGCCCATCGCCCATGTAGTCGGGCCCAGCCCAAGCGGGATCGCGCACACGCCCCGGTTCCATTGTGGCCGGCGCAGGCGGAGCGTCGACTTGAAAACTTTGGTGTTTCCGTCTTCATTTTCTTGATTACCGACCCAACCAATCCTTCAGCAATTGGATAGACGTCTTCACGTCCCCATCAGCAAGGCCATTTGCTGGGTTTGTTCCTCCATGCACCAAGACATTTCTAACGTAGAGCGGCAACGGTGTGAGGGTTGTTACTCCATCCCTCGTATACTTCCGGGAATGTTGACCGGCGTCCTCTTCCAGTTTTGCCCGCATATCGTCCGCGATTTTCTCTTGCTTGTAGCCATCGGCGAGCCCTAACTTTTGTTCCAATTGACCGTAGAGTTGGAAGAATTCCCCTATGCTGTCCCAGTACAGGCCTTTCCCTTCTACCATCGCGCCCATCACGCCTGGCACGCCTGCTATGGGAAGGTCCAGCTTGTAGGCTTGATACAGCGCATCGTTGCAAAGTCTTACGAGCTTGCGCTTGCCGCCCTGCTTCCCATCTTTCGGGATTTCGACAAGCTGTATTTCCAAGAACTTTCCTTCCCTCCTTTTCAGCAGAGGCCGACCGCCTTTACCTCTGCTGAGCGGCCCGATCCCTTCCAAGATAAAACCAGGGTCACCCTGTGCAGCGCTTGTACTACCAACCGATTTGTTCATTCTCGAGTATCCCCTCCTCACAAACGCTTTAACAGTAGAAGGTGCACCTTCAGGGTACCGACAACAATAGAGAATGATTCTGCGATTGCTTCAAGAGCGCAGCGTGCGTCTCGTTGCGGCCCGCCAGCGCATCTTTCCAGCGGCAAGACGGGCCTTCTCTTCCGCCATCGTCTCGTTCTCGGCCTTCAGTGTCTCCAGCGCCGTGCGGCGTCGCGCTGTTCGGGCGTCAGCGTTCCAAGGTCAATCTGTGCAAGGGCCGCATGGCCCGCTCGATAGCACAGAGCACAGTGTCGGAGAGCCGGACAGCATCGACAACGACCTGGATCGCTCCGAAGTGGCTGCGCCAGTCGCATGACGAATCCTGACCACCATGCCCATTTGCCAAGGGCGTTATGCTCCGACCTGGCCCATTTGCCGCCATCGCGCGGGCGGCGGAACTGCGAACTCGCCGGACTCGGACTCCCACAGGTAAATCGGTCGCTCAAGCTTCGCCGCCAGCCGCTGCGCCCGCGGCAGGAGATTCGAACGCGGATCGTAGTCGCTCACGACCACCAGGCCCTTGACCAGCATTCCAGGCGTGATACGTCCCGGATCCGGTGCCGGTCGACCGAGACGCCGAAGCTGCCTGCACACGGTGCGGTAGGATTCGGCTACATCGTCGCGCAATCCCTTTCGATCCGGATCGAGTATCTCCAGATACTCGTGTAGCTGTCTGGGAACATGCTGTATCCGGTTGTCGGGATAGCATTTCACCTCCATGGCGACCAAGACGGGCGCGTTCTTCAAGGTCAAGCCGACGATATCGATCGTGCGCCGCGTGCCGGGCACCTGGACCTGCCGATCGAAACAGCACACGTCGGACGTGCCGTCGTTTCGCTGAAGCAGGCGCAGTTCCACGTTCTCCTCGTGTCCGACGTGCTCGCTCGCCTTGAGCATCAAACCGGGAAGTTCCGCTGCGTAGGCGTCCGCGAACCCAGCGGTGACGTCGAAAACCAGATAGCTCCCGCTCGGTCGTCCGACGAATGCGCCTATCCGACCCGCCGACACATATTTCGGGTGGATCTCCAGCCGGTGAGGAAAAAGCTTGCGGCCCACGATCCGGGCCATGGAACGCCCGCCGAAGTAAAGGTTCACGGCGTCGGCTCGCAAGCGAACATCGAGCCCAGTCTTCACGCAGGCTAGAAACACCGTCGCGCACGGTCCCTCCTCCAGATCGTGGAGCAACTCGTCCGAAAGGCCCCGCCGGAACGGGTTGGTCTCTGCCCAGATATGCATCACTGTTGATTTTGCTCTAGACCAATGCACCGTTCACAGCCAAATTGCAAAGTTTTACCTTTATCAGCTCGCAAAGTGCTTCCGTGTTTCCCAACTGTAGAATTTCATCGGTCTTGAGTACAACAAGTTTACGCTTTTCAGACAATGCTTTTGAAATTACTTGATGGGCAGCGGTTAATCTCTCGGGATTGCCGGTGATTCCTTTCGTACATACGAAAATTCCAAAATCCAATCCCCGATTTCGAAGCTTATTGTCAAACCAGCTTACTTCTTCGCCACCCACTCGGGTCGACCAGTTCTTCGCCTCCACCAAAATAATATTGGGTAGAAAATATAGCCCCTGTGCTTCTGCCTCGTTCCATAGTGCAACGTCTATTTCCTCCGTTTGAAAGACGTTTAGTGCGTTTCTTTGTCTTATCGTAATTCCAGGAACCTGCCCAAATAAGTAGCAGATCAAGTCTTCGAGTGCGCGCCCCTGCGCGGTAGTGTTTTGGGCGTTTACTCCTTCATTCACATATTCCCTCAAAATCTGGCCATCTATGGCGGGCATTAGTACTCTCCACCATGAGCACGGAGATTACGCAAACCTATGACAACCTCGACGAATGACTGCTCTCGCATCCGTTCGAAAAGATCGGCCGCTGAAATTGCCAGGACTGTTGGTGCGACAGATAGCCAACGTCTTCGAAAAAGCTTTGGCCCAGTACCGTAAATCAACAGGCTCCATCGTCCACCGGATTTTTCAGTAGCTGCAGCGCAGCGTTTTAGAGCAGCCCTTATTTGTTCATCATTTTTCAGCTGCAACTTTATTTCAATTAGTAGCGGATTCCCGAGAACATATTGAAATTCGTCTGCCCAAACAGCCAGATCCATTTCACGGTTCTCAAGCGTTGGTCTTGCCACCACCTCAACACCCGAGCGTCGTATCCCACTCGATATTATGTCTTCAAATTTTCGGGCGTCTCCTACTTCCAAAACACTTTCCAGTTCGCCCTCTCGATTAACAATCGGCGATTGTGAAGTCCTTTGTGTGACTGCGGAAGCTTTCCTGGACCTATTGCTTGAAAAGGGCGCTGATAAGATCTGGTCTAACGCAAAATCAATAGCATTGATATTTCGAAGACCAATACGCAATACCAAAAATGGTTGTAAATTAAATGATAGGTAATCCCCCTTTGGGGGAGCAAACACTACAACCTTGCGATCCATAGCAGCTGCCATGCCAAGTTCGAACAGCACCGCTTGTGATTGTCGTCCCCTCCTCAATACACCGATTACAAGGTCTGCATTCAAAATCAATTCCCGGATGCTTTGATGTAATCCATGTCTACTAGATAAGTCACTTGGAGTAAGTAACTGGACGTTTCTTTCCATCAGAGATCGGCGAATATTCCGGACGTTTACCCCAAGCGGAGCGGAAATGTAGCATCGAAGGACTCGACCCAAGGCCTTGGTATCTTCTGGCATTCCTGCCTCTCAACTAGTTTCGAATGTCATTCGCTATACTCCAACCATCCAGTTCTTCCCTAAACGGCACAGTTCTGGGTGGATTTCCAAGTACCACAACCTTCAGGGTTGGATCGTGGTGCTACAGCGGTAACCCCAGCACGATGTCGGCGATCTTGTGGCGAACGCTGGGGCGTTGGCATCCTTGCTCGCGGTTCCTGTTGAAGATGATGTGCTTGTCCTTGAATGGGTTCGTCTCACCAACATCGTGATCAACCATACGTGCTTCTACTCCTAGCTTAGCAACTAAGTGCGTGCGACCCGCCGGCCTGAGGCGGTGGTCCGATACAGAGGTCGGGCAACTGCGAGGGCGAGTTGAACTTCCTCGCGTTCACGCTTCCATGCGCTAGTGCCATGCCCTAGCCTTCGTGCTCGATCAGCCTACCCATCTTCAGCATCCGTGGCGTCGCATCCGGGCACGGGCCCAACTTCATGGTGTGAGAAGCAGCGCCTCTGCCAGTCCTATGCATCGCGTTCCCTGGCCCATTGCAGAAGCCTTACGATAATCTCCAACTTCCTAAGCCACAACCAGAAACAGGCAACTGCGCGCTACACCCACCGTGGACAGGACTCGGTCCAGAATGCTGCCGCACGATTCTCGGGGAGCATCGGCGGAAGCCTGACCCTCCACGACCCTCCTGTTCGAGCCAGCTCGTGGCAGCGGCCCCGCGACCGGAGCGGCATGTGAACTTTCCGTCCTTGGTCGCCGAGCGACCGGAGCGCTGATCGCCGAAATGCTGCCGCTACCTTGTTCAGCGGTCTTCGCCGGTGGCGAATTCGATGATCTCTCGTTCCCACGCAATCAGATTCCGACCGTTGGGTCCAATCTCAGGATTTACACCTTTATCAGGGTATTCACCCTTGCAATTCGTTACCACGCATTCCACAGCCTGATCAGCGCAGCAGCGAATTCTTCACAGTTCGTAGGTTCCCAACAAGTCAACGCATTTGTGCGAAGCAAGTAGTATTGCTCATTTGCGCATACCAAGTTGGATTTGTCTGCTTCCTCCTGAAACCACCGCAACACGTTAACGAAGCTTTCTCCTCGCGAGTTCACGAACTTTTGCGGCGGCACATTGTAGAGCAGTCCTTCGATGTAATAGGACGGCGCCACATCCTTGCCGATGAGACCAGTTTCTACCAGCCTGCTCCGCGCATTCTTCAATATTCGGATCATGGCCTTCAGCCGACCAGAGCTCACCTGATGCCGAGCCGTGAGGTTAGTGGAATGTTGGACCGGATAATTGACAATCTGTTCCCCGCGCCCCGTGTAGAAACAAACGCCTTCGTCGTACTGTTGGTCCCTGATGCCGTTAAACCTGTAATAGCGTCGGTACTGTATCGTCGCGATCACATCAGCATTCCGGCGTCCGCCCCCTGCAGAGATGGCAATTGCCTTGTTTCCAACTCTTACGTCTCCGCCAAATCTGTCCGTTAGCACTTTCGTCACATCTCTCTTGAAATCGGCGTAGGTATAGGTGGCATCTGGATATGCCTCACCGTATGCGCGCTTCTCGCTCTCCGATAGCTTTGTCAGATCGCTTCGCCAACAGTCCCGCAACACAATGACGATGTCGACGTCGCTTTCCGCGTAAATGTTGGTGGCATTGCCATAAGAACCCTGAAGGAATACCTTTGTTTCCTTGTTTGAGTACGCCGTACCTTCCGCCACTAGTGCGCTTCTCACGGTTGCGTAAGTGGTGCTGGATTGCTTGACCGATCCTTGATGAGACCAAGTATCCAATTGAGCTTCAGGTATGGCCATTACCCTCTCCGATCCGACAAATACAAGTCCAGAAAAACAAGTGCCCGTCCCCACAACCTTTCTCTCTTGCCCAGGCCCGAGTCATTCGTGCGTTGTTTCTGTTGGGTGCTGCTTACATACCGCACACACCTCGTTCCCCCAGGCCAGCGTCACGATCCCGTTTTCCATGTCTCTTCCGCCGAGAGCCTCCGTGAACGCCTTGCTGAGCGTTCCCCCATATTCGGCCTGCCTTCCAGACACCCAAATTCTTCGGTAGGACGTCTCCGACGCGTTGAGAAGCTCGTCGATCGCCGTGTCCGCAATCATCGTGGTGATGTAGGAGAGTTCGATTGCGCCATACGGCTGGTAATGATCCGCGCAGGAAGGCTCGGTGTACGCTTCAACCCCATCCGGCCAGTCGACCGCGGTCAAGATCGGCGTCCCTGTGCGACCGATCCCGCAAGCCAGGCACCTTCCCTTCGGCGTGATTACAACTGCCGACCCGGCAACAGCATAATCCTCCGTCCAACCATACAGAACCGCATTGTCGAGACCAGATTTCACGTGCCATTCGTTCAACCACGACTCAGCTACCCAGTCTCCCGTCAAGCACACAATCAAATCGCTGCCTGTTAGCCACGCCTCGTCGGTAAGCAGAGTGGCTCCGATCGTCGAATTGTGTCCCTCGAATTGCAGGTGCGGAAATTCACGCTGCAATCTTTCCTCCAGCGCTTCTGCCTTGTTCTGCCCGACCGAGTCCGCGCCCAGCGCATGGCGGCCAACATTCGCCCAACTCAATTTATCGAAATCCACCAAGCGCAGCGTTCCGACACCCGCCTGCGCCAGACTTTGGGTCACGAACGATCCGACCGAGCCGCAGCCGAAAACTGTGACAAACTTTTCGGACAAGATACGACTGCGAGCGTCTTGTCCTCTTCCATGCACCCAAGCCGCATCAGCCCTTTCCACCTCAGCACGTCGGACCTCGTTGCGCCCATAGGTCCGTTCCATGGCGACTGCCGGCGGAAGGCGACCGGCCCGAAAGCCGCGGTGCATCTTGTCCCTGGCTCGCCGGTTTCCCGTCCTCTGACTGCGGTTGCGGTCGATGCGGACCGCGACCACACCCGCGCCGCCACGCCCTTCCGCCCCGAGAAGCACCAGACATTCGTCATCACCGGCTGAGGCCGCTTCGGCGAGAATTCCCACCGCCCCCTCGTCCCGTTCAGGCGTCAGCTTGAGGATGTCGGATCCGCTCTCGGGATACTCGTTCGGCAAGAGCGGCTCCTGCAACCATATGAACGCCGCCGGCTTCGCGGCTTTTGCGACCTTTGCCGCTGTTCTCGCTCCAAACCTTCGGTCGAGCCACTGCTGCAGCGATGACACATCCTCGCCAACGTAAACCTTCCCCTCCCACGTGAAGCGACTAAGCACACGGGACGGGCCCACCGGTTCACACACAATCACCACGTTCTTGCCGGTCTCCTGACAGGCGTAGAACCAGTAGGTGAGAAACTCCTGCCTGAAGTCCCGCTCGACAATGGAGCCCTCGATGAGTTCTTCCACCAGTCGGACGGCCCGATTCAGGATCGCAAGCGCCACCTCACCGGGCGCCGTCGGATCGATCTCGCTGGAATTGGGGAGCAGGCACAGAACTCCGTCATGCTCGATATGCGGCCAGCTCAGGTACTCTGGACGGTCGACGAGCGCCGCCCGTGGCGCGCTGCGCGGGAAATGGAGCGAGACGAGCAGGTCGACATTCCGCGTCTTACCGTCGGAAAACGCAACCGGGATCCGCCATCCATCGGCAAATTTCCTAGTCTCATAAGCCGTTGCAATCGCCCCCTGCTCAATGCGGGTCGTCGCACCTCCCGTGTGTTCCCGAAGACATTCCGTCACCTCCAGTATCGCGCGCTCATGCTCCACCATTCCCTTGCCAAAGGACGTCGCATCATGCATGCCGTCCGCCGCCCCTCGCGCTCACGGAAGCGGCAGCTTCGGCTGTCGACCCAAGTATCGCGGCCGAACCGATCGCCGGAGCAGACAACGAAGCACTCTTCGCCTTCTCGTCCTCGTATCGTTCGGAAAAGAAGGTCGTGTCGAACACCTTGTCCCAGTACTTCAGCGCAGATTCCCTGTCGCAGTCATGCGCGTACACCGGCGCGAGGTGATCCAGCGCTTCCTTCAACTTGTCCCTGAAGAAACGCGCCTTTGCGTCCGGATCGTCGGTCGTGACGGTTTCGTTCGGCGTAACCGGATGGTCAATTACGGTATTGCCATCGAGCCGGCTCTTCATCGCCTCCATCGTGCGATACAGTGCTATGTCGTCCCGATCCGGGCTGAGAACGTAGGTTTCAGCAAGCAGTACCGTGATCGCGAACCCGCTGAGGTTACGTGACTTCCAGCTCTCCCGGCTTCTCGCATGCTTCTTGAGATAGCGATTCAGGCGACGGAACTGACGCGCGTCGGACGTGCCCTCGCGCGTCTCTTCATACCAGTTGGTGACATCTCTCGCATCGGAACGCTTCCATCCGGAACTGGATGCGAGTTCATAGTAGGTTTCGTCAGCTTCCTCATCGACGATCCGGCGGTAGACCGGAATGTCCACATGGTACCCTTCGGAATAATGGACGCGGACGCAGTTGCCTTTGACCTCCGGTGGGGTCTTGAAGCTCCCGTCATCCATGGCTTTTCGCACCATCTTACGGGCGTCGAGCGACGACATCTCCGCTCCGCGATCCCCCACAAGAACGCCCTTCTGGAAATACGCCCCGTCATCGATGTCGTAGTCGTTGTTATCATCCTGAAGCATCGTCCGCATTCGGTAGCTTCCCTGGGAAACATGCTCGTACGGCGTAGGCTTTTCGTCCTTTTCGAGGTTCCTCTTCAATCTGTCGCGGTTCGTATTTCGCCGCTCTCTCATCTTGTCCCGTTCGGACTCGGGCAACGTGACCTTCTGGTCATGAAACGCCTTCACGTCCGCACCACAATCAATCATCAGTTTTCTCCAGCTCCGATTTCATTTGGGGCGCCAGCTTGTGCGCCTGGGTTGTACAACAGCCGACCCGGGTTAGCCGGCTGAAGGCTATCAAGCAGCCACTTGATCGCTCTGCCGTCTTCGTTCCCCGGATCGTCACAGGCGCTCTTCGTCAAGTCGGCATCCGAGCCTGCCTGTTCCACCAGGCGTTCCATTGCCTCCTCCCGCGTATCGTCGAGCGCCAAGAACGGCATCATGCTTGCCGGCACATCCTTCCGGGGGAACCTGATCGCCCGCACGCTTCTCCCCCGTTTGGAAAGCTCGTTTCCCAGGAGCCGCGCGATATTGTCGTAGGCGAATTCCTGCGCCGAGATCGAAAGGGGTCCCACATCGGCGCCAAACCGCCACTCGAGGAGCGACCTGTGAACGTCATCGCCTCGAATGTGTTCACCTACGGGCCGGGGGCACGTCCCCAACGAGAATATTTCAATCGGCTGATCCTCTTCAGCCATTGCCATTGCGTCAGTCAGGGCCACCAGCACGGGGTTGTTCGCCCAAAGACCTCCATCCGCAAAGACCTTGCGGGCGCCTCGAGCGCTGTTCGGGTCGCCAACGTCCGCCAACGATCGATAAATCGGCGCCGCGCTCGACGCCATGCAAACATCCACCAGCGAAAAGTCGTTATCTCGGTCGCCGCTAACCGGAGTCCGCTTGAAGACCCAGGACCGATGCGTAGACATGTCGACTGCGGGCACCGATAACGAGATACCTCGCTTATCAAACACGTCGGCCACCGTGATGTCCCTCAACACCTCCCTCAAAGCGGATCGAAGAGCCTGGTCTCCCGCTCGTACGAACCGCCTCCCCCTGAACGCGCGGTAGGCAATGCTCCGATACCCGGTGATGCGATGAGGAAATATCGCCTCCCCGTGTTGTCGGTAAAGATCCACGACACGATCGAGCGGACAACCGATCGCAACGGCGCAGGCAACGATCGCGCCCGTGCTCGTTCCGCAAATCAGGTCGATCCCGCCCCCCAAATCCAGCGGCCCGTCACCGGCGCGTTTGGCGTGCTGCGACAGCAGACGGTCGAGAAAGGCCGCCGTGTAGATGCCGCGCATACCGCCGCCGTCCAGACTCAGAGCCCTGAGAGGGGATACAGGGACTTCGCTCATTCTCGTTGTCCACGTCCCGCTTGAGACATCCACACCCGAGCCGCGCCATATGCACGCCCGGGCCACACCACCCGAATCATATGTGCGATCATCGCTCTGTCAATGTTTGATTTTGACATTTAGCGTTCGATGTTGGAGAGTAACATCCTCACACCGCCTGTAGCGGTTTCTGACGAGGGAGGAACGAACCATGGATGCGGAGACCTTGGGACGCAGATTGCGCTCGGCCCGCGCCACGCGCGGCCTCAGTCAGCAGGAGGTCGCCCAGGCATTGGGCCTTGCTCGAACGGCAATCACCCAATTGGAAGCAGGCAACAGGTCGGTCTCGACTCTGGAACTGACCGCGCTGTCAGAGCTCTACCTGCGCCGTGTCGCCGACTTCCTGCAGGACGCAACCGAAGACGATGACGGCGACGTTCTCGTTGCCTTGCATCGCGCAGCCCCCGGCCTGGAGCAAGACCCCGCCACCCAAGAGCAGGTTGCACGCTGCGTCCATCTTTGCCGGGAAGGTGTGATGCTCGAACGTCTGCTCGGTGCCGAGCCTCGCTCTGGCCCGCCAAGATACGAGTCACGTACGCCACGTTCTCCAGGCGAGGCTATCTCCCACGGCGAGCAAGCTGCGGAACAAGAGCGGGGGCGCCTCGGCATCGGGAACGCCCCCTTAGCCGATGTCTCCGAACTCATCGCATCCCAGGGCATTTGGGCATCCGGGGTCACGCTACCGGATGGAATGTCCGGTCTGTTTCTCCGTCATGCCAGTATCGGCCTTGCGATTCTTGTCAACTCGACCCATCCCAGGGGCCGAAAGCGCTTCTCCTACGCGCATGAATACGCGCACGCTCTGCTCGACCGGGATCGCGACGTCACGGTCTCCAGCACCGACAACTCTTCCCAGCTGGTCGAAAAGCGCGCTAACGCCTTTGCCGCTGCCTTTCTGATGCCCAGGGGCGGCTTTCGTGATTTCCTGCGAACCCTCGACAAGGGTCTGCCAAGCCGCCTCGACCACGCCATCTTCGACGCCGCAAGCGGCGGCCACATCGAAGCGGCACAGCGCCCTCCGGCACGATCACAACGCATTACCTACAAAGACAACGCCATGCTCGCCCACCACTTCGGAGTGAGCTATCAGGCCGCGTCCTACCGCCTCAAGAGCCTCCGATACATCTCCGACAGGGAATGTCGGGGCCTCCTGGATCAAGAAAACTTCGGCCGCAAATACCTGAAGGCTCTCAGTATGTTCAGCGAGGTCGGCGAGCCGGAAAGGCGGAGATACTGGGATCGCGAACTCCGAAGTGAAATTGCCCATCTCGCCATCGAGGCCTACCGTCGCGAGGAAATCTCGCGTGGCCGCGTCCTTGAGATGAGCAAGACGCTGAGGATCGACGGCGACACTCTGCTCAGTCTTGCCGAAGTGGCTCGAGGCAGGTGAGTAATTCTCCAGAACTTGATCGGCCGGCGATCATCGTCACCGACGCCTCGGTCCTGATCAACTTCCTGCGCATCGACAGGATCGATCTGATCGCCGGCCATTCCCATGCATTCCTCGCCACCGACCATGTTGCCACCGAAGTATCGGACCGATATCCCGATCAACAGCGACGCTTCGCTTCCGCGCTCGATTCCGGCGCCCTGACTCTCATTCCCGTTGCCGCCGCTGAAGAACTCCGCCTCTTTGCCTCCCTGTCAGCCACCGGCCGCCTCGGCGCAGGCGAGTGTTCCGCGATCGCCGTCGCAACCCAGCGTGGATACACGTTGGCCATTGATGACCGTGTCGCCAACCGGCTGGCACGTCGTTTCGCTCCGTCGCTCCACATTGTGACAACGCAGGACCTAGTCGTCTCGATGATCCGCCAAGACCTGCTTGACGTTGAGGAGGCTGATCGCATAAAGCACGAATGGTCCGATCGGCATCGTTTTCGCCTTAATCTCGACAGCTTCGGCAACCTGATGGAATAAACTGCGTCGACGTGCCGAATCTTGCTTTTTCTAATCCCGCCAGATGAATGTCCCTCGCCAAACGCGACGGTCGCGTCGCGAATACAGCGGCATCGTTCAAGAAAAGACCTGCTTGCCATCCTCAAACGAGCTTATTTCTCGACGCGTTCTATCTCGTAGTTCGATTTCGCCTACGTTCATTAGTTCTGTCCAATATTCTCCGCTCACGACGTTCGGCCCATAACCTCTAAATCGGTAGATAGCAGCTCCTTGATGGCTCGTTCCCTTCCGCGGCCTATCCCTCATCCTAGGACTGTTCTCATAAGCCACCGTCAAACGAAACTCCCCATCCATTTCGTCGATTGAAAACGCAAACGTTTCCGAACGAGAATCTTTCGTAAACAGCCGCATACAAAACGACGATGCCGTCTGATCAATTTGCGCGTACCCTTCCACCGGTTTCTTTTCCCCGGTCTTGCTCGGATCAGTCCAGGCAGGACGAATCGTTACCTTCCACGCTCCCCTTAGATCTGGCGTCTTCGCCAACAGCTGCTGCACCAACCGCCAGTGCCATAGTCTCTTTTGGTATGTGAATGACAAACCCGTTGCCAAGCCAATGGAGCTCAAGATGGGAATCACGCCATCCCAGATTGTGCTTGGCAGTCCCTCCACCGCAGCCATCGTGGCCCATGTCGCCGCAACCACCAGGACTACAAGAATCACGAAAGGACGTTTCATCCTTGGATTGGACCCAAGACGGTACCACCCTCAAAACACCAGCCTTTCCCCGATGACCAGAACAACACCTTATCCACGGAATCCACGCGAGACATGGCCAGACCGCTGTTAAGCGCCGATCCCTTGTTCGGAATAGAGGCCCCACTAAAAGCAGGCGGATATAGTCGGTATGACCAGCCTGCTACCCGGTACTTGTTCTTGGCCGACTTCCGCCCACACAATATCGCTCCATCGTGAACCGACGGATTGACTCGCAGCGCCGCTTGAAGTTCCGATGCAAATTCACGGTCAATTATGTAACCGCATTTTGGCGACGGGTCGCGAACCATTGCAGAACAGTAGTCGGGTAGCCCAAGTCCGGTGTAGAACACCATTAGGCCAGTGTGGGCTTTGCTGTCTGAGCACAGTCCATAGAGCAAAGTGCGATCGAAGTGTGATATCGAGCTCTCCACGATAATCTTACAACGCCCCCATTGAACCACTTTCGTTAGTTGCGGGACCCAAAGTCTACAAAGCCCAGTTTTCTATTCTTCGGCGTAGCTGACAAACTACTTCTGCGCCCATACCGTTGTCCATTTGTTGTGGCGCGTCTGTTGTCCCACGACTTTCTTGCCGCATACGCGATCCGGCGTCCTGACCGGAAGCAGTCGTGCCCCGAACCCGGTGGTGGCCTTGCGATTTTCCCGGGATCGGCCGCCGCGGAAGCGGACATCCGTCATCGAATAGGAACCGGCCGGTTTCAACATCCAGGTGCCGCCTGACGCCATCTGTCCATGACGTGAGCCATCCGGCCATGAAGGCGCGGTGTCTCGAACGCGCCAGACGAGCCGCTATTCTCGTCCGGGTCATGCTGTCGCTGCGGTCATTCACGTCCTCGTAGCAGCTCCTCTTTCGCCAGGTCCCTGTTGGTCCTTTCCCAGACATACTCCATGATCGGGATCGTCTCCAGCGTCCGGCCGTCCAACAGGGCCTTCGCAGTCCCCGCGAAGGTGTTCCAGTCAACGTTTCCGGCGCCTTTCAGCACATGCGCGCTGCGCAGCATCCGCAGCGCCCAGGCCTCGCGCCGCGACTCCAGCCGGGCGAAAAATCCGGCCCTCGCCCGGTCTGCGTCGTCGGTCTCCGCCATGGCGTCCTGCAGGATCGCCGTTCCCCCCGACCAGCCCTTCACCACGCGGTAGTCGTCCGGCCACGCCGCGCTGCCGCCGACCAACTCTTCTCGCACCGGCGAGGGCAGTGCGGCGATCTCGTCGCCCGGATCCAGTTCCGACAACCACTCCGGCGCGGTCACCGCGCGCGGCCGCAACTCCCACATCCCGCACGAAAGCGCGACGTCGACAAGACCCGCGGCCGGCGGTTGTTCCAGAGCAAGGCCCTCGGCCAGCGCCACGGCAACCTGCTCCTCGAACGTTTCCCACGGAATTTCGATCATCGTGTCGAATACGTCCGAATCCATGAACTCCCCGATCGCTTCCATGCCCGGTATCACCACGGCCTCCGCGATCCCCCGCCCCAATTCCGTAACGACCGTCGCAAGGGCCGGTTCGTCCCCTCCCTGCAAGACCGCGCGCAGCATCTGCGTGCCCCACTTGTCGGGGATCGAGCCGTAGATCTCCGCCCGCCGGCGTTCCGGTCGCGGCAGGGGCGCGACCAGCTCGCGACGCCGCGCTTCGGCCAGGGCCTCGTCCAGCAGCGTTCGCCCCGCGTCCGCCGGCATCCAGTTGCGGATCAGCGGCACCAACGCGGCCGAGACCGGCTCGACGATTTCCCTCCGCGCCCGTTCGCGGAACCCCTCGGCCGCCGCCAGCCGCACTTCCTGCGAACCGTCCAGCAGCCAGTACATCGCGATCCGGCCACAGACCGCCTCGTCCCGGCACGCGACCTCGTAGGCGAACGCCGCCCGCAACTCTTCCGGCAGGACGCCGATCCGCTCGTCGAGCTTCCGGTGCAGGTAGTGCTCGTCCAGATCCAGCACCAAGCGCATACGCTCGATTTCCGAATCCGGATCGAAAGGCAGCCGGCCGGATTTCGTCAGCTCGTCCATATGCCCGATCACGTGCTGCACCAGCTCGGGCGGCGCCTCCGCGCCGGCCCGGGCATAGGCCCGCGCCAGATCGTGGATCGTCGGCGGATCGAGCCGTTCTGTAAACGCCAGCACGCGCATCGCTCTCGCCGCCTCGTCCAGGAACCGCGCCCCGATGCGGCCGCTGCCTTCCTCGTCCTGCAGCGCCTCGCGGATCACGGCCTCGAACAGTTCCAAAGCGTTGTCCCGGTCGCTGTCATGCACGCCCAGCGCATAGCCGATCAGCACCGCGGCAACACCCACCGTCCCGAGCAGCGCAACCCTGTGCGTCTCCGCCAACTCGCCGGCGGCGGCGAACCCGCCCGAATCGCGCATCTCGTCCAGACAGGCCTGGACCAATTCCGCTGGCCCCATGGCGGCGCCTTTCCTCTCAAGACAATCGACACCGCAAACCTGCGGCACGGTGCAATTTCGCACGGCGGGCCCACCGCTTGAAGGCCAGGCCTCCCATTTGACGCTTTCGCCGCGGAACCGCCGCTCCCGGCCGGCGGCAGGGGCCCGCGCCGGCAAGAGGTGGCGGGCAGCGTTCCCCGGGCGGATTCCGGGGGGCCGAAAGGTGTCCCCGCACCACCAACGGGGAGATCTGCCCATGCCCACCGGCCCCGCCGACATTCGCCTTCCTTCGGAGTGCAGGGAAACGATCCGCGCAGGCGCCCTCGTCGCGATCTCGACCAGCGGCGGCAAGGACAGCCAGGCCATGACCATCCTGCTGTCGCGGATCGTTCCCCGCGCCCAGCTGGTGGCGGTTCACGCCCCGCTCGGCGAGGTCGAGTGGCCCGGCACGATTGAGCATATCCGGGCGACGCTCCCGCCCGCCGTACCGCTGATCCTCGCGCCCGTTGCCTCTGGCAAGACCCTGCTCGACCGCGTCGAGGGCGGGGCCGCGGGTTCGTCGTTTCCGTCCTGTCTGTCGCAATAGAAATGCCAGCCGAGAGAGGTCCCGGAAGCCGGAGCCTGTCCCGGGCCCGATCCGGGATCACCGCACCAGGACCGCCATTCCGCACCCGCCACGGACGCGCCGAGAGCCGCCCACACGGTCGTGGCGGCGAGGACGCGTTTCAGCGCCCGCATGACGGCGCGCGCCATCACTGGCCCCGCTGATAGAAATCGCGGATGCGCGTGCGCATCGCTTCGCCCGTGTCGCCGGCGTCGGGCAGGGAGACCGACGGCTCCTTCGAGGCGTCCATCAGGTCTTGCGTGAACTCGGAGAGGTCCAGGCCGGCGAAGTCGATCCCCTCGATCTCCGCGACCGTCAGGCCGCGGCAGTTGCCCCAGCCGATGCCGAGCTGCGCGCGGCCCTGCTGCTGCAGGATGCGCCCAAGCTTCGAGCCGAACACGCACCAGGCGCGCGAGCGGCGGATGCAGGCGCCGAAGAAGGTGCGCTTCGAGCAGTACTTGCCGAGATAGTGGGTGTTGCCGGCGTTGCGCTCTTCCGCCAGCTCGCGCTCCGAGGCGGAGCAGTTGCCGAGACCCACCAGCAGGCCGGAGTTCTTGCAGCAGTTCGCCAGCCCGAACAGCTTGATGTGGCAGTGCCGGCGCGTGCCCTTGAAGAACTCCAGGTTGCCCCGGTCGAACTCCTCGCCGCCCAGCTCCACCGCCATGTTGAGCCGCGTCGTCGCGTTGGCGAAGCCGGTGTTCGATTGCGGACTCACCGTCTCGCAGCCGGCGCCGACGCAATAGCGCACGGACCCGCACGACCCGCCGTCCTGGGCGTCTTCGAGTTCGGCCCCGCAAGCCGTCGCGCTGCCCGAAGCCAGGCCGTCCGCACCGTGCGCCGCCGATTGCGGCGAATCGGCGATGCCCTCCGAACGCTGCACCAGCGGATCGTTCGCCGGCACGTCCGCCGCGGGGCGCCTCGTCACGCCTTCGACGACTGCCCGTCCCGCCGCACCACCCGGATCGTCCGGATCGGCCAGCCGCGCCCGGCCCTCGTCCTCCAGCGCGTTCGCGCCGATGCTGCGCTCCGGCAGGTTCGTCCCGGCATAGCCCGGCACGTTCGCCGCATTGGACGAGTCGCGCGCGATGGCGCGGGCCGCTGCCGTACCGGCATTACCGATAGCGCGGGCTTCCGCCCCCGGATCGCCTGCCTGCGCCCCGCCGCCGAGGACGATCCACAACAGAAACCCGAAGACCGCCGCCACGAGCGCCTGGCCGAGCAGCCGGGTCGCCCGCTCTCTCCGGCATATCGCCCGCGCCGTCATGGCTCCCGCCCCATGCGTCCGAGGCTTTGGCGGGCAGTTTCCCGTCCTGCCGATCCTTCGTCGGCAACCGCCTCCAGCGCTGCAATGAGCCCGATATTGCCGGTGACCAGGTCGTGGGGCGGCGCGGGATCGTCGGCGCAGCCCCGGCTCCGGCAGGCCGGCACGCCGCCCGGGACCACGACCACCGCGGGCACGCGCGTCACGCCGAACAGGCGGAACAGGCGCGGGTCGATGGCGACCCCGGCCTCCGCGCCGCCGAGGCGCTCGCCGATCCGCTTCGCGGTATCGGGCAGGCTGCCCTCGCCGACGCCGCGCAGCACCAACGGCGCACCGGTCCGGGCCGCCTCGCGCGCCCATTGCCGCCAGCTCGCCGCCGGCACCGAAAGGCTGGTGAAGATCAGGATTTCGGCCGTGCCGGCACGCCCGGTCGTAGCCCCGGCAAGGCTTGCCGCGTGGCGTTCGGCCGGAAGGGGCGAAGTCTCTCCCGATCGGCCAGGCACGGTCTGCCGCGCGGTTTCGCCGGCGCGCTCCAGCGCGCGCTCGACGATCGAGCGGGTCCAGGCGCCGAGATCGCCGTCTCCCGCCTTGCGCAGCACCTCGGCCGCAAGGTCGCGCGCCTGCGACTCCGGCGATGCCGGGGTATCGTCCGCGCGGGCCGGACAGGCGCATGCACTGAGCAGGAACAGGCAAACGAAACCGGCGACAATGGGTCTGGCCCACGCCGTTTCCGCCCGGTTCAGAGGAGGCAGCATGTCCGTTTTCTCCAGAGCAGGTAGCCAAAATTCTCGCCCGCGACCGGCAGTTCGCGGAGCGTCTCCCAGAGCACCGAGGAGCGCCCGGTCGGGTTGCAGCCGGTGAACGGATCGACGGCGGGCACCGGCTGGGTCATCTGCCAGCGGTACTGCGATTTCTTCATGATGGGCATCGGATAGCGTCCGCAGAGCGCGCCCGAGCCGAAGGTGCCCCAGGCAAGCCCGGCGCGGTGGAGCCGGTAGAGCAGGCGCTGCGCGGCCAGCAGCGAGGCCTGCACGCCTCCCACATGGGCGGCCACGTTGCCGGTGATCCATGTCCGTCTCGAGCGGCTGGTCTCCATCGGGCGTCAGGGTCAGCGTGCCGGCGCCGTAGCCCGCCGTGCCCCACACCGTCACCCGCTCGTTCACCCGGTAGCGCCCGTAGGGATAGAGCCCGGTCACCGTCGCCGTCACCGTCCTCGATCCGGCCGCCGACGGCGTTGCTGAGCTTGAGCTTCACCGTCTCGCCGTCGTCGTCATGGGCGTCGTCGAGCACCTGCACGTTGACCGTCTTCGACCTCTCCCCCGCGGCGAAGGTGAGCGTGCCCCACACCGCCGTGTAGTCGGCGCCCGCCGTGGCCGTGCCGTCTTCGGTCGCGTAGTCGACCCGGACCTGGCTCGTGCGGGCCCGGTCGAGCGTGACGGCGAACGCGAGCACGGCGTTCGGCCCCTCGTCGACTTCGGCGTCCGCGACGCTGATCGCGACAGGCCCCGGGATGGTGGTCTTGATGGACTGCTCGAGCATGCCGCCGGTATCCGTGCAGAGCGCGTTCGCAGCCGCGCAGTCGGTCGTCGCCGGCAGCGACACCGTGATCTCTCCGTACCCGTCGGGGTCGATGGGGAGTCTGCGGTGCTTGAAGCTCTCGTCGACGCGCTTCATCTGCCGCTTCGTTCCGCCGTCGACGCGCACTGCCTCTCGGATCTGCTTGTTGTTGACGCCCGCCGGCCGTTCGCTGAACACGATGTCCACGCTGAACCGGGTCGAGCCGTCGTGCTCGTCGGGCAGGTTCGTGAACTGGGCGGTGAGCGGTTCGATCCGCAGCACCGTCTGGGCGTCCGGGCCCGGGATGTTGATTGCGACGGGCGATTCGAGCCTGCCGCCATCGGCGGTGCAGAGCGCGTTCGCGTCCGCGCAGTCGAGGGTGGGTGCGATGGACAGGCGCACCGCCCCGTCCCCGTCGGGCTCGACGGTCACCCGGCGGTGCGCCTTGTCGGTCCCCACCCTGGTCATGCGGAGATCGGTCCCCCCGCTCACGGTGAGCGCGTTCCGGATCTTCCGATGGTTGTTCTGGCCTGCCGGGACTTCGCTGAAGACGATGTCGACGGTGAACTCGCTCGACCCGTCGTGGCTGCCCGGCCCGTCCTCGAAGCGCACGGTGAGCGGCGCCACCGCCGGGCCTGCGATCGTGGTCGTCGCGTCTTCCGACAGGGCGTTGCCGTCGCTCGTGCAGAGCGTGCCCGGATCGCCGCAGGCGCCGGTCGCGTCGACGCTCACCGTCACGGCGCCGGTCCCGCCGGGCGTGAGCGTCAGCGCCCAGAGGTCCGAGCGCCCGTCGACCTGGGCGACGCTGTCGAGGGTCGCGCCGGTCGCCTCGATCGCGTTGTCCTTGAGGTCCGCCGCCGTGTTCGCGATCGGCGCGCTCAGCGCGAGCTGCACGGTGAACGCGCTTGTCCCGTCATGGCTCGACGGCGCGTTCTCGAACGTCGCGGTCAGCGCCGCCTCTTCCTCCTGCGTCGCGCTCTCGAGCTTGCCGGTGCACTCCAGCCACACGTCCTCCTTGGGCGTGCAATTGTGGCGCCCGACGCCCGCGTTGTAGCAGTGGTGCAGCCCGGTCGGATCCGGAGACCCCGCCGGCCTCCAGTGCTTGTCGGTCGCCGAGACGCAGCGCACGTCGTCGAGCCAGATCTCCAGCGGTTGCGCGAGCTTGCCGGCGTTGGAGACCATCGCGCCGGTCTCGAATCCCGCCCACCGGCAGGCCAGACGCGCCGCCTGGTTGGGCACCTTCGTGGTGTCGCCGGGGGTGCCGGGGTCGTCGAAGTCGCGGTCGAAGCGGTCGTCGCACACCGAGCCGTACTCGCCCTTGTAGAACACCTCGAGCCGGCCCTCGGCGTCGCCGTCCTCGGGGTCGAAGACTTTGTCATACCCGTCGGTGATCCGGACTTCGCCCTTCTCCGCCTCCGGGGTGTCGTTGCTCACCGCGCGGCCGGTGAACGCCACGGCGTCGTTGCCGCCGGCGTCCTGGATCGGGTTCGTTCCGGGGGTGTAGGAGACGGTGACCGTGGCTTCTTCGCCCACCGCATCGGTCAGGGTCAGGGTCACCTTCCTGCCGGAGACCTTCACGCTCGACGGCTCGGTCTCCGCGCCGCCGTCCACCGCGACCCCGTAGTCGCCCGTAGCCGGGACCGAGCCCGTGTCGAGCTCCTCGCTGTAGGTCAGCACCAGGGTCGTGCCGTCCACCTCCGCGCTCACCAGCGACGGCGCGAAGTCGAAATTCGAGTTGTTGGTGACCTCGGTGTAGGTGAAGTCCTCCGTCTCGTTGCCCGCGGCGTCCTTGATTACCTCGCCCGAGCTCGGCTTCGCGTAGCTCACCGTCACCGTCTGGTTCCCATCGATCACGAGGGACACGAACAGGTTGAGTCGATCGGTCGACGACGCGAAGACGCTGCTCACACTCACCGCGAGGCCGTCCACCTCGACCGTGAAGGCGCTCTTGTCCGGCAGGTCCGTTCCCGTGAAGTCGAGGTCCTCGTCGAAGATGAGAACAATGGTGTCGCCCCGCGCCTGCACCACAGCGCTCACCAGCACCGGCGCCGTGGTGTCGGCGCCGCCGGTGTTGTTGGTCACGGTCTCGTCGACCAGGGCCTCCGCACCGTTGCCCGCTTCGTCCTGCACCGGGTTCGTGCCGACGGTGTAGGTCACCCGCACCCACTGGAAGGAGAACGCCGAGGGGAAGGCGGGCAGGCCGTTCGCGTCGACCATCGTGCCGATCCCCGCCACCAGCCGCTCGCCCGCCTGCGGCGCGCCCGAGACCGACGGCGCGCCCGTGGCCGCGGTGTTGGCCGCGGTCTTCGCGGCGCCGTTGACGGCGAGCATCAGCGAGGCCGCGGTCTCGGTCCAGGTCGACGACGTCTCAGCCCGGGACAGGATCTTGTCTCCGATCGACCAGCCCGAGGCCCCCGTGTCGTCGCCGTTCGCGACGACCGTAAAATACGCCGTGACCGATATGGAGGCCTGCGAAACGTCGTTGACGCTCACCCAGTAGGTCGTCTCCGCGTCCAGCTCCACCGTGGTGCCGGGCGGCACCGTGAACGTGTTCAGGGCATTCGATGCGAGGCTCGCCGGGTTGGCGAGCGTGGTCACGAGGCCGCCCGGCGCTCCGTTGTCGTCCTCGCGGATGGTGACGACGGTGGTCCTCCCGGCCGCGGTCCCCATCGGCAGCTGGACGTTGGCGATGGCGTAGCCGGCGGCGTTGTCGCCCGTCTCGAAGCTCTGCGCGAGGATGAGGTAGGTGCCGGCGCCCCCGGTAATGCCGGTGTTCGACACGAGACTGCCGGCGGTCGGCACCGGCGGCGCCGGCGCGCGCATCACCGTCACCGTGTAGCGCCTGACGGTCGTGTTGTCGCTCGCCGTCACCTTCGCCGTCAGCACGGTGTCGCCCACGGCGAGGTCGAGCTGGAAGCCGTCGGCGTCCGCGTCCGCGTCGGCGAGCGCGTTGCCGTCCCCGTCGAGCCACTCGAGCTCGGCGGCCGCGTGGTTCGGGGTCGCCGTCACCGTCACCCGGGAGACGGGGTTTCGGACGGAGGCCCCGTAGCGCGTCTCGCCGGCGGCGAACGCCGGCGCCAGAGGCACCGCGGCGCCGTCCCCGTCCGCAAGCGCCAGCGCGGCCAGCGTCGCGTCGGTCGAGGGCAACGCCAGGCTCACCGTCACCTTCTGGTCCTTGAACCAGCGCAGCGGTGTGCCGAGGTCCGCGAGGTTCCACTTTTCCTGGCCGACCGCCACGCTCTCGCTGCCGGTCCCGACCGTGAACTCCGTCCCGCCGAGGTTCACCACCGTCCCGTCGGGCAGCTCGCCGCCGGTGACCGTCACGGTCAGCTGGTGAGTCAGGACCGTGTTGCCCGACGTGCTCAGAGAAACATAGACCGACGTGACGGTGTACCCGGTCGTCCCGTGGGTGATCGTCGCCGGGTCGAGCCCGCCGAAGCTCGAAGCCGAGGTATATCCGAGGTCATAAGATTGCGAGAGGCCGGTAGACGGCGTCCTGAAGCCGGTTGTGAGACGCGAGACGGCGCATGACGATCAGCGACTTGCCGGACCGCTTGGTCACGGGAGCGACGCCGGCCAGGCATCGCAGGGCCTGATAGTCTCTCCGGCGCAGAGGATCGTGTGCTTCTGCCAGCAGCGTGGCGAGGACGATCCTGCCGACGCCGGAAAGCGAGCTCAGGATTTCCAGGTCACGCTGCGCATTTACTCGAGCGTTTCTTCAACAAACTCAAACAGTTCCGGCGCATCGCAACACGCTACGAAAAACTCGACGCCAATTACCTCGCCATGATCAAAATCGCTACTATCCGCATCTGGCTGCGAGTTGATGAGTCCACGGCCTAGCTGTGATCTCTCAATAGGTTGTCCATCCGGGACCGAATCTCGGAAGCTGATGGGTGATGAACTCCTGTCAACGGACCGAGAAGAGAGCCCCGGATGAACGTTCATAAGAATGCAAAACTCGCGCCGCG
>Ga0209544_1001686_pt1 | contig 22865 bp, 14 predicted proteins | sample MesohylPK_FD_187297 | JGI IMG/M metagenome (GOLD analysis project Ga0209544, IMG submission 187297) | Host-associated microbial community of the marine sponge Aplysina aerophoba from Gulf of Piran - sponge mesohyl, lysed by proteinase K... | ecosystem: Host-associated > Porifera > Sponge >...
GCGAAAAAACCCGCGAAATTTGGGTCAAAACGCATGAATTCGGGGCAAAATCGGCCCTTTTAGACGGAAAAATGGGGAAAATGAGCACCGAAATCAGTAACTCGTCAAACGGAGTGGCGAAGATGGGTTATCTGCATTTTCGGACTGTAATCGAGACATTACCACACGGACGGGTGACGGTTACTATGTTTCGTGGGCAGCCATCGAGGCCGCCATGGTCAATACATCACCTTGCATGAGGATCAAGGAGGTTCATAGTATCATTGAGATGAATGGCCGTCATCAGGCATCTTCGGTTGGGACAGGATTGTTGTGCCCCTTTGACAGGAAGTATCGTCCAAGGGATCTCCCCCGTTCTCAAACACGCTTGCCTGCGGCGCAGGCAACGTGCACTACGCTATGAGTAACTATTGTCCGACGTATCTGCTCCTTGCTCTGACGCTTATGGCACTAGGAGGAGCTCGCTCTGCCCACGCTCAGGATCAACACATCTACTGGATTGGAGCGGTCCAGGCTGAAGATACCCGGGGCAATACGATTTTTCGCTATGCACTGGATACCGGTACGGTAGATACCCTGGTGCAAGCAAAGGACCTAGGGCCGGAGGGGTGGCATCATCTTTTCTATATAACCGTTGATTCTCTACACCGACAAATCTATTGGACCGATTCGGGTGGAGTTTTTGCAGATGGGTCAAGTTATCTCGGTGGGATTATGCGTGCGTCTCTGGATGGTGATAATCCTGAGCTTTTCTTGGGACCGGTCCAATGTGGTAGTGGGTCACCGAGCGATATTGAGCTTGACCTAATGGGAGGAGTAGTGTATTGGGGTCAAGGCTCCGACTGCCCCGGCTTCGCTCTGTTTCGCACAGATTTGGAAAACCCCGACCATCCGGAGCTGCTCCCGGTCAACGGCAATTATTCAGTGTCTAGTATTGAGCTTAACATACACAATCAGATGATCTACTGGACGAACACCGATGATGTCGTTGTCCAAAGACCATCCGGGATTCTGCGTGCGCCTCTTAGCGATACGACATCTGATGAATATATCGTAACGGATAGGGTTTGCGATATTGCCCTGGCTCACGCGCTATCCAAAATATATTGGACTGTCTGTAACCGCTACCGTCGGATTATCCGACGCGCCAATCTGGATGGCACCGAAGTCGAGAATGTGATTGTGAGCGAGGCCCTATCCACCAATTCAGACAGAAACAATGCAATCAACCTAGCAATAGACAACAAGGGGCAGAAGATCTATTGGACGGAACCCAGCGAAGGCACAATCACCCGCGCTAATCTTGATGGTACCGAGGTGGAAGAGCTCTTGTCGGGCCTTGTCGTGCCTAGTAGTATAGCCCTTTCTTTCGGAGGAATCAGCACAGCCGTGGAGCCAGTAGAGGAGATTCCTGATGCTGTTGAGCTACACGGTCTCTATCCCAACCCTGTGGAGGACAGAGCCAACTTTGAATTCGCTCTGACCGCGACGACCCATGTGACGCTGGAGATCTTTGACCAGCTAGGTCGCAGGGTTGAGTTTCTCGCTTCGCGTTCGTATCCGCGTGGTAACTTTAGCGTAGCATGGCATCCGACAGGTCAGTCTAATGGAGTGTACTTTTTCAGACTGGTGTCCGGCAACAGTTCGAAGACCATTCCGCTCGTATTGCGTCGATAGGACAGTGGCTCATTTAAACAGAAACCTACGGTTCCGAAATCCGCTTTCCCTCTATCCTCCTCAATGTAGTCGTATAAAGTAGGCTTGGATATGCCTATAGTCGGGCATCTTTGCTTGACGGTATGCTCTTTTCTCTCGTAGAGTTTAGCCGCCAGCGCGCGCCATCTTCTGGATCGAAGTGCACCATGCGCACTTTTATATCCAGTACCTGCTCCCCGGAACAGACTAGATCACGTCCGATTTCTGTGATCACGCCATCGCAATACGCGCATCTGCACGATGAGCATCCGCGGTCAGAGGATGCAAAAGCGTTCCGCCTTGGATCAAAAGACTCGGTGTCATCTGCGCAAGAGGCTGCATTGAGTATAGCAATACAGCAGCGATTGATCCCCATCCAAGACGGGAATGCCAACTCTTGTATTCTTAATCCACAACCATACTCGAGATTGATCCCTCCTTGAACGCGACGGGTTGAACAATAGATGACGTGGATGGATTCGTAATTGCCTCATTCTATCTTGAAGCCATGTTTACGAAGGAAAAACATATCCTTAGGGGATGCTCCAAATCTGGAAGTCTGACACAATCCCGCGCCCCGAAAAAAATCCCCCTCTATCTCACACCTGTTGCAGAAACTGCGGGCGTTCTTGGATGAAGTAACCTTGCTTGCTAAAACAAAGGGTATTATAACTCAAACTGTAATTGGTTGGGGAACCTTTGAATTTGGATTTGGGTCAACGCTTTGTTCCGTTTGGGATGGCGGTCTGGGCGATAACCAAGCCAGTGAATGGACTGTGGAATCCTACTATACCTAGGATGAGGGGGCCGTTCAGTCTAATCGAAATACTTGGCTTAATTCGTCCCCGCAACGGAGTCGCTGAATTAGATAAGGCTTGTTTCTAAAACGAACCCAATTAGATCGTTTTCTCAATGAGGTCCTTCTGGCTCTTGGCATACTACCCGAAGCCAGAACAGCCTGAAAATTCTCAACATGCTGACCTACAGTCCACTCTTCGGCGATTCTGGCAGCGGCCTGCAATTGTTGCGCGGAATGGCTTACATCTGGTGCCCCCTTCTTCATCTCTATTGGTATGACCCAACCGCCAGAATCATCCGAAGCAAACAAGAAATCTGCACACTTGGAATCATCCGTTATTTCCAGCTTATCCAAGTCAATGACCACATTTGATGTCGGAATGTTGTTCTTGCGAAGAAGGCATCCTTTCTTTTTTAGTTTGGAAGAGTGGATAGCGTTTTGTGGAGCATACTCCTTGAAACTACCAATAACTGTACCCATACTTACTTCTCAAGCTGATTGGAAATCCGCGCCCAAGTGTTATGCAAAGTAATCGCTACATCATCAAAACCCGAGGGGTAAAGTCCTGACTCATCAAGGTCAATCCTTGACACGGTCGAGCCATCGGAGTTCTGTCCTTGCTGAAATAACCATGCGCCTACTTTATCGCGGGTAAGTGCAACATTTCCCCCATCAATTTTGACGCGGTCAGGTTTTTTTAGCCGCGACAGCCTAACTAGGTTGGCAAGTTCCTCCAATATCCATTCGCTATGGGTGGTAACAATGACACGAATACCTGCATTCACGATTGCTGCGAGTTGGCGCGTGAACTGAACTTGCATGGAAGGATGCAGATGAGATTCGGGCTCCTCAATGATTAAAACATCCCCTGGATCTACTTGATGACGTAAGTACAATAGTACAGGGGCAAGCTCTGATACCATTGACGATGCATTCTTTAACGGCAAGGAATCAGACCATCCCTTTGGCTGGTAACTAAATTGGGGATATTTTAGCATCTCTGAGTCTTCAATTGTTATGGAGCCCCCGAGCATTTCTCTCTCAATCTTCTCGCAAATTTCGAGAATTTCTTTGGGCCGCATCATATTTTCAGGAAAGGAGCGAGAGGCGTTATCCGACGCAATCAGTCCCTTTAAAAAATCTGCCAAGATTCCTGAAAGCAACGGCGTATTTAGTACCTGACGTATCCCGGGCATCGCAGCATTCTCCAAGACGGCACTTATCACCGCTTTGTGCGCATGCATGATTCCCGTTCGATCTGCCGGAAGGTAGTAGGCAGATCGACCAAATGGTCCGTAGACACTTACAGCGAGAGAATCTGCTATGAATTGTAAGAGTTGTATTCTACCTATTCTAACTTCACTACCGTCACTTTCCAAATAGTCTTCAAATTCTAATTGCGGCGAGTATAACCAACTCAAGCTAGATGGCATTGGGCGGGCGGATCCCCTCCGAAGCTTTAATGGCATTCCCTCGGGTATGGTCGTACGTGACGTTACTTTTCTGGATTTCAAGATCAAATGATGTTCGAGAGGTTCAGCACTCTCAACCGGCCTGATACGCAAAATAACTCGCGAACTACCATTGGCGTCCCGGCGGCGAAGCAATTTTGTGTCAAGGCCATAGCATCGGGCAATTTCGTCTTTAAGGCCAGCACCAGCTGCTTCGCGAAACATTGCTCGTAAGACAGCTGCCACTGGTTCAGGAATTACGACTTCATTTTGGGCTCCAGAATCATCTGCTTCAAGCTCAGTCAGTTGCTTGCCTATTGCAGTCAGCGAATCCCTCAAATTACCAATACCATCCGGTAAAACAAAGTTAAGCAGAGAGCGAAACTCTTGGTCAGATCTGAAAAATAACCTTGACTGATAACTGCCAAAGTAGCAATGCAATGCATAAATCAAGATTGCTAAATACGACTTTCCTGTATTACTTGGGCCAATAAAAACAGACAAGGGGCGGAGGTTGATGTCCGCCTGCTGTATTGGTCCAAAGTCCGTTACAATTAGTTGGGAAGAATCTTGAATCGCAGACATCTGAGATACTCTAAGCTACCCTTGTGGGCTCGTTTAGTGACAGGCCGTTCCCAAGCACAACAATTCTGACTATTTTCACCGGTTCCACGACTCAAAGACAAATGAGAATTCGCAGTAGGACCTTAAATGTAATGTATCGATCTGGATTAGAGATTGATCTCAGGGGAATCAGGTGAGTTCGTCTGCCAACCGTCCAACTTAATCTAATCTTCACAAGATAATACAGGTTCCGTTTGTCGAATCAGCTTTATACAAGTAGAGATTAAAGGTATCCTTATAGTATGTGGAATCTGGTCTCCTTTGCCCCTCTTGCAAAACCCATTTTGTTGCGACTAGTGTCCGGCCAATTCGGGGCATAAATTGGTTCAATTTTCGTGGATCGTCTAAGGTTCGTGAATCACGTCAACCCACTACAAAGCCTAATCTATGCTCAGCTACTCAAAGTATGTCCCTCCGTCGAAATTACTCAAAGATTTCGCGCGAAACATACACACTTATGCCATGAGCAACGCACTGTCAAGCCCCCCGCCATTCTTCATAACGTAGTGTGGTTGGTTCAGCTCATTGCACGCAGCGACAAAAGATGCCGGTGAGGCTGTATTGAACGTGAACATGTCATAGTGACATGGTACCACAAGTCTGGCTCCGATATCTTTTGCCAGCTGTGCCGCCTGTCTACCATTTAAGTTACCGGCAACGCGGCGCACAGGGTCACGACCGTTGATGGGCAGTAATGCAACGTCTACATTCCACGGTTTAAGCCGATCAACCATTCCTTCATAAAGTAGCGTGTCCCCACTGTGATAGAGCGTCCAGCCTCCAAACGTGATGATGTATCCCATAAACTGATGCTGCCCAAATTCATCCACTGCAAGGGTTTCATGGGCGGCTGGAATACCCACAAACCGAAAACCTTGCACTTCACACTGAGCCCCATCACTGAGGCCAATGGGCCATGCGGGATCACATTGTATCCGTTCAACAACAAATGACCTGTTCGCCTCTGGAATAACTATGGCTAAGTCCGAGTTGACGCGCTGCAGCGGCCTGAGTGTTTCGGCATCCAGATGATCCGTGTGATTGTGGCTTGAACTGACAACATCTATAAAGTCAAGCATTTCCGGGGCCAACACGAGCTCCGTCATACGTATATGTGGCTTATCTGTACTGGCATATTTTTTTGTCAGCGAATCTGACAGGTACGGATCCAACAGACAGTACCGCCCCTCCCACTTAATCAAAAATCCACTTTGACCAAGCCACCACATACGCCATTGCCCAGAGGGCACTGCACTGTCCTGGATATCCGCAAGCAACTCCTCACCTTTCCGCAGGGGCTTAATCATCTTCGACTACTCGTTGAGTAACTTCGCCCGTACTGGGGTCTTTTAGAATGAGCTTGACTTCGCCATTTGGTAAACGTTCACGTTTGACCAGCTCAAGACCATCGACCATCTCCTTTAGGCCCCGTATTCGTTCTACACCTGTGCGCCCACGCCAGTCTTCCAACGCTACCGGTTCCCATTTTCGGGATTTGGCAGAACGGTAGCACGCATCAATCACTGCATTGACCACATACCCATCATAGACCGTTTCCATCGGTTCACGACCTTCATCCATCGCATTGAACATGTCCGTGAACATGTCCGTGTACCCCAACTCATGTACCTCATCACCTACTGGAAACAACCATCCTGACTCCTGTTCAGCTTTTTCCGCAACATAGCCTCCTGCACCACTCGAAAACATCTCAAAACCTGTCCTCAGAAAATGATTTAACCAAATAGTGCCCTCGGTACCCGCCACCTCATCACGCAAGTCCATGCCTCCCCGGAACGTCCAGCTAACTTCGAACTGGCCCACAGCACCATTCTCAAAGCGAATCAACGCAATACCGTTGTCTTCCGCCTTTATGGGATGTACTAGCGTATCAGCCCAGCAACTTACTTCTACTGGCCGAATGTCCTTGCCCACAAAATTGCGAATGATCTCAATACAGTGACAACCCAAATCCACAATTGCGCCCCCGCCTGCCTGCTCCACATCCCAAAACCAGCTGCTATGCGGACCGCTGTGTGTCTCGCGCGAGCGCGTCCAAAGTATTTCTCCCAAAGCACCTCGACGCACAGATTCCAATGCCTTGAGCGTCTTGGGGGTATACACAAGGTCTTCTAGGTATCCCGCAAATATGCCGCTTAACTCGACGATATCCAGAATGCGCTTTGCCTCCGCAGCAGTACGTGCCAATGGTTTAGTACAAAGCACAGCTTTGTTTGCCTCTGCACAAAGTCGCACTGCCTCCTCATGCAAATGATTGGGCAACCCAATGATAACAACATCACTAGATGTATGTTTAACGGCCTCCTCCATGTCTGTTACTGCATGTTTAATCCCCCACTTTCTCGCAAATGTCTGAGCACGATCAGCATCTCGCGAATATACGCAACTGACACGATCACGGCCTCTTTGTCCGTGTAGTGTCATAGTATAGAACAGCCCGATTAGACCAGTCCCAAGCATCGTTATGTTGTGTTTCTGCGGCATCCGATTAAGTTTGTTAGTCTAGTTTGGATAATAAAGCTTTTTGGTTGTAGCCTGGATAAAAATTACGCTCTTTATGAATTCTGCTCAAACTTATCTGAATAAAGCCTCTCGTGTGCTCGAACAAATTCGCGCGAGTCAAATGGATGCACTGCAAGAAGCAGCTGATATCTGTACCCAAAGCATTACAGAGGGAGGGCTTGTGCACCTCTTTGGATCCGGCCATTCCCGAATGGGTGTTGAGGAAGTTTTCCCCCGCTATGGAAGCTTTCCAGGATTTCATCCGATTGTCGAACTATCACTCACTTACCACAACCAGGTTGTAGGAGCAAATGGTCAGCGACAGGCAATCTTTCTTGAGCGTGTTGAGGGACTGGGCAAAACCATTCTTCGCAATTTTGTACTTGAGCCCCCCGACAGTTTCATGGTCTTCTCCAACAGCGGGGTGAATGAAGTTGTTGTAGAAATCGCCTTGGAAGCCAAAGCAAGAAATTTGCCGGTGATTGCAGTAGTCTCTAGAGCGCACTGCAATGCTTCCACTGCACGACATAGCAGTGGCAAACGATTGATAGACCTGGCTGATGTTGTTCTTGACAATTGCGTGCCGGCAGGAGATGCGATGGTTCGCGTGGAAGGACATCCTGATTTGATTGGTCCTGGATCAACGATCGGTGTAGCCCTTCTCGTAAATAGCCTGAAATGCCTGGTTGCTGAAAAACTCACCAAACAAGGCAACCCACCAATTGTATTAACGAGTAGTTACCACATCGGAAGCGAAGCATCGGCTGCACGATTCGATGAGTGCTTTGACGACTATCGTGCGCGAGTACGCCGAGTATACGGAGCTATCGAATAACGATCAGGGACTGCGTCGCCTCGAATACAGTACCCCCAAATCCATCCACCAGGATCCTGTAGAAGTAAACCCCGCTCGGCAAGTCTGATGTGTTAAGGTGCGTTACATACCATTCACCCGCTTCTCTGTACTGTTTTTCACCTGTGAGCATCCGTTTACCGGTAACGTCGAATACCTCAATGAAGGTGATACCGGATTCACGCGCAAGGAAGTACCTGATCGTTGTCTGGCCTGATGTTGGATTGGGGAATGATTGTGTCAGAAAATCACCGACAGCTGCTTCCACATCAATGCCTGCGAGCGCCAACCTCTGTTCGATCCCGCTCTCATTTCGTGCCCAGAGTTCATAGACATGACGACCTACACCGGGCGTGTCGATAACCCTACCGTCGACCGCACCTGCCCCACTGGTAATTCTTACTGTGCTGTCGTCTCCAACACGCCGTCGCACAATAAACTCAGCAATACCAAAATCCGCAGTAAAAACCCATTTGACGGTTACTATACCCTCGTTATCCACTCGAGCATCCATTGCCGCCCGTCCTAGAAGGTTGTTACCGGTTACGAGCAAACCCTCTACCCGCAGTATAAAACCCGGCAGCATCCGGTAGTTATTGTCACCAGGACAAGCAGTACTACCAAAATCGCGGTGCCCGCGCATATTTTTCGGGGACACCCCATAACGCTCAGACAGGAATCCAAAGGTTGCGATCAGTGAATCCACTGCCGGCTCTGTCATTTGATCCAGACAGTTTGACCCTTCCGGTGGATGGTAACACCCCATCAATGATATCCCAATGTTGCCCGTATTTGCACCTCCCGCGTGGGCTCCATGGGCTAGCGGAGGGCCTTGGTCAAAAGGGACCGCCTCATTCAGGAATGGACGGCCCTGATACAAGCGCCCCTCCTGATCCATGAGAAACTGATAGCCAATATCGCTCCATCCACGACCATTCTGATGGAAATCCTGAATCCGGCGAACCTGATCCAAGCCTTCGACCAATGTCCTAGCCGAAAAACCCGCCGTGTGATGCAACGTCATATAATTGTAACTGGGCCTGTTCAGGGCAATCGGTGTACCCCGAAAAGGCTGGGCTCCCCATTCGGCCCTACGCCGCAAATGTGGAGCTGTAATCAAAAAATCATTTGATTGACCCGTTTTCTGTGATTGCTGACTTGGAGTATCCTGTCCATCAAGCCGCTGATCAAATGTGCCTGCTATCAAAATCTGTAACTCATGGGCCGAATCTATCTGGAACTGAAGCTCGAGGCTTGATGCCGTACGAACCATATCTCCCCGATACGCAGCAAGAAATGCTTCATCCGTACCACTTCGAACAATATAAAGCGGATGCCACGGTCCCCAGGTATTGTTCTCGAAAAACCGGACAGCACCGGATAAAGAGTCACTGGCTGTAAAACCCTGCATGGCGATCCCGGTGAACGGGGCTGAGAGCTCCTGACCTACAATCCTTGTCGTGGCAATCTTTCCCGCTACGGCAACCTCGGGTGGATTTAGCTCAATTTCTGCATGAATCATATCATGCAAAAGCTGAGCCTGTGCAGACGCCACCAATGCAAACAGCACGACAATGCTGACCAGAAATGGCCTCATTAGGCACTTAGAAAGAAAGGTTGAAGGTAAACCAGTGCGTCTGTGTTAGTCGACCAAAATCAGCATACGCGTAGTCGAATTTTGCAGCCAAATCCCTGTTGATGCGAAGGATTAAACTGCCACCTGCTGTAAGCCCCTGCTCTGTATCCGGCTCGAACAGGTTACGGTATCCCGCCCTGAATGCAATAAGGTCTCTGAAAGTATACTCTACACCTGCATTTACGTACTCTGCATTATCGTTAGGGTGCGCAGCATCAGTTACGACCAGTACTCGATGTGTTCCGGTGTCCAACGCGTCCCAGGCCAAACCAACCCTGAAGATCAGCGGCATTGAAAACCCATCCATGCGATACTGCGCATTAATAATCTCGGCTGTACCCTCCGTGTTTGGGCTAGGATCTTCACTGAAAAGTATATCACGTCCATCCATACGCAATTTGGGACCCAGATTGGACATACTTGCACCGAGACGCAGACCCCTGAACGGGGTTGTGAAAAGTGTACCTACATCAAACGCGACTGAGGAGGCCTTGCTGTGCCATACACGCTCCTGAATAAATTTCAGTGAACCTCCGATCGAAAATTGATCACTCAGGTTACGCGCATAAGTGACCTGCAGCGCAAAGCTGAGCACATTGAACTGCTCGCCGGTGCCCTCCGGCTGCATTTCTGTTCGAACGGACATGTCTCCACTATCCACCATAAGCAACGCAAGCCCCATAGAGCCGACGCGATCAACCGAGGTGCCAAATGCTGCAAAATTGTAGTTGATGTCCGCCAGGTAGCGTGTATTACTAAGCTGCACGTGACTGCCGCGAAGCCGAGCAAACCCTGCAGGATTCCAGTAAACTGCACTCATGTCGCTGGCCTCAGCTACGTAAGCTCCACCAAGCGAAACTGCACGAGCTCCAACCCCTAGCTTCAGGAACTGCGCTGCAGTCGTCCCAACACGTGTGATCGTTCCACCGTCAGGGGTGGCGGGGTTCTCCTGTGCCACCGCTGAGACACCAATGGAAGCCCCAAAAAGCACAATCGCTATGGAAAAACACTTGTACATGGGCTATTTGATAACTGCGAACTTACCAATGTAGGATCCTTCTGGACTGTCTACATGAAAGATGTAAAGCCCATACGCCAGATTCATGTTATCCTTGGTTCGCATATCCCAAAACACCTTACCATCATCGAGCGTACTCTCATGATAGAGTGTTTCGACCAGTTCGCCCGCCAGTGTATAGATCCGAATAGTGCATTGCTGCGGCACATTCGCAAAATAGAGTCTGCGTTCTCCACGCTCGGTACGGGATATAGGATTACGCGGTTCAAAAACCGAAGTGGCCGCATAAGGATTAGGTACTACGTAAATATCGCGTAATTCCTGAGCTGCCAACGTCGCCTCAGTTGCTGCTGCGACGGTGCGGAAAGAATAGGTGTCTCCGACGGCAAAAGGTTTACGTGTAGCCAGAAAAAGAATATCTCCCCCACCCGGCACAGATCCCACATCATCCATGCGCACCTCCCAGGTTGCAGTCAGGAGTCCATCAATCTGTTCCAAAAATACGATTCGCTCAGTCACATCCCAGACTCCGTTCCGGTTAACGTCCGGCACAAACACGTCAATCGGCAGATTGGCTTGTGTGACATTTACAACCTCAAACGGAATCGGTAGATTGTTATTGAACCCGTTCCCGATCGGTGAGTCTGAGAATCTGATTTCGTAGTCCGACGGCTGCAGTATACGCCTCGGACCAGTGCTAGGAGGAAGGAGCTGATAGGGAATCTCCGTACCACCGTCTGTCCAACCGGAAGCCTCTACATCCGGCTCCAGCAGATCATCCTGCACAAAAACGTGCAATCCATCAAATACAATGTTAGCCTCTTCACCTTGGAGTAATCTACTTTCGAAGAGCGGAGCGTACTGGAATGAAGCGAACAACTCTTCTCCCGAACCAATACCTGCACTCTGGAACACATTAATGGCCCCAGAAGCACCATTAACACTGTAATCCGTGCCCTGCACCAACAAGCGACCGCCCGCTGTTCGCAATTCGAGAGAACTTTCGAGGATATTCTGATATGTCGTGCGCTGACTCTTACCCGGAGAGGCAAGCACTTTCACCGTGACGGGGCCTTCGTTGATAACCGAATAAGCAACGCCTACATCAGCCTCGTTGAATTCAATGCGATAGGTTTGGTTATCACGTACCGCCAGCTCATCAACCACATTAATAACTATTGCCCCCGTTGCATGCCCGTTCGCATGCACTAGACCTGATGGATCCAGTGCAGACGGAGGAACATACCCAGCCACTCTTGGACCAGGTACAACGGCGATCGTGTTCAGATCAAATATATACTGGTCTGTCGTCGGATCATATGTGATGGTCTTGCTCGTCTCACTGGGGGGAATACCATTCTCAAAAGTCTCATCGGCTTCCCCCGCATATCCACGGTCATAGGCAGCGACTGTGTAGTAGTACGTCTGCCCATTAACGACGTTATTTGAGTCAACGAACGTATGGAACAGGCCCGTATCATCGCCCAGATCATACGATACGCCACGACCCGGAAACGGTATCGGACTCGCTCCCTTCAGCCCATTATCCAAATCAAAACGGGCATCTACCCCCAGTGCTGTCTTGAGGGGCGTAAACAAAAACTTACTCCCGTTAATATCGGTTATGGTTTGCTGGTCGGAGAATTCGTGATCCGTCGAACGATAGATCACATAGCCCTCGAAGTCTTGCTCGCGTGTTAGCGGATCAACAGACTGCTCAGCAACATCGTCCCAGTACAGTGTGACGCGTTTATCACCAGGCGCCGCTCGCAATGTAGGCTTTTGTGGAGGCTTGGCAAAAACATATCCTACATCGTAGATCTGCTGGGCTATGTTCGCATTAAGCCTCAAATCCTGACGGTTCTGCCCGACAATCAGTGCTATGGAGAATCGTTTAGTAGCTCCGGCTTTCAGCCGGAAATCCCCGGATCCGTACAGAAACACATAATCGCCAGGCGTAGAGGGTACAACATCAAACCGCCCAGGCTGAATAAAACTCCATACGCGTTCATCATTATCGACGCGGTTCCCTGCAAAGGGAGGAGATGCAAAAGAGGTTAATCCAAACTGATCGCTCTCATCAATATCTGTAAACTCAAAATTGGGCTCTCCGGGCTTGGTAATATCAAACTGATCCCCAGTAGTGGGAATACCATCGCCCTCACCAAAATCCCCAGTGCCCGGAATCCCATCTACACCAACGTCATCCAGATCTGGATCCCAGTCCCCATCATTATCGATACCATCTGTCCAGGACTCGTCAACTAGACCGTCCCCGTCATTGTCAATACCATCATCATCTACTCCCGGGCTTTCCAGAAATTTGTAGCCAAAATACCCAGGAACACGGCCTGCTATATCGCTGCGGCCATCATCATCCCATGCAAAAACCATGTTGAGGTTTTCATCATAGAATGCCCAGTCATCCGGCCAATCACCTGGTCCTCCCACATGTGGGTCCCCCCACATCCCAAAAATCACCTTATCGAGATCCTTTTCGCTCTTATTGGTAATCTTATAGATCAAGAAGATTACGTCCTCCGCTAGCGGATTGGCCCACTGATATAGCCGAACCTCCACTTCCAAACCCAGTCCTCGCTTCGTGCTGTCGCTGGGAAATGGCCAATAACTGAATTCACTGTTATTGTAGTCATTCATGAAATAGAGTGTCTCCTTGTCTGCATTGGAGGCACCCTGCCGCAGCGCACCAGGCCACAGATACTGTTCCAGGGGTTCGTTGTACCAGTCGTCAGGCCAGGAATCAGGCTTCCCATCCAGATTGTCATCGGTATCGTCGTTCGTGGGAATCTTGCTCGACGCCGGATTAACCACCTGAATTCCTGCAAAACCTCCGACTGGTTCCGCACACGCTATCGGCTGCCAACCCCAGTAAGTGGAACCATCCGGTGAAATTTCGCCACCATTGGAAACTAGGCCATCGGAGACAATCCGCATGACATAGACCTGGTTACCGTTTGCATCACGGACTGGATTACCATTTTCGTCCCGTAACGGAACGCTCTGAGGGTCACGGGCACGCCCATCTTGTCGATACGTATCGACAACCTCCGCTGCTACGAAGGGACCAAATTCATATCCGTAACCGAGGCCGTTCCAGACAATATCTGTGATCGTATTTCCAGGTGCGGAAATTGACCCGAAGTTGAAAATCTGGGTCGTTATCCGATTACCATTCAGTATAGCATCTCTACGATTAGTGAGACCTTCCTCGCAATCCTGGTTTGCTCCTTGTCGAAGCGGCATCTTTGCCAAGTTCGTTAACCAAGTGTTCACTTCGAACTGATCCCACCCACGCAACCGCTCGGTGCCGCTTTGCTGGGCATTCGCCTGTCCGATGAACAGCGATAAACCCAGGATCAGAAAACTATTGAGGCGAAAGTTCATCAGAAGGACACCGTTAAGCCAACCCTCACCTGACGTGGAGAACTGTACCAGTGCGGCCGTGTGTCATACTCTTCAAGCGTATGGATGCCTGGAAGATCATAACGCGGTTCCCAGGTAGCGTGGAGATTTCGCTGGCCCGACAGTGAGTACGTGGCACGACCCGTATCGTTAAATACAAAGTTCTCGTTTAAACGATCTAATAGGTTGAAGACCTTAACAAAAGCACGAATCGGTACGTTATCCATCACGCGAAATTCCTTGAACAGGTGTACATCCAGTCTCAATTTGGATGGCTTTCGTCCGCTGCGCGTAGGCAGATCCACGTTCTGATCTAGAATAAAGGGCGAATATGGATACCCCGTTGAGAACTGTCCATTGAAAGACAGACCTAGACTTCTGGAACGCGACAATGTGACCGTCGAAGAAATCACATGGCGCTGATCAAACGTGAGCGGAACAACCTCGAGTTCATTCTCTCGGCCGGAGAGTCTATTAAAGAAAAACCTGTTCGCATCATCATCACTACCTTCAGCAATCTGGAATGTGTAATCCAGCGTGGCAGATAGAAAACCGTTGCGCGCCCGACGCTTGGTGAATGAGACCGTAAGCCCCGTAACGTTGGCGTACGCCTTGTTCAGATAAATATTGTATAGATCTTCACCGGCAATCGTAGAATGACGCACCAGTTGCAGCGCCATATAATCACGTATGTTCTTGAAATATCCTGTCAGATGCACGGCCAATAGGTCACCTATCTGCTGCTGAACGCCAAACTCATACTGAACCGTGCGCTCTGGGCGCAGGTTTGTATTGCCAAACGTAGGCGCGCTGCCTTTGGGAAACTCGAACTCCGGGTTTACATACAGATTGCGCAAAGAAGGCATCTGAGCAAAATGCCCGTACGAAAAATGGATTATACCACGCTCTGTAATCGGGAATGAAACCCCCAGTCGAGGCAAGAGCAAATTCTTGATTGATGCCTCTGCAAGCTCTCCCTGTGGATTGAATAAATCCGGGATGTATGTGCCGTTCGGCTCGAAGCGTTCGAACCGGAGCCCGGCGTTGATGATGAAGTTGTCAAATTCTAGTTTGTCCTGGACATAAGCACTTAGCTCCAGCACTGTTTGGTCGTCGTAACGATCGTGGGACGGATTATCGACTGGCTCGACCGTTGGCTCCAAATATTGATTGCCGTCATAAAGCACGACAAAATTTTGGCGACTCAGACTATGCTGCTGCACTTCCAGCCCTGCCTTCACTTCGTGTGTAATACCAAACTGGCGTGTAAAATCCGCCTTGCCCCGCAGCGACTGGGAATCTTCGTAAATATGGGATTTCTGGTTCCCGCCGAAAAGGTAGTTGTTACCGGGAAATCCGATCACGTTCCCTGCACCAATCGACCCAATATCTTTGACATAGCGTGGATCAAGCGGGTCTTCGTACAGAAAGTACTTGTACGAAGCCTTAGCCCAGGAAAGCTTTACCGTATAGAAGGCGCGTGTGCTTAGCGTATGCGTAAAATGCAGACTGTGATTCTGATTACGCCGTTGATTAGAAGCTACCCCATCCGGGTTATACCGATAACCAAAACTGAATCCCTTAGCCTCACTGTTGTCGATGAGGTACGAGTATTCCAACTGCGTATTGCGTGTCAGCCGTGTCGTCAGCTTTGAGAGCACATTAAAGCGCTCACTCGGGTTCATGGCTACGCGATCATTGGGAAGTGCCAGCCCACCGCCTTCAATGACAGTCCCGTCCGGGAGCGTTACGGTGCTGTCCGCATAATCCCACCATGGCTTGCCGTGGATTTCGTAATACCAGGGATTGCTGTTGAAATTAGCAGAGTCACTCGGCAGATGCTGGCGGATACCATACAAGTGCCCATCGTTATTATCATACCTGCCTGAAACCAGAAACCTCATTCGAGGCCCCACTGGAATAGGTCCACTCAGGGATCCCTCAAATGTTAACGTATTAAGATTTACCCCTTCTGGCAAGAGAAACAGCTGATCATTGCGTGTAAGATAATCTCCCCCATAAGCAGTCACAGATCCCTCATACCGGTCCCCCCCTTCCTTGGTAACCAGATTAACGACCGCCGACATTGCTTTGCCGTACTCCGCATTGAAAGCCCCGGAAATAACCGTCAGCTCCTCAATCGCGTCAATTGCTACACGCGTGTTTATTCCATTGGTATTGAACGGGTTGCTAACGGCGAGTCCATCAACCAGATAGGAGATTTCGTTACTACGTCCACCGCGAACATGCAACTCTCCACTGGCCCCGGTCGTGACGCCGGCGGTCGTAGCTAAGACACCGAAGAAACTTTCTACGGGCAATGCCTCGATCTCTGCAGCAACAACTGTTTTCTTTGACGCTGTCAGATCCTTTTGCACTAATGGCCGCTCCGCCTGAACAATCAACTCTTCTCCTTCAATCACACTCTGACTGAGCTTAACGTCTATACGTGTGGTTTGTCCACTGGTAACCCGAATATCGGTAATTCGTTGGGTCTGGTATCCGATATACGAAAATTCAAGTGTGTACAACCCGGGACGTAGATTGAGAAGTACATAATTGCCCTCTATATCAGTCGTCGCACCACGCGCGTTGCCATCATCAATAAGAACGGCAACACCTATGAGTTCTTCGCCGTCATCTGCATCTTCAATATGACCGGCGATCTTGCCCTGTCCCAGCGCGGGTACGGACCATAGAACGGCGAAAAATACCAGCCCAAGAAGTCTGTGCATTGTATTGTGACTAAAAATCCTCTAGTACATGAACACACGGACGTGTACGCCTATCAGTGAAACGTCTCAGCTTCCATCCCGGATGAGATCGGAAGAGGCGAAACACCTCCTCCGATCCCAGGGGGACTCTTTCACTATTTCACAAGCACCATGCGGCGCGCATGTCGGAATTGTCCCCACTCCAAGGTGTAGATATACTGTCCACTTGCAACGGCTCTGCCGTTATCACTGAGCCCGTTCCAGACTACCGAATGCGTGCCTTGAGCGTAAAACTCATCATTGACCAAGGTTCTAACTAGGCGCCCAGTCATGTCATAGACTCTCACGCTGACACGCTTATCCAACGGAAGCGTAAATGAGAATGTTGTTGATGGATTGAACGGGTTCGGATAGTTGCCATGCAGTTCGAAGTCCGAAGGAACGATAATCCTATCATGCGATATGCGTGTTGATATTCCGTCTCCTGAGAGCACGCGCATGAACGCCCGGTAAGGATGTGGTTTAACTTCGGCAACCGTTCTGGCGTAGGTGGAATCGTCTGGATTGAACACCTCATTGTACACATAGACACTGTCATCCACGCCTTGGAAAGACATTGCGACTTCGTTATGGCCGTCACCATCTACATCCCCCAGATAGACCATTTTTCCCGCAAATTCGGGGCCCTGTGCACCATTCTCCATGTAAGTGGTCATGGTCCCTGCACTGTCCCGATTGACCGTGTCAAAGACCATTTCCGCAGGCATTGGAAAATCAACTGAACTTACTTCGTAGTTATCCGGATCTTCCACATCCCCCCCATTATAATCCACGATCCTCACCCAACGAGGAGGATTGCCAGCTTCATACTGCTGAAAAGTGTAGGATGCTCCCGTCGCAATCAGCTCTGGAACTCCATCCATATCAATGTCGCCATGCGTCATTCCAAGTGCACTTACCCCTTCAAGCAACGGATACACCAGATTGTTCATGTTGTACTCACTGGCGGTCGCATCTGAAGTATAGTAAATTTGCGCAGGATCCTCCCCGGCCTCATAATTCATGAGCATAAGGCTACCGGAACCCCAGACCGGGCAATAAACCTCATCGTCGCCGTTCATATCCATGTCCAAAGCTGTACATCCAAATAAAGACACCTCATCGCTGGAACTCGCTCTGGCGTATGGACGATCACCCGTTGGATCTACATAGGTATCTGGACCCGTCACATCCACATTTGAGAAGTTCAGGTTGTTCCATGAGCCTAGGACGATTTCCATGGTTCCGTCCCCATCCAAATCCGCAGGAACTATACCGTAAGCACTGCCCCCGCCACGATTAATCGGATCGAAATCCTCCGAGACCCTACTGCTCCAACGTGCCTCCTGCGTCCATGTGGTGAAGGCATCACCTATATCAGTTGCTGAAACCACATACCAGTTATCGTATGTGTTATCAGCGCCATTATTGCCAAACAGCAACTCGTTAGCTCCATCCCCATCTACATCAGCAATGGTCATTTGCTCTGTACGAAACCGATCAGGGGTATCACCATCAAAGTCCCAGAAACTGGGAAGTAGACCGAACTCGTTGTCACCTGTAGCCTCAATTGCAAAAAGTGAAGGGCCGAAGCCTGGAATGAGGAGATTGATTATCCCCAGAGTAGCCTCACTCAGACCATGCCCCGAAAAAATATACACCTCTCCGAAACCGTCGCCGTCCAAGTCTCCCGCTCCAATGCCGCGAGCATTATTGGATGTTCCCACGGTTGGCTCCAAGGACATTGCAGAATAGATCAATTCCCACATATCTGCTCCAACATTCTCGATAATATGTACGCGTCCGCCACCTGAGTAATCGGACAACACCACCTCCATTTGCCCATCACCATCTAAATCCACAGGTCCAGCTATGGATCGGGCGCCAGAGTGAATCCCTGGCGCATAGGCAGGAATGGCGGGGATCTGGTGGATTAGGTTGATGAGATCAGGAAATCCCTCCGTTTGGCTGGGCTCCCACTGGAAGTCTACCTGTTGAGCAAACACTGGAGCGGCGGCAACGAGTGCAATCAGTAGACAGAATGAAGTAGATTTACGCATGTGAAACTTAAATTTGGTTGAAAATTTTACGGACAGTACCGACTAAGGGCAGTACCGATAACCCTCCAATTTAATCAATTCGAGACAAACGTACGACAACATCGATAATATTGCCGAAGCTCCCTAACTTGGTTAGTGAACGTCTAACTATCACAAGGTTCCCCTTCTACAAGTAAATGCTTAAGACAAGTGTGATCGGCAGTTATGCCTTGCCCCCCTGGTTCATCACCGCAGTTAACGCTATGGAGCGTGGAGAATATGGCCCCAAAGACATTGAAGAAACACTAAACGATGCAGTGGACATAGCAATTAGTGATCAGGAGGAGGCCCGGCTTGATGTTCTGAGCGATGGCGAAATGCGCCGGTTCGGATTCTTTACCGCCGGGTTTTACGGATGTCTAAGCGGGCTTTCTGCCCTTGAACCACTTCGACGGCTAGGCTCAGGTGGTCACGATCAACGTGAACGTTACGAAGCCTTGGAACCATTTGCTGCACCTGATGGGCTCGGGCTGGTACCTGAATTTCTTTATGCCCGCGCACGCACTGCACGACCGCTCAAGGTAACCTGCCCCGGCCCTTATACACTTGCAGGCCGTATCCAAACTGGCGGTATCTATCCAGATCGTATGGCCGTGTCTGAACGCTTCGCCGAAATCATAAATGCTGAGCTGAAAGCCGTAGTTCGAGCCGGAGCAACCTTCATCCAACTGGATGAGCCTTCTTATGCCGTCCACAAACATTCTCCCCGCGCATTCGTCGAGCTTTTTAACAGCTGTGTTGACGGTGTGGAAGCGGAAATAGGCCTCCATTTATGCTTTGGCAACTACATCGGACGCCCCGTGGCACATCGAACATATACACCTCTCTTTCCACATATCCTTGACGTTTCCGCACAAGAACTTCACTTGGAATTCGCCAACCGGGAAATGGCTGAACTGGGGCTCACGAAGCAGATTGCCGAGACCGGACGAACCGTTGCGGCTGGTGTGATTGATGTGAAGAATTACTTCATAGAGACCCCGGAGATCGTGGCCAATCGTATTCGCCAGGTGCTGGAGCACGTACCTCCAGATCAATTGGTGCTCGCACCTGACTGCGGTTTAAGCGAAACCGCACGCTGGGCTGCACGCGCGAAGCTGCATGCCCTGGTTGAAGGTACACGCTTGGTTAAGGCAGAGTTGGGGATTTAGCCGATAGGCGCGCTGTCACTACGAGCGGACAGGAGATGGGAAATTACACCCGGCGATTAATCACTCCATCAAATATTCCCCCATCTATCGTACATTGGTGCGCCTCCGGTCTGGATCATGATCCAGTTAAAAGGGAATCCGGTTCATTCTCAGAATGCGAAGAGTCCGGAACTGTACCCGCAACTGTAGGCCGTATCAGAGTCCTGTGATTCTGCACAAGAGCATCAACTGGTGCACACGGTCACTGTCCTAATGGATGGGAAGGCCGTGTCTGCCGCCCTTCGGGAACGCCGTCTGGCGTTCGTACGGCAAGTCAGGAGAACTGCCGAGGCAATTACAATTAACCTCCGGGAATAGAGGTCTGTAGTTTCTACCTTCTAGCTTGATCGTGCTGTGCGGCGACTTGGATCTCACAAAACGAAATCCAGTCATGATCAAGCACTACGCACTTCTCTTTGTTGCAATACTCCCACTTGCCGCAGCTGCGGCTCAGGTAACTGACTCTACAGTTGCTCTCCCCCTGTATCTCATTCCTGTATCTCATTCCAAAATGGACAGCTCCAAGTACGCAGAAATACGAGCATCTTGCCAAAATGTGGGCAAGCACTTCCGCGATCACTCCAAGCCAGCCAAATTGCCGTCAGTTTCATTAAGCTAATTCTGTGGTAGTTGTAACCAGTCCTCCTAAGCCAGCGATTGAATCAACCATGCTATCAGCTGCTACCGCTTGGCCATTAGGTTCAGGTAGCTTAAGTGCCTCGAGTTAACCGTCTTAGCGGATTAGACATGTATGAGGTTGTCCCCCAAGTGGGTGCTTCTCACTCGCCTTGGGAGGAGCTCCCATAAAGCGCGTAGCAACCGCGTTCCTTCCCCCTCCTGGCTGTCTTACTTCGAGGGAGTTCGCTTCTTGGACACTATTGAGCAACTACGGGTGAACAGCGAGGGAGTGGAAGGCCGCCCGTAAAGGAATGGCCTGAATAGATACCATCCACGCCGGAGAACATAGCCATGAAAATTTGCCTACGTCTCCGAAAACGTTGAAAAAATGGACAGGGTAGAGAAGAGTACAGCTCACTATTCTGATACAGGAATACGCAATTTGCATAAAATCAGGATACAAATGGATACAAATGGATACAAATAGATACAAATTTAGGTACTTTTTCCCATTATTGCGTACAAGTAGTGTAAACAGAGGGCTTTACAATGACCGAGGGAGCATCTATTTATGTACCCGCGCTTTTTTTATTTAGAAAATCTGAATGGCAATTATCCAACTTGAAGTTGCAAAAAATACTTTATTTTGCACAGATGATTTCACTTGGCCGATTCGGACAAGAGCTTATCCGTGATGATTTCCAAGCATGGCCTCTTGGCCCAGTTAATGCAACTTTGTACCATGCTTGCAAAATATACGGTCCTGACCCCGTAGAAAGTTTGAGCAACCCATTCAAGGGAGGTAGAAATCTTTCTGAACAGGAGGAGGAGCTTTTAAACGAAATACTTCAAGTGTTAGGAAGAAAATCAATTAGTTCTTTAATAGGGATCTCTCATTGGAAACAAGGAGCCTGGAGCAAAAACTATGTGGCTGGGGAGAAATATATTGTTATTCCCAAAGAAGATATGCTGGAAGAGTACGAAACACGCGAACGCCTGTCTATAGCATAGAATAGAATATATAATGGAGGCTGAAGGTAAGTACGGAGGGAATATTACAAGATTCTTTGAGATATCAGACCGACCTTCAGAAGATGATCCCCAAGATAAACGTGATTGGTTGGTCGAGATTCTCAAGGAAAATCAAGAACTAACATCAACCATAGAAAAACAGAAGAACGAAGCGAGATATAAATATGCAAGGCGGTTCTTTTGTACCGCGATTGTGAGTCTAACATTCGTTGGCGTTGCCCTTATCCTTATTGGTTTTGAGATCCCATATTATTCATTATAAGTTTCCCCAAGGCGACAATGTGCGTCTTTGGTTGTGCGGAGTCAGGATTTCCGGTGTGAGCCGGAATCTGCGAGTTCGCCTTCCCGATTGGGGCTACGAGCGAGATGATTTTCGCATATTTTCCGGGTTGGTTGAGGTAGATTCCAGGTTACCCATCCCTCATGTGCAGTCCAGTCCTACAGCGGGTTACGTTTCGCGCTGCCCTCGTCCCAAGAATCGCCTCCGAGGAGGGTATCTGCTTCAGGAGTCCGGCCCGAAGCAGGCATTAATTCCGCGTGTAGCGGAGAAGCTCAGCTTCAGTATTCCGGCACGGTACGCCATCGCAACTGCTGAAAATGTTCCAGCGATCGGGATAGGGAGGGGCCTCGCGGCCCCCTCCCTCCCACACCACCGTGCATACGGGTCCGTACACGGCGGTTCAATGGATATTAGCGGTTCGGTTCTGGGGCTAACTGCACCAGTCCGAGTTGAGCGAAGAGCGCGTTCGGAAGCGCATAGCAGAGTGCGGGCGATAAACTGAGTCGCCATGCGCCACGTCCACTGCCAGCCAACTTAGCCGCCAACTCGTGGCGAACTTTCAGCTTCCGCAGTGCGCGGTAACGACGGCGTCGGTGTTTCCATTGTTCCCATAGGTACGCCCTAAGACGACGACGAACCCAGCCGTCCATACGACGAAGCACCGAGGGCGTCTCGCAATAGCCATAATAGCCACGCCAGCCTCGAAGGTAGCGCGACAGCTCCACGATTAACCCCCGGAATCCTACGCCACGTGTACGCCGCGTTAGCGCGCGCACACGCTCCTGGAAACGTTCCAGCGACTTCGGCGCGATCCGACGACGGGCCACCTTGCCCCGGGTAAAACAGAATCCCAGGAACGTCCGTGAACCTA
>Ga0209544_1001689_pt1 | contig 22827 bp, 22 predicted proteins | sample MesohylPK_FD_187297 | JGI IMG/M metagenome (GOLD analysis project Ga0209544, IMG submission 187297) | Host-associated microbial community of the marine sponge Aplysina aerophoba from Gulf of Piran - sponge mesohyl, lysed by proteinase K... | ecosystem: Host-associated > Porifera > Sponge >...
CACTCAGTCCATAGATGAATCCGAGCATGCGGCCGTTCGGGTCGAAGGCCCCGGCGAGGACGCCGCTCATCTTCTGCGAGATCATCAGGATCGTCGGAGGAACCGTGTCCTCGAAACCGACGCCCCAGGTCTCGCGCTCGAGATCGACCACGGCCTCGTACTCCTCGTCGGAACTCACGTTCCGGAGCTCGACGCCGGAGGCAAGCTGCTTGCGCATGGTGGGGGATCGTACAGCGGTACGCGCCGAGGCGATGTGCTCGGGTGTCGCCGCGGCCGGTAGCGCTGCCCCTGGGTCGGCGTCACTCAGCCAGCTCCCGTGCTTCGGGAGACAGATTCCGTCCTTGTCAGTGAGAGGGAGCGAAGAGGAGTTCGCTGGAAAGAGGAGTTGACCCTCGACCGTGTACCAGTCTAGTCTGAGACTAGTTAGATTCGCCACGGTCCGGGAAGGAGGCGTTCCATGTCGGAGATCGGTGTGTTCGAGGCCAAGACCCACCTGCCGCGCCTGTTGAAGCGAGTGCAGGCCGGCGAGAGGTTCGTGATCACGCGGCACGATCGTCCGGTGGCGGAGTTGATTCCATACCGTGGTGCCGACAAGGACCAGGTACGGACCGCGGTCGAGAACCTGAGGGAGTTCCGCAAGTCGCACAGCCTGGGTGGACTGTCGATTCGCGAGTTGATCGAGGAAGGGCGCCGCTACTGATGACGTTCGTACTGGACGCTTCGATGACGATGGCATGGGTCTTCCCGGACGAGGCGTCAGAAACGACCGACCGGCTGTTGGAGTCCCTGTTGGAGCGTCAGGCGTATGCGCCTGGACTCTGGCCGATCGAGGTGGCCAACGCGTTCCTCGTGGCGACCCGCAGGCGCCGGCTCGAGGTGGGGGAGTGGCCCTTGATCCGCCGCTCCCTTGAGGCGCTTCCCATAGCGGTCGATTCCGTGTCCCCGGCGAGTGTCTGGAGCGCCGTCCTCGAACTTGCGCATGAGCGCGGAATCTCCGTCTATGACGCCATGTACCTGGAGCTCGCCCTGCGTATGCGGCTGCCGCTAGCCACACTCGACGGCCGGCTCGCAGCCGAAGCGCAGGCCGTCGATGTAGAGGTGCTGAGCGGGTGACCGAAGTAGGTGGTCTATGGTCCGCGGGCGAGACCGTCGGCGGTTGGATCCTCCGCGGCGACGGGAGGACCGTGAACAGCCGGTGGGAGGACCTGCTCGGATGACGCTGTGGAAGAGGACGCAGCTTCTGCGACAGTTGATCGGCGGCACGCTCATTGCCGCACTGAACGGCGTGTTGGGCGGCATGCGTCTTTGCAAGAACGAGTTCGACCAGTTGTTCTGGAGTGCGCTGGTGCTGTTGGTGCTCGGCGTGGGGATGACTGTTCAGGCGGCGCTGAAGATGGAACCCAGGCGCGGCGGGTCGGCGGCCCGAGAGGGTTGTTCGCCTTGATCCTGACCGTCGTCCGCCTCCGTGCGCTCGCCGCGTGGCGCAAGGCGCTGAGCGAGAAGGCGAAGCTGGTGTTCGGCGTCCTCTTGGGCGGCTTCCTGATCGTGAACTACACGTTCAGCCTGAACAGCGTGGAGGAGGCGCCGTTCGAGAACGTGCCGGTGGACATGCTGTTCGTGTTGATCTCCCTCTTCGTGCTGGTGACGGTCTTCCAGGTGGCGCCGGTGGCCCACTGGTACAGCCGGCATCAGGGGGCGAAGTTCGGGCTTGCGCTGGAGCGGCGTGCGGCGTTGGCTGTGGGCACCGGCCTGGTCGGTCTGCCGATGGTTTTCGTGTTGTTGAACGAGGTCCTGGCGCTCGTGTTCGCGGGGAGCGGCTGGCCCCGGGGAGCCGAGTGGGCATTCGAGGGCATGGATGTCGTCGGCGCCGTGGGCGCTCTGGTCGCGGCCGGCCCGTTGGGGGCGGTCATCTTGGGCGGGCACGGCCGCAGGCGCTGGCTCGGGGTTGGACTGGCGATCCTGCTGCTCGGGCTGCTCGGCGCGAGCGCGGTGGAGCCGTTGTGGGCCGGCGAGGCGTCGTGGGCCGGTGCTGCCGTGAGCGGTGGCCGGCTCGTGTTGTTCCTGGTCCTGGTGATCGGCGCCTTCGCGTTGGAGCAGCGTAGTCCCGACGATCGCGGCGCGAAAACGAAGAAGCGCCGTAACCGGTCGGCCGCGGAGAAACCGACGAGGGAGCGGCGCACGGCAGCCGTCGAGCGGACGCCGGCGGGCATCTGGTCGCGGCCGATCTTCGTCGTTGCGCTGGCGGAGGCGCGGATGATGCTTCGCTTCCGGCAGGTGCGCCTGAACCTCGTGCTCAGTTGTTTCATGCCGTTGGTCATGGTGTTCATGTTCCGTAGCGAGCTTCCGGGCGATGGAGGACCCGGGCAGTTCGTCTTGTGGATGGCGACCGGCCTCGCGGCCTTTCTGGCCGTATTCTGGGTCGCGTTCTTCGCCAACCTGCTGGGCTTCACGGCCGACGGCGCCCGGCGGCTCTCGATGTCGACTGAGAAAGCGCTTGGCGCCTGCATGCCCGGCAAGGTGCTCGGTGCTCTCGCCGTGGTCGGAGGGCTGGTGTTCGCGCAGACGGCGATCGTGGTCGCGCTGCTCGCCGGTCGGATTCCGACCATGGATCGGGCGATTCCGTTCCTGATGGCCGCCTTCTCTCTGCTTGCGTTGGCGGGTGGCGGCGCAGTGGTTTCGATCTGGCTGCCCAGGAAACCGAAGCTCCACGAGCAGCGAGACTTCTACTGCAGCGTGTTGGCGATGGTGGCGCTAGGGTGCGTGTGGCTGGTCCAGGCGGCGATTTTCGGCGGTGCGCTGGTCGCGGCGCGGCAGCTCGGCGGCCCGGGGGTCGCCGTGATGACGATGACGGTGCTGCTGCTGTTCGCGGCGGTAGGATGCGCGGTCCTCTTGGTTTCGTTGGGCAAGGGCGACTGGCTGCGGCGGCGGCTGCGGGAGTGGGCGGTGACGGCGTGACGATGTTGTGGTTCGACTCGGTCGACAAGTCCTACGGCGATCTGGAAGTCCTGCGCTCCGTGAACCTGGAGATCGGGACCGGCGTGCACTGCCTGGTCGGGCGAAACGGCGCCGGCAAGACGACGCTGATGCGCCTCGGACTTGGCCTGACCGAGCCGAACGGCGGGACCGTGCGGATGTTCGAGTTCGACCCGCGCGTTCATCCGGAGATCATGGCCCGAGTCGGCATCCTGCTCGAGGAGGACGAGTTGTTCGACTTCCTCAGGCCGCTCGAGTTCCTCGACTACTGCGCCGCGTTGTACGGCCTGGACGCCGGCGCCGCGCGCACACGAGCGGTCGATCTCCTGGAGGCGCTGGAGGTGCCGGCCTCTGGCCGCCTCTGTCATCAGCTCTCGACCGGCAACCGCCGGCAGTTGGCCCTAGCCGCGGCGCTGCTGCACGAACCGGAACTGCTGATCCTCGACGAGCCGTTCAGCGGCCTCGACCCGGTAGCGGTCGCCCGCCTCTGCCGGATGCTCCAGGACTTCGCAGCCGGCGGGCGCGGCGTCCTGCTGTCCTCGCACCGCCTCGAACTCGTCGAGGAGATAGCGGACCAGGTCTACTTCGTGGCCGACAGTGCGGTGACGCCGTGGTCCGCGGAGCGGGTCAAGGCCTGGTACGACGAGTTGAGGGTCGTCGGTACCGGGGAGCGACCGCCGAGCGAGGCGACCGGCTGAGCTACGCCACCTCCGCCTGCTGGAACGCCCGCGCCCGGAACAGGAAGTCGATGATGTTCCCTTCGTGGGGCTGCAGCCAGTTGAGCTGAATCGTCGGTACCGGGCCGAGGTTCAGACGGTCGACGTGGGTGGCGTCGATCAGTTGCCGCCGCCATTGCTCGTCGTTCGTGATCGCGCTGCACACGAGCGTGTCGCCGATCGAGCCCAACATCTTCGCCTGCGGGCACTCGACGACGGACACGAAGGGGAACATGTACTCGACGTTCGCGGCTTCGATCTCGGCGTCGGCGCAGTGGAGGACAGTTGGCAGCAGATAGTCGCAGCGTTCGCGTTCGTCGAGCCGGCCGTCGCCGCGGATCTCGGAAGTCAGGTCGCGCACGCCGGGGACGTCCACCTGCCGCTCGATCATGCCGTCGATCGCCTTCGCCATTCCCGGCACGGTGAAGGCGGCGAGCGGCGACTCCGGGTCGTCGGCCGCCTTGGGCAGGACGGGCGCCAGCCGCTCGGCGAGCGCCTGGGCGATCTCCTCCGTGTGGCGCGAGGCCCAGACGCCGGAGCAGGAGATGCAGCTCCGGCCGCTGTTGACCAGCACGCTGTCGACCATCACGTCGAGGTACTTCTCCCAGTCGTCGACGACATCGTCGCCGAGCAGGATCTTGCTGAAGCCGGGGCCGTGCGGCTGGACCCGGGGATCGTTCTGGTAGCGGGCGACGGTGTCCGCGCCGCCGAAGATCATGCTCCGGGAGCAGGAGGCGAGAACCGCCGCGCCGATGTCGCCTTCGCCGGGGTAGATCGAGATCGCTTCGCGGGGCACGCCGGCCTGGGCGAAGGCCTCGGTCATCCGGTAGGGGGTCCAGGGTTCCTGTGGGCCCGGCTTGAAGACGAGGCCGACCTGTAGCGGGATCACCGGCATCCACAGCGTATGCACGCCCGGCGAGTTGGAGGGCAGCACGAGACCGATCACCGGCGCCTGCGCCTGGTAGCTCACCGGCACGCCCCGCTCTTCGATGCCGTGTCCGCGGCCGAGAATGTCCAGGTCGAGACCGCGGGTCAGGGCCTCCAGCACCTCGCCCATGTTCGTCAGCACGAAGTGGTTCTTGTCCGTGTTCGCCCGGCACATGTGCTCGGGCAGACCGGTCGTCGCCGACTGGTAGTGGACGAAGTCCTCCGGCGTCTGCGTGCCGTTGCCCAGAGGCAGGTCCGCGTTCAGGTAGAGGTCGGCGGCCTTGATCACCATGGAGATCAGCTCGCTCGACGGGATCTCGCGCAGGATGTCGCGGGCGCGCTGGGCGCGGCGCATGTCACGCTGGACCAGGCCGGGGTTCGTCTGGTGGAGCGTCGCCAGCTCCTCGCCGGTCTCGAAGTGGACGATCGTCGCCTTCTCGAGCGACTCGTAGGGCCTGCCCCAACGGATGGCGGGGATGTCGATCATTCTGGGTACCTGTAGGCGGTCCGAAACTGGGCCGGAGGATGGATTCGGGCGGTTGTGAAGCGGCGGAATCGTAGCATCGGCGGGCTGTTAGCCTCAGCACCGATGGAGGATCGCAGGACCAAGCTGGAGGATCGCAGGACCATCATGGAGGACCGCAGGGCACTTCTGAAGTCGGGCCTCGCGCTTGGCCTGGGCCTGCGCAGCCTGAACGTGCTCCATGCCCAGGCGGACGATCCACGCAAGGCCCGGCCCCAGGAAGGAGATCGTTTCGTGTTCGCCTTCGGTCCGCGCCAGGGGGAGACGGTTCGCGTCGAGGACGTGCCGCTCGCGAGCGAACAGCTCATCTGCTACGCGCTGGATCCGGTCTCCGGCGCCGTCCGCGACGGGTCCCGCCTGAACCAGGTTCTCCTCCTTCGCTTCGAGCCGGATTCCCTGGCGCCGGAGACCCGCGAGGCGGCGGCCGACGGCGTCGTCGCCTACTCGGGCATCTGCCCCCACACCGGCTGCGACATCGAGGACTGGTCCGAGGAGGCGGAGTTCCTGGTCTGTTCGTGCCACGAGTCGGAGTTCGACCCCCGGGACGCGGCGGAAGTCATCTCGGGGCCGGCGCCTCGACGGTTGCCTTCGCTGCCGCTCCGTTCGGAGGACGGCATGCTCGTCGCGGCCGGCGGTTTCAGTGCCACGATCAGGTTCCAGAAGGAGTTCTAGTGATGGCGTATCGGCACGCAGTCCCTCGATGGGTGGCTGGATGTCTCGTCTTGGCCGCCGCCGCGCCGGCGGTTGCCCAGGAACGTTCCTACCGTCCCGTGACGTCGGAGCGGCTGCTGTCGCCGGAGCCGGAGAACTGGCTCATGTACCGGCGCACCTACGATGGCTGGGGTTACAGCCCGCTCGACCGCATCGACACCTCGAACGTCGGTTCGCTGGCAACGGCGTGGACCTTCTCGACCAGCGTCAACGAAGGCCACCAGGCGCCGCCGATCGTCAACGACGGCACGCTCTTCATCACGACGCCGGGCAGCCGCGTGCTGGCGCTGGACGCCAGGACGGGCGAGTTGCTGTGGCGCTTCGTGCCGGAGTTACCCGAAGACCTGCAGCAGATGCACCCGACGAACCGCGGCGTGGCGCTGTGGGGCGATCGGGTCTACGTCGCCACGGTCGATGCGCGCCTGATCGCGCTCGACGCGGGAACTGGCAGGGTGGCCTGGGAGACGGCGGTGGAGGACTACTCCCGTGGCTACTACATGACCCTCGCGCCGCTGGCCGTCGAAGGCAAGGTGATGGTCGGCGTTTCCGGCGGCGAGTGGGGAATCCGCGGCTTCGTTGCCGCCTACGACGCGAACAGCGGGGACGAACTCTGGAAGACGTACACGATTCCGGGCCCGGGGGAGCCTGGCCATGACAGTTGGCCCGGCGATACCTGGCGAACCGGCGGCGTGCCGGTCTGGGTCACGGGGACCTACGATCCCCAACTGCGGTTGAGCTACTGGGGCACCGGCAACGGCGGCCCCTGGATGGGCGACGCTCGCCCGGGCGACAACCTCTACGCCACCTCGGTGCTGGCGCTCGACGTCGACACCGGCGAACTCAGGGCTCACCACCAGTACCACTGGAACGACAGCTGGGACTGGGACGAGGTGGACCCGCCGCTGCTGATCGACGTGGAGCGCGGCGGCACGACCCGCAAGGCCCTGGTCCATCCGGGGCGGAACGCTTACCTGTGGGTCCTGGAGCGGAGCGCGGACTCGATCGACTTCCTGGACGCCACGCAGTTCGTCTACCAGGACGTGTTCACGTCGGTCGATCCCGACACCGGCCGCCCCGAGTACGACCCGGCGAAGACCCCGGGCACCGGTGAGCGGGCGGTCTTCTGCCCGTCCTGGTCGGGCGGCAAGAACTGGCCTCCGGCCGCATGGAACCCGGACACGAAGCTGCTCTACATCCCGGCCAACGAGAACACCTGCTCGTATCTTGAGGGCGTCGAGCAGGACTACCGCCCCGGGCGCACGTTCATGGGAATGGAGGGCGGCTTCGTGTCGCGAGAGGGCGCTGACCACTACGGCGAGCTGCAGGCCTGGAACCTCGACACGCGGCAGAAGGTGTGGACCGTCGACTTCGACCGCCCGCTCTGGGGACCGGTGCTGACCACGGCCGGCGGCCTGGTGTTCATGGGCGGCACCAGCGATCGTTACTTCCGGGCCTTCGATGCCGCGAACGGCGAAACGCTCTGGCAGCAACGGACGAACTCCGGCGTCACCGGCGTGCCCACGTCCTACGAGGTCGACGGCGTGCAGTACATCGCCGTCCAGTCCGGCTGGGGCGTCGACGCGCAGCGCGGCACGGCTCACCTGGATGGCGCGATCGGTACACGGACCTACGTACCCCAGGGCGGAGTGCTCTGGGTGTTCGCGTTGCCGGAGTAGGAGTCCTGACGCCGGCCGCCGGGCTGGCGCCGCGAGTGCTGTAATCTGCCGCCCGCCGCGGGAACCGCGGAACAGCAACCGCCGAACGAGCAAGACCGATCCCGATTGGAGCCCGAAAATGGAAGTCGCCAGCGCTGAGGCTCAGGCACAGGCCAAGGAACAACTCGACGCCCACGTCCGCGACATGATGGAGTGGCACTTCGACCCGGCGACCGGTACGCCGTTCTGGCTGGACTTCGCCTCGAAGCTCGACTTCGATCCGCGCAGCGATATCGCCGGTTACGAAGACCTGCGCAAGTTCCCGCCGTTCGAGGACGAGTGGCTGCGCGGCGGCCCGGTACGGCGCTGGGTGCCGAAGGCGATGGCCGACGATCCGATTTACGTGTTCGAGACCGGCGGCACGACGGGGATCCCGAAGAGCCGGGTGGCGCTGAACGACTTTCGCACGGACTACGAGCTGTTCAGCGCCAGCCTGCCGGATGAGCACTTCCCGCCGGGGTCCAACTGGTTGATGCTGGGGCCGTCCGGTCCGCGCCGTCTGCGTCTGGCGGTGGAGCACCTCTGCCAGTACCGGGGCGGCATCTGCTTCTGCGTAGACCTCGATCCGCGCTGGGTGATCAAGCTGATCAAGAAGGGCTGGATGGAGCACCTCGAGGCGTACAAGGACCATGTGACCGACCAGGCGCTGTCCGTCCTCTCGGCCGGACACGACATCCAGGCGATGTTCGCGACGCCCAAGCTGCTCGAGTCCCTGTGCATGGCACTCGAGGACCGCGGCCAGACACTCGCCGACGCGGGGATCAAGGGCATCTTCTCCGGCGGCACGGAGTTCACGCCCCAGTGGACCCGGTTCGCGGTCGAGGAACTCCTCGACGGCGTCTACATGACGCCCACCTACGGCAACACCCTGATGGGTCTGGCGGCCTCACGGCCCGTGACCGCGGCCGAGGGCTACACGATCGCCTACTACGCGCCGCAGCCGCGGGCCGTCCTCGAAGTCGTCGACCCTGACGACCCGGACCAGGTCGTCGACTACGGCGCCACCGGCCGGGTACGGCTCACGACGCTGACCCGCGAGTTCTTCGTCCCCGGCTTCCTCGAGCGCGACGAAGGCGAGCGGGAGCAGCCGTACGTCGACTATCCCTGGGACGGCGTCAGCGGTGTCCGGCCGTTCGCGCGGTTGGCGTCGGCGACGACGGTGGGGGTGTACTAGGAGTCGGCCCGGTTCCGGTACAGCGCCGGATCGACGACCGAAGCCATCGCCCTCTCATCCAGGCCGTCCACGAGACTGGCGATGCGAGTGGCGGCCGCCGCGGGATCCCGCAGCGCCTCGCCATAATCGATCTCGATCCACTCGAATTGCGGCGCCTTCCGAAGCAGGTAGTTCACCCGCCAGAGCTGGTCCTTCCACAGTTCCATCATCCGGTCGTCCGGCGTCTTGTCCGTTTCGCCGCGGCGGTCGAGCATCTTGCGCTGCGATGCGAGCACTTCGGTCAGGTCGCGCCGCATCAGGATGACCCTGTAGTTCAGGTTCGGAGGCAGGTCCTTGAGCAGGAAGGAGATGACCTTGACCGCGCGGCCGCGTGATGCCTTGAGCCAGGTCTTGTTCCGCGTGTTGGCCAGGTCCTTGACCCGCTCGTCCTCGTAGTAGCCCCGCGGATTGTCCACGTCGGCTTCGCGCTCGCCGTCCGTCACGATCTGCATGCCCCCGGCTTCGAGCATCTTCATTGCCATCGAGGTCCCCGAGCGGGGCAGGCCGGAAACCACTACGACAGGTCGGCCGTAGCGGAATCGGCGCCAGAGTGACTTGCCCTTCACAGCGACGGCGATGCTACCCCTGCATTGGTATGCTGCGCAGCGTTTCGCGCGTCGTCGCTTCATCAGCTTCAGGCCGCGCACTCCCTGGAGAAACCGTTGCCAGCTCCGCGTTCAGTAACCGTCGCGCTGGCGCTTCTCGCGGCGCTCTTTGCCGCGGCGCCGGTGGCGGCCTACATAGGCCCCGGGGCGGGGTTCGCGCTGATGTCGTCGTTCCTCGTGCTGCTGGCGACGGTCGTGCTCGCCTTCGTCTCGCTGCTGGCGTGGCCGGTGCGGACGCTGTGGCGGGTCGTGCGGCGGAAGAAGCCGCCGAAGGCGTACGTCAAGCGGCTCGTGTTCGTCGGTCTCGACGGCCAGGATCCCCGGTTGACGGAACGGATGATGAAGGAGGGCGAACTGCCCAACTTCAAGCGCCTGAGCAAGCAGGGGAGCTACCGGCGGATCGCCAGCACCTACCCGGCGCTGTCGCCGGTCGCCTGGTCGACCTTCGCGACCGGGGCGAATCCGGGCAAGCACAACATCTTCGACTTCCTCGACCGGGACCTGCGGAGCTACCTGCCCAAGCTGTCCTCGGCTCACATCGGCCGGGTCGAGCGCTTTCTGAAGCTCGGGAAGTGGAAGATCCCGCTGCAGAAGCCCGAGATCCGCTTGCTCCGGCGGTCGAAGCCGTTCTGGACCGTGCTCGGTGAACGGAACGTCTGGAGCACGGTGCTCCGGGTTCCGATCACCTTCCCGCCGGACCGGTTCTACGGCGCCCAATTGGCGGCGATGTGCGTGCCGGACCTGGTGGGCAGCCAGGGTACGTTCCTCTACTACACGACGCGGCCGGCGACGGAGTCGATCCGGGAGGGCGGTGTGCGCGTGCCACTGGCCTCGAACGGCTCCGGCCCCGACCACTTCGACTGCCTGATCGAGGGGCCCGAGAACAGCTTCCTGGAGGGCGACCCGCCGCCGCCGCTCCGCGTGCCGATGACGGTCGAGGTCGACCCCAAGGCCGGGGCCGCGACGGTGACGGTGGCGGGCGAGACGGTCGAACTTGTGCGGGGAGCGCTCTCCGACTGGGTGCGTCTCGAGTTCCGCGCCGCGCCCGGAGTCAAGGTCCACGGCCTGACCCGGATGATGCTGACCGAAACCGGTGAGCACACCTCGCTCTACCTGACGGCCATCCACATCGACCCCGAGAAGCCGGCGATGCCGATCTCGCATCCGTCGTACTACGCGCCCTACCTGGCGAAACGGGTCGGCGACTTCGCCACTCTGGGTCTAGCGGAGGACACGACCGCGCTCAACGAGGGCGTGACGGACGATGCGACCTTCCTCCAGCAGTCGTACGACATCGACCGTGAGCGGGAGGAGATGTTCTTCGCCGCTCTGGAACGCCTGCGGCGGGGGAGTCTGACCTGCGTCTTCGACGCCACCGACCGCATCCAGCACATGTTCTGGCGCTACATGGAGAACGGCCACCCGGCCGCTCCGGGGCAGAAGACCGGCAGGCACCGCCGGACGATCGAAGACCACTACCGGCACAACGACGCCCTGGTCGGTCGGGTGATGGAGAAGCTGGTCGACGACGATCTGCTGATCGTGCTCTCGGACCACGGCTTCGCCTCGTTCAGGCGCGGCGTGAACCTGAACCGCTGGCTACTCGACCACGGCTATCTCGTGCTCCGGGAGGATGCCGACGGCAGCGAAGAGTGGCTGGAGGGCGTGGACTGGTCGCGCACGCGGGCGTACGCGCTTGGCCTGGCCGGCGTGTTCCTCAACCTGAAGGGCCGCGAGGCCTCCGGCATCGTGGAGCCGGGCGACGAGGCGCGCTCCCTCAAGCGCGAACTCATCTCGGCCTGGAACGAGCTGCGCGACGAGGACCGGGACGCGGTCGGCATCAATGACGCCTTCGATGCCGAGGATTTGTACACCGGTCCCTACAAGGGCAATGCCCCCGACCTGATCGTGGGCTACAACGACGGCTACCGCGTTTCCTGGGACTGTGCAGTCGGGGTGGTCGCGGGCCCGGTGTTCGCCGATAACACGAAGGCCTGGAGCGGCGACCACTGCGTCGACCCGCGGCTCGTGCCCGGCGTGTTCTTCAGCAGCCGCCCGGTCGATCGGGATGACGACCTTTCGCTGCTCGACATGGCGCCCACCGCCCTGGCTCTCTTCGGGATCGACAGGCCGGACTACATGGAGGGCGAGTCCGTTTTCGACCCCGCGAGTCTCGACCGCGGTGCGGCCGGAGCGGCGGGGTGAACCCGCGGCACCTGGCAACGGCGGCCATGCTCTCGGCCGTCCTCCTGGTTGCCTGCGGCGGCGGGGGCGTCGGCCCGTCCGAGGGGCCGAAGATCGTCGTGCTCGGCTTCGACGGCCTGGACTACGCGCTGACGCGGCAGTTGATCGACGAGGGCAGGCTGCCGAACTTCGCGCGCCTCGAGTCGATGGGGGGCTTCACGCGGCTGGAGACGACGATCCCGCCGCACAGCCCGGTCGCCTGGTCGAGCTTCGTCACGGGCATGGACCCTGGCGGGCACGGCATCTTCGACTTCCTGCACCGGGACCCGGAGACGATGATCCCGTACTCGTCGACCGCCGCGGCGTCCTCCGGCGGCCGCTTCCTGGAGGTGGGGCCCTGGCAGTTCCCGCTCACCAGCGGGGACTATGAGCAGTTCCGGCACGGCACGCCGTTCTGGGAAGTGCTGGAAGAGCACGGCGTGCGCACGACCGTCATCCGCATGCCGGCGAACTTCCCCGTCTCCGGCACGGCGAGCCGCGAACTCTCGGGCATGGGCACGAGCGACATCCAGGGTACGGACGGCACGTTCACCTTCTACACGTCGGAGCTGTTCGCGGACCGGGACATCAGCGGCGGCGACATCGTCGAACTCGACATCTACGACAACGTCGTCGAGGCCGAGTTGCTCGGACCGGACAACCCGTTGCTGCGGGAACCCGTGAAGCTGACGGCGCCCTTCACCGTCTACCTCGATCCGGACATGGAGAGCGCGAAGATCGAGCTCGGCGACCAGCAGATCGTGCTCCGGGTCGGAGAATGGAGCGACTGGCTGGCGGTCGAGTTCGAGATGATGCCGACCCAGCATCTGCGCGGCATCTGCCGAATGTACCTGCGGGCACTCGAGCCGGAGTTCGAGCTCTACGTGAGCCCGATCGATCACGATCCGATGGCGCCCGCGGCGCCCATCTCGACGCCGCCCGACTTCGCGGCCGAGCTGGCCGAGGCGGTGGACCGCTTCTACACCGAGGGGATGCCCGAGGACACGAAGACCCTGACGGAGGGCGTCTTCACGCCGGAGGAGTTCCTGGCCCAGGCGAAGATCGCGGGCGACGAAGTTGCCGAGCAGTACGGCTACGTGCTCGACCGCTACCTCGAACAGGAGGGCGGCTTTCTGTTCTACTACTTCGGCAACGTGGATCAGATCGGCCACGTCCGCTGGCGGTCGCGCGACCCCGAGCATCCCGCCTACGATCCGGCCGCCGACGCCGTGCACGAGGACCTGATCCCGACCCTCTACGAGGGACTCGACGTCATCGTCGGGCAGACCCTGGATCGCCTCGAAGCCGAAGCCGGGCTCGGTAACGGCGGTGGTGAGGAGCCGTTGGTCCTCGTCATGTCGGACCATGGCTTCGCCTCCTGGCGCCGCGCGTTTCACCTGAACGCCTGGCTGATGGAGAAGGGCTACCTGACGGCGAGGAGCGCGGATCCCTTCGTGGACGAGGGTTTCCTCCTGAATGTCGACTGGGAGAAGACCCGGGCCTACGGGATCGGCTTCTCGGGTCTCTACGTCAACCTGCGAGGCCGGGAGCGGGACGGGACGGTGACGGCGGCCGAGCGGCTCGCCCTGGTCCAGAAGTTGAAGGAGGAGCTGCTGGCGGTGGTCGATCCGGAGACCGGCGAACGCGCGATCACGGAAGTGCAGCTTCGCGAGGACTACAACTTCCAGCAACAGACCGCGATCGGCCCCGATCTGGTCGTCGGCTACGCCAAGGGCTATCGCGGGGCGACGGAGTCGGCGTCGGGCGAGGTCGTGGGCGAAGTCTTCAGCGACAACGACAGCGCCTGGAGCGGCGATCACATGATGGACCACCGGACGGTGCCGGGAGTGCTGCTGGTCAGTCGGCCGCTCGGCCGGCCGGCGCGGGGCATTACCGATCTGGCGGCGTCGATCCTCGCCGAGTACGGCGTGGAAGAGTTTCCGACACTGGCCGGCGGCGCCGCGACGGGCTCGCCCTGAACCGGGCCGGACGACGGCGCCAACCAAGGAGAAGAACATGTTCGGCGGCGGCAAGGTCAAGCTCGACAAGGAACTCATCGCGCGGGTCAAGCGCTACAGCGACATCGCGGGTTACTCGTCCGTGGAGGAGTTCATCACCCACGCGCTGGAGAAGGAGCTGGCCAAGCTCGAGGGCGCGGAATCGCGTGAGGAGATCGAGAAGCGGCTCCGCGGCCTGGGGTACATCTCCTAGGGCGCCCCGAAACGGGTTTCCTCTTTGGCCGATGTCCTTCGTCAACGCCGTACTCCGCGCTGTCTTCGATGCAGCGCTCGGTCCCTTCGCGGCTCTGTCGCCGATCGTGCCGGTCACCCTGGTGGCGTTGCTGTCGGGCGTCTTCGCGTTGCTGGTCTACCGCTGGACCTCGAACCAGGAAGCCCTCGCCGCAGTCAAGCGGCGGCTGTTCGCCCATCTGCTCGAGGTGCGGCTCTTCAACGACGACCTGCGGGCGGTGCTGGCCGCCCAACTGCGGCTGTTGCGCGAGAACCTGACCTACCTGCGGCTCAACCTGGTGCCGCTGCTCTGGATGATCGTGCCGTTCATGCTGGTGATCGCCCAGCTTCAGTTCCACTACGGCTACGAGGGGGTCGAAGTCGGCGGCCGGACGCTGCTCGTCGTCGACCTGGCGGCGACGGATTCAGAGGATGCTGCGGCAGTCGGCGCCGAGCCCCGTCCGCCGATCGAGATCGAGGTGCCGCCGGGCGTTGCCGTGGAGACCGACGGTGTGTGGATTCCGAGCCTTCGCCAGGTCGTCTGGCGGCTTAGGGCCGAAGAACCCGGGGACCATGAACTCACCGTCAGCACCGGCGGCGAGGCGTTCGCGAAGAGTCTGTTCGTCGCCGATCCGGAAGGTGGCGCCCGCTGGGTGCGTCGCTCGCCCACGCGCCGCCGGGCGGCGATCCTCGATCAGTTGCTCTACCCCGCGGAGCCCTCGCTTCCCCGCGGCGGGCCGGTCGAGAGGATCGACGTCCAGTACGCCGCAGCCTCGATCTCCTTCTTCGGCCTGTTCGATGTCCACTGGCTGATCGCCTTCCTGGTCCTGTCGATCGCGCTGGCGTTCGCATTGCGGAACCGCTTCGGCGTCACTCTGTGACCAGGGGCGCGCCGGCCGATCGGGGGACCACGTCGTCGGCGTCCGAGGCCGACGCCCCCGTGATCGACGTCGTCATCCCGGCGTACAACGAGGAGGATTCGATCGGCCTGGTGCTCGCGGACATTCCGCCGGGTTTTGTACGCCGGGTCGTCGTCGCCGACAACAACTCGCGGGACGCGACCGCGGTTCGGGCACGCGAAGCGGGGGCGGAGGTCGTGCCGGCGCCGGTCCAGGGCTACGGCAGCGCCTGTCTGGCGGCGCTCGGCCACGTGGGCCGAACCGGGCCACCCGATGTCGTCGTGTTCCTCGACGCGGACTATTCGGACCATCCCGAGGAGATGCCGGGACTCGTCGAGCCGATCGCCCGTGGCGAGATCGACCTGGTCATCGGTTCGCGGGTGCTGGGAGAAGCCGAACCGGGCGCTCTGCTACCGCAGGCGCGCTGGGGCAACCGGTTCGCCTGCCTGCTCGTGCGGCTGCTGTACGGCCACCGATACACCGACCTGGGACCGTTCCGAGCCATCTCCTGGCGAGCCCTGGAATCGCTTCGGATGCGGGATCCGAACTTCGGCTGGACAGCGGAGATGCAGGTCAAGGCTCTACGACGGGGTTTGCGCGTGGCGGAGAAGCCTGTGAGTTACCGCTGCCGAACGGGCGTCTCCAAGATCACCGGCACGGTCTCCGGGACGGTGCGGGCCGGCTGGAAGATCATCGCGACCGTTCTCCGTTACAGTCGCGGCCCGATATGAGTGGGATGAAGAGCACGGAAGTGAACTCCGTCGGCCGCGAGGTGCCGGCGAGCGAAGTCGACATCGAGGTCCGCTACAAGGAAACTGACCAGATGGGCGTGGTTCACCATTCGAACTACCTGGTGTGGTTCGAGCTCGCCCGGACTCACCACTGCCGTGTTGCGGGCATGGCCTACCGGAACATGGAGGACGAGGGCTACTGGCTGATGGTCACCGGCGTTCAGCTCAAGTACCGGGGCTCGGCCCTGTACGGCGACCCGGTCCGCGTCCGCTGCTGGCTCGACCGGCTGAAGAGCCGCGCGATGAGCTTCGGCTACCGCGTGGAGGCGGGCGGCCGGGTCCTGGTCTCCGGCCGGACCGACCACGTCTGGGTCGACAGGGAGACCGGCAAACACTGCCGGATGCCGGAGGTCGTCGTGCCGGTGTTCCGGTCGATGGAGGGCTCGAACTGGCCGCCCAAAGCGGAGCCGGCCTGACGGCCGGCACGTTTCTGGCCGCCTGCGGCGGTAGCCGGCGTGGACGCCGGCGCACCCAGTAGGCGGCCAGTTCCCTAGAAGCAGGCGTAGCCGCCGTCGATCACGAACTCGTCGCCGGTGTGGTAGCTGGAGGCGTTGCTCGCCAGGTAGACGGCGATGCCGCTGAAGTCCGCTCCGACACCCCAGCGTCGCAGGGGAACGCGGCGCAGGACCTTGGTCTGGAAGGCTTCGGTGTTGATGGCCCGTTCGGTCATCGCGGTGTCGATCCAGCCGGGCAGGATCGAGTTGATGCGAATGCCGTGGCGAGCGTGCTCGACCGCGAGCCCGCGGACCATCGCGTTGAGGCCCGCCTTGGTCGACGCGTAGTGTTCGCTGCGTGGTGCGCCGAAGATCGCGGACAGGCTGCTGGTCGCGACCAGGGAGCCGCCTTCGCCGCGCTCGACCATGTGGCGGATGGCCTGCTGGAAGGTCTGGAAGACGCCCTCCATGTTGACCTGGAAGATCCGGCGCCACTCTTCCATCGACATGTCGACGAAGGGCGTGCCGCGACCGCCGATGCCGGCGTTGGCGAAGCAGGAATCGACCTTGCCCAGGAGTTCCACCGTGCGCTCGAACGATGCGGCCACCGCGTCGGCGTCGCCGACATCGCAGATGAGGGCCTCGACCTTTGTGCCGTGGCGCTCCAACTGCTCCCTGGCGGCCGCGTTCTTCGTCTCGTTCGTTCCCCAGATACAGACATCGGCTCCCGCCTGGGCCAGGCCTTCGGCGAAGCCCAGTCCGATGCCGGAGTTGCCGCCGGTCACCAGCGCCACGGTGTCGCTCAGGTCGAATGCGTTGTAAGCCACGGTTGATCTCCTTGCATGAGCCCTGTTTCCTGTGCGTCAGCGCGGCGCGGACGCCGCGACTCGATTCCTGTTTGAGAGTGCGGCGCGGAGCATAGCCGCGCCCGCGCGGTACCGCTCCTAGCCGAACCACAGCCGGATCGCGAACACGATCACGGTCACCGTGACGACCCGGCCGATCCAGACGTGACCCTTGAGCACGGTCAGTCGGACGCCGAGCCAACCCCCCGCCATGTTGCCGACCGCCAGAACCAGGCCGAGGGTCCAGTCGACCTTGCCCGAGAGCGCGAACAGGGCCAGGGAGAGGGTGCTGAAGCACAGGATGCTCAGCACCTTGACCGCGTTGCCCCGGACGAGGTCGAGGCCCGCCAACGAGGTTGCGGCGAGGATGAAGAAGCCGACCCCCGCCTGGACGAACCCGCCGTACATGCCGACACCGAAGAAGCCGACCGCCAGCATGCCGACGCGCAGCGCCGCCGGCTGCTCCTTCGGTTCCGAGCGGCGGGAAACCAGGGTCCACAGGGTGACGACGACCATCAGCGCCGCGAGCACCCGGCGGAAGGCGTCGTCGCTGATCGAAAGCGCGGCCCAGGCGCCGAGACCGGCGCCGGCGGTCGCCGGCAGGGCCGCCCACACGACCGCCCTGGGGTCGAGGACGCCGTGACGGTGGAAGCCCCACGAGGCGACCAGGTTCTGGAGCAGGATCGCCACCCGGTTCGTGCCGTTGGCGACTCCAGGCGGCAACCCGAAGAAGATGAGAATCGGCAGGGTGAGGAAGGAACCGCCGCCGGCGACGACGTTCAGGGCCCCGGCAACGAAGCCGGCGAGCGCGAGGGAGGGGTAGACGATCGCTGGCTCGTTCACCGCCTCGGAGGTTAGCGCGGTCCGGGTCCACCGGGTACGCCGGCCTTCTGGCCGGCCTTCTGGCCGGCATTCCGGTGGCCGGCCGCGGTTTCGGGCTTCCGATCCGCCGTTCGGTTTCGCTCCGGCGATAGAGTCTTGCCTGATGCCCTCTCCGAATCCCGTGCGCGTCGGCGCGATTCTGCTCCCGTTCCTGGGCAGGCTGCGCTTCCCGCAGCTCTTCGTTCTGCTGGCGGTCATCTTCCTCGTCGACCTGTTCGTTCCCGATTTCCTGCCCCTCGTCGACGAGGCCGTCCTTGGCCTGCTCACGCTGATGACCGGCCTGTGGCGCGACCGGCGCACTCCGCCGGACAAACCTCCCGAAAAGAACGTGACGCCGCCGGAGGCGCGTGGATGAAGCTGCGCCGCCTCCTGCCGACGTTGGCAGTGGCGCTCGCGGCTCTGCCGTCGGTCGCGGCGGCTCAGGACTGGAGCGGCGCCAACGGCTTCCGTATTCTTGTAACCGACGATGCCGGGCAGCCCGTCCCCGAGGTGACGGTCATCGCGCGGCTGGCCGAGGCCGACCGGTCGGGAGGGCCGCCCCCGATGCTGACGGACGAAGCGGGCACGCTGGACGTGTCGGACCTTGCCGCCGGTGAATGGGAGATTCAACTGCGACGGCAGGGGTTCATGATCGTGAACTCCTACCTGAGGCTGGAGGATGGGAAGCGGCCCCAGGTCGGGTTTACTTCGCGCCAGCGAACGGGCCCGTTCTGGGCGCCGCTGAACGTTGGCTACTCGAGTCTCGGCGTCGCGACGGCTGCGGCCAGCGCGGGCTCGGCGCGAGCGACGACCCGGGCGCAACGCCGCGCGGAGCGCCGGGCCGAGCAGCGGGAACGACGGCTTCGGCAGGAGAATGTCGCTCGCGTCGTGGAGGCGCCAAAGGCCGAAGCGCCGGCGCCGGAGACGCCGGCATCCCCGGTGGAGGAGCCGGCCGCCACGGAAACCGTCGCTGCGTCGGCGCAGCGAGGTGAAGAGCATCCGCCTCCGCCCGAGCCGTCTTCACCCGAGCCGGTTGTGGTCGCGGAGCAGACGGTCCCCGACCGGGCGCCAGCTGGCAGGGCGGAGCCGGAACCGGAACCTGAACCCTTGCCGGAACCTGAACCCGCGCCGGTCGTGGTCCGCCTGCTTCCGAACCCCACCCTGCTTCGAGCCGGAGCGTGCCCCGAGTGCGCGCCCGGTGAGTGGTCCGTATCGAGCAACTGGCCGGCGGAACCCCGTACCGCCGGGACGACGGCGTGCGCGGCCGATCTGGCCGGGCGTCTGGAGCGCGCGGCGGGAGTGATCGAAGGGTCGCTGCCTGAGGAGTTCCGTGTCTACATCGGAGCGCTGGCGTCGCCCGAAGGCAACGACGTCCTGCGGCTGTTGCCGGAGGCGACGCGAACGGAGGTCCGGACATTACTGGTCCCCGTCCTCGATCCGGAGCGCTCCTGCCAGGTCATCGGCGTTCTGCTGCCGAAGGATGTGAGGTTCGTCGGTTTCCAGTACGAGGCCGCCGATCTCAGCGCCCGGGGTGGCTGTTTCCCCGACCAGCCGTGCGAGATCGGCGAGGCGCAGTGGCGGGGGAATCCCGTCATCCACCGTCACGATCACGGCACGCTCGTTTACGGCGTGTTCGAGAACCTGTCGCCCGACGACCGGCGCGAAGCCAACCTGAAGGTGTACTTACGGCCCCCGCGTGGATGGCTGCCGCCGCGCTGAGGCGATGCGGTACCCTCGTTCCCGTTCAGGCCCAGAGCATCCGCGTACCCGACCCGTCTTGTGGCGAGGAGAGCCGAGAGATGTCCAACCGCAGCACGAACCTTCCGTTCATCGTTCTCGCCCTGGCGTCGCTTCTGGCCGCGCCGCTGGCAGCCGCCGGTGACGAGGACATTCCACGTACGGCAAGCGGCCGGCCGGACCTCTCCGGCAACTACGATGTCGCCAACCTGACTCCCTTCGAGCGGGATCCCCGCTTCGGCGACAAGCTCCACATGACGGTCGAGGAGGCGGAGCAGATCGCCAGGGGGATGGAGGCGGCACGGGCCGCCGCGGACGCGGAGAGCGACCCGGGCCGGGAGGCGCCCCCGCCGGGAGGCGACGGTTCAGCCGGAGCCGCGGGCGCGGTCGGCGGCTACAACTTCTTCTGGCTCGACTTCGGCAACCGGACCTATCCGATCGACGGCCAGTACCGCACGTCGGTGTTGACCGATCCGCCGAACGGTCGCATGCCGGAGCTCACCGAGGCCGGCAAGGTGCGCAGGGCCACGGTCAACCCGTACATGTACCGCAACACGGGCAGCGCCTGGTGGATCGGGGCCGGCGACGACCCCTACGACGGACCCGAGTCGCTGACGCCGGGAGACCGCTGCATCTACACGAGCGTGGCCACGACCCCGGTTCGCTCCCTGCCCTACAACAACCTGAAGACGATCACCCAGACCGAGGACCACGTCGTCATCATGGTCGAGTGGATGCACTGGGCGAAGGTCGTGCGACTGAACGCGGAACATCCGCCGGCCGAGTACCGCTCCATCGGCGGCGACTCGATCGGTTGGTGGGAGGGCGACACCCTGGTCGTCGAGACGACGAACTTCCTGGACAGCCAGAGCGACCCGCGCGACGGCCTGAAGGTGATCGAACGCTTCAGCCGCCACGGACCGAAGGACCTCCTCTACGGCTTCACCGTCCACGACACGGACTACGAGGCGCCCTACAGCGGTGAGCTGATCTGGCCCGGAACCGACGACCTCCTCTACGAGTACGCCTGCCACGAGGGCAACTACGCGATGGGCAACATCCTGCGCGGCGCCCGGCTGCTGGAGAAGGAGTACTACGAGAAGACGGCCGAAGCGGCCAGCACCGGTTCCGGCTCGGGCCGGGAGTAGGCGCGCTGCTCCGGCGCCGTGAGTCGCAGGCGGCGGCACCCGCCGGCTCCACGGCCTGGAGAAGGCCGATGCGCCGGTGCTGACGACCGAAGAGGGGTGCGGACCGCGATGACGGCCAACGCCGAAGCGCGGGCGTCGGTTGGCCGCGCAGTCGCCCTCGCGTTGCTTGTGGTCGGTCCGACCGGTCTCGGGACGACCGCCGCTGCCGGCCAGGAACACGGTCACACCGAGTCCGACGAGGAAAAGCACCACCCCCACGACTCGCCTGCTGAGCACCTCGGAATCTACGACGAGATCACGATTCGGGAGCGCGCCGACGCTCTGATCGGCATCGCCGTGTCGGCCAGCGAAGGGTCAGCCGGCGCAGCCGACCTCGCCCGGCGACTTCCGCTTCGTGCCGGCGACCTCGTCGAGACCGTTCCGGGCATGATCGCCACCCAGCACAGCGGTGGCGGCAAGGCGAACCAGTACTACTTGCGCGGCTTCAATCTCGACCACGGCACGGACTTCAGCGTCTCGGTCGCGGGCATGCCGGTGAACATGCCAAGCCACGGGCACGGGCAGGGGTACGCGGACCTCAACTTCCTGATCCCGGAACTCGTCGAGCGGGTCCGCTACCGAAAGGGAACCTACTTTGCCGATACCGGCGACTTCTCGGCCGCCGGTTCCGCCGACATCCGCTTGCGCCACGCACTGCCCGACACGCTCGTCCGGCTGGGCGGCGGCAGCTTCGGCTTCGGCCGCGCCGTCGCCGGCCATACCCTGGAGACGGCATCCGGCGAACTCACGTTTGCGGCCGAAGCGTCCAACTACGACGGTCCGTGGACACGCGGCGACGACGCACACCGCCTCAACGGACTCCTGAGCTACCACAGCGGCGATAGCGCAAACGGGTGGTCGCTCACGGCAATGGGCTACGACGGCTCCTGGTTGGCCACGGACCAGATTCCCAGGCGGGCGGTCGAGTCCGGTCTCGTCGGCCGTTTCGATCTCCTCGACCCCGGTTCCGGCGGCGACTCGCGGCGCTTCAGCCTGTCCACGGAGATCCACCGCGGCAGCGGCTACACCCTGAACCACTTCCACGCCTACGTCGTCTCTTATGACTTCAGCCTGTTCTCGAACTTCACCTACCTGCTTGAGGATCCGGAGCGCGGCGACCAGTTCGAGCAGGCCGACGAGCGACTCGTCTACGGCCTCGAGTACCGGCGCCACTGGCACATGGTGAGAGGTGACCGACACATCGAGACTTCGGCCGGAGTCCAACTCCGGTTCGACGACATCGAGAACGGCTTGTTCAACACCCACGATAGGCAACGGTTCGCCACCCGGCGGCACGACACGATCCGCCAGTTGACCGGCGGCCCCTGGACACAGTCCTCGATCCGCTGGAGTCCGAAGGTCCAGACCACCGTCGGCCTGCGGCTTGAGACCTTCGACGCCGACGTTTCAGCCAACGACCCGCGCAACTCCGGCAGCGGGAGCGACCTGGCGCTGCTGCCCAAGCTGAGCCTCACCTTTGGCCCGTGGGGGCGGACCGAGTACTACCTCAATCTGGGCCACGGGCACCACAGCAACGACGCGCGCGGTGTCATGGCGCGGATCGATCCGGCCACCGGGCTGCGGGCCGACCCGGCGCCGGCGCTGGTGCGCGCGCGGGGGGCCGAGTTCGGCCTGCGCAGCGAACCGCTCGAAGGGCTACACACGACGATCTCGGTGTTCGCGCTGGACCTTGATTCGGAGCTTGTCTTCGTTGGCGACGCCGGTGCCACAGAGGCAAGCCGGCCGAGCCGCCGAACCGGCGTCGAGTGGACGAACTTCTTCCAGGCGACGCGACGGTTGTCCGCCGACCTGGACGTCACCTGGTCGAGAGCCCGCTTCGACGACAGTGATGCTGCCGGCGACCGCATTCCCAACTCGATCGGGACCACGGTCGCCGCCGGTCTTACGTACGAACACCCGGGCGGCGCGTCCGGCGCGCTTCGCTGGCGCTACTTCTACGACATCCCGCTGATCGAGGACGGCTCCGTCGTCTGGGGGGGTTCCTCTGTCGTCAATGCACGGATCGGCTATCGCTTCTTCGGGGGCCTGCGCCTCGACCTCGACGTGTTCAACCTGCTCGACGAGAGCGACGACGACATCCGCTACTACTACGCCTCCCGGCTTCCCGGCGAGCGATCCGGGGGACTGGAGGACGTCCACTTCCACCCGGTTGAACGGCGCGGCGCACGCTTGCTGACGACCTGGACCCGCCCACACGGGCGATAGGAGCGTTTCGTCG
>Ga0209544_1001710_pt1 | contig 22528 bp, 19 predicted proteins | sample MesohylPK_FD_187297 | JGI IMG/M metagenome (GOLD analysis project Ga0209544, IMG submission 187297) | Host-associated microbial community of the marine sponge Aplysina aerophoba from Gulf of Piran - sponge mesohyl, lysed by proteinase K... | ecosystem: Host-associated > Porifera > Sponge >...
AATGTCTTCCAGCACGACTTCCAGGGCGGGCAGATTGCCGTGGATGTCGCCCAGGAAGGCGAGGCGTAGTTGTCGTTCCATCAGACAGGCGCCACTTTCAATGGGTCACGCTGGTCTACGTATTGATCACGGCCGGTGGCATCGCTGTAGTCGGCGAAGGATTGGCGGATGTCTGCGGCATCAGGGTCGTGACCGTTGGACCAGCACCAACGAAAGTAGTTGATTATTTCAGGTTCGGCGGTTACGAGCTCCCAGTAAAACAGCTTGGCAATGACGCCTCCGGCTTCGAGCAGGCCCGCGCTGGAGAAGGCCTCGAGGACGGGGCCACGGTCGTAGGGCACTTGCTGGTGCAACACTTTCCAGCCGCCCGGTTGCTCGCTGTCCGGTACAGACTCCATCAGCGCAAATTGGGCGGCGGGGTCGCCGTTGAGGGGAAGGCCGATGCTGCCGGGATTCATGAGATGCCAGTGGCGGCTCCATTCGCGTTGATGGTCTGCCGAGGGGAAGGGGCTGGCCGGCGCCGATCCTGACGTTTGTGCAGCGTTGCCGCCTTCAAAAGCGGCGTGACTTTCATGCGGATCGGTAAGCGGATCTACTGATTCGGGCTTGAACAGATGCCTGTCCACTTGCACATGCGTATGGGCGGAGATGATGTTCCGTTCTTCGATGGCCTCGATGGCGGGGATGATCTTTTCGGGCGGCATTGTCTGATAGAAACCGACTCGATTGCGCCCTGGCACGCCATGGGCCGCTCGGATAGGCTGGACGCCGGGGAAGCACAGACTGATTTCATCGGGCAAGGCAGCAAGATAGTTGGCCTGCGCGGGGCCGATCTGCTTAACCAGCCAGTGCAGACTGCCCCAGCGTTCGGAGTCGTCCGAGCCCCGAGGGGAGCGTTCCGTGCCATAGTCGAGCAGGTAGAACTCGTGATTGCCTCTGACGACAGCCCAGTCGGAGGCGCGCACGATGTCGACGACGTCGTTGTTGAACGGCATTGGATTGATCAGGTCGCCGTCGAGTATGACGTAGTCGGGCTGCAGTCGTTCCAGTTCGACCAGGACGGCCTGCAGCGCGGGAAGATTTCCGTGAATGTCGGCGAGGACTGCCAGTCGCATGGGAGTTTGGTGGTTTGGCCTCAAACGTATTGCGGCATTCTGCCGGCTATGCTACCCGGTGGGAACGAAACCGTCAAGCGGGAGCGGTCTGAAAATCGCGCCAAGACGGTGCTGGATGGTTCGGTCTCATCCTATCTTAAATGCGTAACAGGCTACATTATACTGGAAAAGCTATGCAGCCTCCTTATTCGTGGGAACGCGATTTTTGACCGGCGCCCGCGCTGGAAGTTGGCAATTTTCTGCCAGGCGGCGAGTAATGGCGTTACGCTTAAGAATCGGTTGATGGATCGAACTGTTGGTGGTCCCAAGAGGGACAGATTATTTGTAGCGGCAACACGCGCCGAGAGATTCCCGAGGGCGCGCTTGCAGGTCCTTTCAGTTGACAAGCTGTGGGCGTGTCGCTAAGATCGAAAACCTAAGCGGTTGTGCACTTATTGTTCTTATTGATTATTGGGAGGTAGAAGATGTGTGGTCGATTTGTGCTGCGAGCATCGCCTCAGAATCTGCAGACACTTTTCAATCTGGAGGAAGCACCGCCGACAGCGGCGCGCTACAACATTGCGCCGACGCAACCTGTGCTGGCAGTGCGCGCCAATCCTCATGGTGGACTGCGTGAAGCGACTTACCTGAATTGGGGGCTCATTCCATTCTGGGCCAAGGACCCGAAGATCGGGAGCCGGATGATCAATGCCAGGTCGGAAACGGCTGCGGAGAAGCCGTCCTTCCGCGCTGCGTTCAAGTACCGACGCTGCATCGTGCCTGCGGACGGATTCTTTGAGTGGAAGAAGGAACAAGGCGGCAAACAACCTTATTTGATTGGAATGGATTCGGGAGACGTATTTGGCATTGCGGGACTGTGGGAACATTGGGAACAGGACGGCTCGGTTATCGAGTCTTGCACGCTGTTGACGACGGATGCCAGTGCGTTCATGGCGCCGCTGCACCACCGAATGCCGGTTATTCTCGATCGGCAGGACTATGATGAGTGGCTGGATCCTGGTGTACAGAAAGGGGATACGCTGCTGCACTTGATGCGGTCTTTCAGCGGGGCGCCCTTGCGGGCTGTGGCTGTCAACAAGCTGGTGAATAACCCGCGCAACGACGAGCCGACCTGCGTAGAACCAGTTGCAGCGTGAGTGGAGATTGCTTTCTACTTCTTGCACTTTGGGACCTGTACGGTTGATATTCTACTAACTAACCAGCTTGCGCCAGCGTTGGTGTAAGCATTGATTGCGAGGGAACTGACCTATATGACTGCGACTGTGAAGAATTCGACGGCAGAACACGGTTTGTCGAGAGATGGGCTGACGAGAGCCGAGTTTCAAACGCCGGCGGACAAGCCGCCACAGCGACTGTTTGTGCCTGGCCCAACGGATGTGCATCCGGATACGCTGGCTGCGCAGGCGGCGCCGATGATCGGGCATCGCAGCGACGAGCTTGAAGCGCTGTTCGGCAAGTGCAGCGCACAGTTGCAGAAGCTTTATCATACTGAAGCGCGGGTCTATACGGTGGCGGCTTCCGGATCGGGCTTGCAGGAGGCCGCCATCAGGAATGCTGTCGAAGGCCGGGTAATCAATTTTGTCAACGGGGCGTTCAGCCAGCGTTGGCATGATGTCTCGACCGGATGCGGCAAAGACGCGATCGCGGTGGAAGTGCCATGGTGTACGGCGGTCAAGCCAGACCAGGTCGAGGAGGCGCTGCGGGGTGCTCTTGCGGATGGCGCGGTTGACGCGATCACGGTTGTGCACAATGAGACGAGCACGGGTGTTGCCAGCCCGGTTGGCGCCATCGCTGAATGTGTGCGGCGGGTCAGCCCGGAGACGCTGGTCCTGGTCGATGCGGTCTCCTCTTTCAGCGGGGTGAAACTACCTTTTGATGATTGGGGACTGGATCTTCTGCTGACTTCGTCGCAGAAGGCGCTGGCGGTGCCGCCCGGACTTGCCTTCGCCGCGGTCAGCGACCGATTGATGGCGCGGGCGGCAACAATATCCGATCGCGGATGGTACTTTGATTTTCTGCAACTCGAGAAATACCGTCAGCGCAATACGACGCCGGCGACGCCGGCGATTTCGCTGCTGCGTGCGCTGAGCGTGCAACTTGATCGGATTTTCGCGGAAGGGCTGGAGGCGCGGTATGCCCGCCACGCCTACTGTGGGCAGATGAGCCGGGAGTGGGCTGTCGACAGGGGCTTTGGCTTGATGGCGGAGAGCGGGTTTGCATCCGATACGGTTACGACGGTCGAGAATAGCAAAGGCTTGGATATGGGGGCACTCAACCGATTCCTGGACGAGCGGGAGATGCAGATCGCTGACGGGTACGGCGCGTTCAAGGGCAAAGCCTTCCGCATCGGGCATATGGGCGAGGTGTGGCCTTCCGACCTGGAGCGGCTGTTCGCGGCGATAGAAGAGTTCGCTGCCGCGGAGCAAGAGTGAGCAGGTGACTCTTTCACGCAGGATTCGTAAGACCGGCAGTTGCTATGCAGCAGATGTGGAGTGGGACTTACAGGGGAAGCTCACGTATCTGAATTTAACAGGTTGACATGCTCTATCTGGTAGCCACTCCTATTGGCAATCTCGGTGACATTACTCTACGTGCGGTGGAGACGTTGCACACGGTCGATCTGATTGCGGCGGAGGACACGCGCAAGACCGGGCGGCTGCTCAAGCAGCACGGCATCGAAACACCCCAATTTTCCTACCATGAACATAATGAAGGGCAGGCTGTCGATCGCATCATCGGTGCGTTGCGCGGCGGGCTGTCGGTTGCGGTTGTGACGAATGCGGGCACGCCGGGCATATCCGATCCGGGATTTTCGGCGGTGCGGCGGGCGCTGGAGGAGGGGCTTCCTGTATCGGCAATTCCGGGTCCTACCGGCCTGATTGCGGCACTGGTTCTTTCAGGCTTGCCGCTGCACAGTTTCACGTTTCGGGGCTTCGCGCCGCGTAAGTCGGCGGCGCGTCGTCGTTTTCTGGAAATGGATGCGGCCTCTAAACACACGCTCGTCTTCTACGAGAGCCCGCACCGGCTGGCGGCCTTTCTGAAGGATGCACTGGCTGTTTACGGAGACAGGCCGGCGGCGCTGGCCAATGACCTCACGAAGCTGTATGAGAAGGTGGAGCGGGGAGCTGTTTCTGCTTTGCTGGAAGGCGTGTCCGGAAAGAAGCTGCGCGGCGAATTCATCGTAGTCATTGGCGGCTGCCGTTGAACGGCTGCGTTTGGTCTGCCCCTTTCCTGTAAGAGTTCAAGTTTAACCCAGGCTATCGCGTTCAAATTCGAATGCTAAGATGGCCTGCAATGGGCGCACACAAGGTGCGTCCCTACCTGAATTGGGCATACTCACGAAGTTTTTCCCGATTGGATGCATTTGCCCTGCAGTATACCTCTCTGGCAATAAATCTCTTACCTTTCTGATTGCCCCCAGCCAAATCCCTTGTGACTTCCAAATGGAAGTTATTTGCTCCACTAGAGTATATTGAATCGTTTCCAGAATTACCTGAATTGGGTAGTACCGAAGGGAGACGGTTTGTCTGAATCAGGATTTGCGGGATTCGAGGATTTTCGGGATGGGAGGAGTACGGCTCTGATGTCAACGATGTCATCTGACTTGGCACAATTGACCGGCTGTTGTCTTTCCTGGCCAGCCCTCCGTCACCGCAACCGTTCGGGCAGTTTCGATAACCAACTGGTTGAGGGCCTTAACTGTGCTCGAGCGACACCGGTGCAATGAAGAGGCACGGTCGGTGAGGCATGTTTTTGTAGGGGGGCGTTGCGGGGGCGCAGCCCCTGCACAAGGGAGGGCCGAAGGCCCGACCGCCCATATAAGCACTTACAACTGGCTGCTTATGCGTCGGCGGGGGTTGCGGCGCGGCGCCGTCTGCGTTCCCAGGCTGGGGCGCCGGTGACCAGCGCGACGCCGAAAAGTATGCAGACACCGCCCAGGAGCTGCTGAACGGTTGGGAACACGTCGAAGAGGAATCGTGACCAGATTACTGCGGCGACGGGGCTGGCGGCGAGGGCGACGGCGAAGACGCTCATGTCGAGTTTGCGCAGGGTCCGGTAGTAGAGAAGGCGGCTGATGACGACGTCGACGGTGGCGACGAGGAGGAGGATTGGGAAGGCTTCGCGGGACGGCAGGGCCATTTCGCCGCGGGCGAGGTTGAAGAGGGCGAGAAAGGCTGCGGTCAAGAGGAGGCGGTAGAAGAAGAAATTGAGCAGGTCCATCTCGCCCATGTAGCGCTTGGTGAGGGCGGCGTGCAAGGCGTAGATGAATGTGGAGAGGAGTATCATGAGCGTGCCGAGGCCGAGGTAGTCGCCGGGCTGGAAGGAGATTACGGCGAGCCCGATTACGGCGATGGCGGAACCAACTCCTTGCCCGAGGCTGAAGCGATCGCCGAGCCAGAAGAGGCCGAAGCCGAGGCTGAAGAGTACGGTCATTTTGCCCACCAAGGCGGCGACGCCAGGGTCGATGTAGGCCATTGCGAAGTAGTTGAGGTTGGTGCTGACTGCAACGCACAGTCCGATGGCCAGGAATGTCGGCCACTGCCGAAGCAGGGGCGCCAGTCGCAATCTGCGCCTGACCAGGCCCAGCAGTCCAATTTCCAGGGCGGCGAATGCGATCACGTAGAAGGCGCCTAGTCCCGGATCGATATAGGGAAAGACGACGCGGGCAAAGACATAGTGCAGGCTGTCTATCATCAGCAGGCTGACAATGAGGGTAATCCCACGCGCCCTGCCAACCAGGGTCTCGCTGTCGCCCGTCCATAGAAAGGCGACGGGATTTTTGCGAGGCACATCGGTCATCGGACTTGCCTTTAATTGAAGCGCGGAGGAAGAGGAGCGGGGCCATTTCCTGACCAGGCCGCAACGGTTTCGGAACGCAGCAGGACTGTGCTGCGATGCACATCATATCCGGGCTTTGCGAAAGCTGCCAATAGGGGAGATGCCGGCTGTGCTAAAATACGAGCAGGCTTGGACTTTGGGTAGGCTTTGAGGTTGGCGAGGGCCAAAGGATGGTTCGGAAGATTCTCCACTTCGATCTTGACGCATTCTACTGCGCGGTCGAAGAGCAGCGGCATGGCGAGTTGAAGGGGGCTCCCTTTGCGGTGGGGGGACGGCCGGAGAGTCGGGGCGTGGTGGCGTCCTGTTCTTATGCGGCGCGGCGGTTTGGTATCCGCTCGGCGATGGGCATGGCGCAAGCGGTGCGGCTGTGCCCGCAGCTGCGCATTTTGCCGCCGGATATGCGGGCGTACGGTGAGATGTCCGGGCGGGTGATGGAGATTCTGCACAGGATTACGCCGCAGGTTGAGCAGCTCTCGATCGATGAGGCGTTCCTGGACGTGACGGAGCTGGACGAATACGCAACTGTTCTGGCGCGGCAGTTGCAGGCGGAGGTTGAAGATTTCTTGGGGCTGCCTTCGTCGTTGGGGGCGGCGACGAATAAGCTGGTCGCGAAGATAGCCACCGATGTAGGCAAAGCGGCGGTTCAGACCGATGACTACCCGAGGGCGATCCAGGTTGTGCCGCCGGGTCGGGAGGCGGAGTTTCTGGCCCCGTTGCCGGTGGATGCGCTATGGGGGGTTGGGCCGCGCACGCGTGCGCGGCTGGCGGGGATTGGCATTCGCAAGGTCGCGGATGTATTGGGTGCGCAGCCGGAGGAGCTGGCGCGACAGTTCGGCAAGCTGGGGCATGATCTGCGGCGGCAAGCGCAGGGACTCGACCAGCGGCCGGTTGTTACGGAGCGGGAGGCCAAGTCTATCAGCCAGGAGACGACCTTCGCGCAGGATGTTGACGATACGGAGACTTTGCGAAGGGCCTTGCGCCAGCAGGCAACCGAGGTGGGCGTCCGTTTGCGGAGGAATAGTTTGGCGGCACGCACTGTCACGGTGAAGTTGCGCTGGGCCGATTTCAGTACACGCACTCGCCAGACGACAGTATCGCAGCCGCTGGACGACGAGGAGGAAATCGCCCGTATCGCGATGGACTTGCTGACGGCCCTGCGGCCTGGAGGTAGGGCGGTGCGGCTGATAGGGGTAGGTTGCAGCGGACTGGTGGCGGCGGTGCGGCAGATGAGCATATTTGATCTGCCGGCGGACGCGGAGGCTCAAGCCAAAGAGGCACAATTGAACGAGGCAGTGCAGATGCTGCGAAAGCGGTTTGGGGCAGATGCGATCAAGCGCGGAAGCGAGTTGTGAGGCCGACAGGGGACTTTTTCAGCGGAAGGGGAAACATGGAGCGCCCTCCGTTCTTTCGTCTATAGTTCGAGGGGCTGGGTGTTTGGTTCTTGGCAAGTGACGCAGCAGGACTTGATCGAGCCGGTTCGGTGTCATTCCTGTTGGTCCGCATGAAATGGGGGAGGAGTCTATGCGGTACGAAGTCCCTATACCTGAAGAGCTGATCGACGAACTGTTTCCTTTCTGGGCGTCCATTTTTGGGGAGGTATTGCCCGACATTGCGCGCGAAGTTTTTCTGGGTTCTGAAAAGAACTATAACGGTGGCACCCTTTACTTGCGAAGAGAGGATGAAAGCCTGGCAAGCACATGCTTCACGATGAAATCGAAGACGGTGCCGATTTTGGCAGGTTTCGGAGAAGTTGCGACGGAACCGCGGTTTCGAGGCAGAGGCATTGCGACAGAGCTTTGCAGGCGGGCGGTGGAGGATGTTCGCGCGGGGGGCGGAGAGGCGTTCTTTCTGGGGACGGTCAACCCGGCGGCGGCGCGCGTCTACCACCGGCTCGGGTGGCGAAAGCTGGCCGGGGCCAATGTTATGGCCAATATCCTTAGCGGGAATTCGCCCGAGGCTTTCCTGGTGGACTACTTCGCGGGAGAAGGGGCAAAGGTTGTGGAGTCGTCGCCAGCGGACCGCATTCCAATGATCCCGCTGATCCTCTGTCCGCATGACTGGCAGGTGCTGGACGCGAATACGAATATCTGCTCAACACGCTATGCCACGCAGAATTCGTGTATGGGGTTGTATGTGCGGTATGAACGGGTCCGGCTGAGCGGCGGTGCGTGGTTCGCGGCCAGGACTGCGGAGGGGAAGGTGGTCGGGCTGTCGACGGCGCGCAGGGACGAAGGGGGTGGGTTCCAGATTGACGCATTCGCGCATGCGCGCTTTTCGGACGTGCGGGAAGAGCTGGCGCAGGCGGCCATCGGAAAATCTCGAGAACTGGGCGACGGCGGGTGCTACGCGGTCGTTTCGGTTGAGGATGAGGAAAAGCAGTCATGGTTCGAGTCGCTAGGTTTTCGGGGAACCGGAGCAGGGGAAGCGTTCGAATTGGATGGAAGGCGGGTGGCTTCGGTGAGAATGGAGAGAAGCGGGGCCTAGCCGGTCGTGGGGATAGAGATAGACAGGCGGCTGACATTGGACAGCCGCCACGCATCTGAGAACTCTTTCTAATTCTGGTTCCTGCCGTTCACGAGATCGGCGAAAAGCCCCTACGCATCATACCTACGCATCATACCTAGGTTCTGGCAAGCGGTTGCGGGAAACCTAAACCCTACCCCATCATGGCGTCCTCGCCGCGCCATTCAACGTCGATACCAACATAATCCTTGACCAGAGGCTGAAGGTGCTCCGGAAAGCCGTTCTTGAAGGCTTTGGCCTTCTCTGAAAGCGGCCATGGAGCCTCAAGCGGGTAATCGCGCGGGCGCAGACCGATGCCACAGGAGAGGCGGACGCGGTCGATACGGTTTGGGAAGGCGGAGTGATAGGTGCGGGAGGCGAAGACGATTTCATCGCCGGGCTCGGTGAAGAGAGGCACAAGGCCGGGTATGTCGAAGCCCACGTAACTTTCGGGTTCGGTGCCGATGCGATGGAAGGAGCGCTTGTCGGGGGTTAGCTGGAACCCTTCGGGCCCTTCCCAATCTTCGACGTGGGAATCTTCGATAACGGCGAGCCCACCATGCTTCGGATGGGAGCCGGTGATGTAGAACCACAGGCCGGAGGGCCAGGGTCCGCGATTCAGTATGTCTCCTGAGGAGGTGGGAGGGCCGTCGGAGAAACCGCAGAAGTCGGAGTGCCAGCTTAGCGGGGCAGAGCCTGGATTGCGGATGATGGCGGCGGTGCGGTTGACGGTCAGCTCTTCGGTCTGGCAGAAGACACGCTGGGCGCGCATGAAGGGCTCGTGGTCGAACAGTTTCCACATGGCGGGAGAGTGTTCGATGAAGGAGGTGTGGGTGAAACTGTTGCCCTCGCCGAGCGTGTCGTCCGGATCGATTACCTGCTTGACGGACTGCTGAAGCTCAGTTACAAGCTCGTCGGAGAGCACATTTTTGACAATCGCGAAGCCGTGGGCCTCTACGCAAGCCTGCGCGGCGTCCAGCTCGTTCAGTGTGAACTCGTAAGGATAGCCCAACTCTGGCTTTTGAATGTGGCTATAGTCCATTTATGACTCCTTGCAAAATGAGTTTTCAGTTACCTGATAGTGAACCCAGTGAGCTGTTGTCCGGGCTGCTTCCAAGAACCTGCTCCTATCGCTTGAACGCCAGGAGCGGCTGCGTGTTTTCCCTTCCACCCCATTAGAAATGATCTTCGACTTGCCGGCGTATCCGGTGGCGCCAGTCGGGACAGAGCGACATAATGCGATGGTGCAGTTGCCAACAGGAAGTCCAAGCGAGGATGAGACAGGTCCTGCTTCTGCTAGCCCATCATAGCTTCATCCCCGCTCCAGTCACTATCGATCCCCACATAGTTTTCGAGCAGGGGCTGCCAGCGCTGAGGGAAGGCCTCGATAAAGGCCTGTGCGTCGGCGGAGAGCGGCCATGGCGCATCTAACGTGTGCTCGCGGGCGCGGAAGATGATGGCGCAGGAGAGCCGCACGCGATCGATGCGGTTGGGGAAGGCAGCGTGGAATGTGCGGGAAGCGAAGACGATCTCATCGCCCGGATCGGTGAAGATGGGCACAATGCCAGGCACGTCGAAGCCGACATGCCTGTGCGGCTCAGTGCCCAGCGGGTGAAAGGAGCGCCGGTCGGGAGTAAACTGAAAACCTTGGGGCGCTACAAAATCCTCAAGATGGGAATCTTCGATGACTGCCAGCCCACCATGTTTGGGATGGGAGCCTGTGATATAGAACCAGAGGCCGGAAGGCCAAGGGCCGCGGTTCAGTACATCCCCGGAGAATGTGCGGGGGCCGTTGGAGAAGCCGCAGAAGTCGGAGTGCCATGCGAGCGGGGCAGAACCGGGATTGCGCAGAATTGCGGCCGAACGGTTGATGGTCAATTCCTCGGCCTGGCAGAAGACCTGTTGGGCGCGCATGAACGGCTCATGGTCGAGCAGTTTCCACATGGCAGGTGATTGTTCGATGAAAGAGCCATGGGTGTAGCTGTTGCCTTCGCCCAGTGTGTTGTCGGGGTCAAGAACCTGCTGGACCGAATCCTGGAGTTCCTCCACCAGTTTGTCGGTGAGCACATTTTTCACTATGGCGAAGCCGTGCGCTTCAACGCAGTTCTGCGCGGCATTCAGTTCGTCGAGAGTGAACTCATAGCGATAGCCCCGATCGGGCTTTTGGATGTGGCTGTAGTCCATTTGGTGCTCCGGCAATTCCTGGGCTGTCCTGCATTGGTCCTATGACCACGATCCAAGAATCTAGCTGCCTACCAAGAAAAGGCGCACTTCGATTGCGAGGAGGCGGCTTCAGGTCGAGAGTGGCTGTTGAACGCTCGTCACTACCCCATCATGGCGTCGGCTTGCGGTTCGGCATCGTCGGGCCGCCAGTCGTTCTGGATGCCGGTGTATTCTTCCACATAGTGCTGGAAACGGTCGGGAAGCGCCTTTATGAACTCCTTCGAAGTGTCAGGGAGCGGCCAGGGCGCGTCGATCTTGTATTCCTTGGGGCGGAAGCCGACGCCGCAGGAGAGCCGGACGCGGTCGATGCGGTTGGGGAAGGCGGCGTGGTATGTGCGGGTGGCGAAAACGAGCTGGTCAACCGGCTCGCCGAAGAGCGGTACCATGCCGGGCACGTCGAAGCCGACGTAGTTGTGGGGCTCGGTTCCCTCAGGGTGGAAGGAGCGCTTGTCGGGGGTCAGCTGGAAGCCCTCGGGCCCTTCCCAGTCTTCGACGTGGGAATCTTCGATGACGGCGAGGCCGCCGTGCTTGGGAAAGGAGCCGGTGATGTAGAACCAGAGGCCGGAGGGCAGTAGAAACTTATTGAGCACATCGCCGGCGTTTTGGGGAGGACCCTCGGCAAATCCATGCCAGTCGGTATGCCATCCGAGCGGATCGGAGCCGGGATTGCGGATGATGGCGGCGGAGCGGTGAATGGTCAGACCGCCATCGCCGCAGTAGAAGCGGTTTACGCGCATGAAGGGCTCATGGTCGAACAGTTTCCAAGTGGCCGGGGAATGCTCGACGAAGGCGGTGTGCGTAAAGCTGTTGCCGGCGCCAAGCGTGCCGTCCGGATCGAGAACTTCCACCACGGATTCCTGTAGCTCCTTCACCAGCTCTTCGGTCAAGACATTCTTTATGATGGCAAAGCCGTGCGCTTCCACACATTCATTCATGGCATCCAATTCATCGATGCTGAACTCATAGCGATAGCCCAGGTCCGGTTTTTCAATGTGACTGTAATCCATGGAGAGCTCCTTGCGAAGACGCTGGCTAACTTATCCCTTGAGTGACCCGATGGTGATTCCCTGAATCATCTGGCGTTGCATGAGCAAGAATGCGACGATTGGTAACACGGACATCAGAATGGCGGCGGACATGCCGATCCCATAGGCGGGACCGGTGCCTTTCAACTGGAACATGATTATAGAAACGCCGACGGGCATTGTGTAAATCTGGGGCTTGTTCAACACCAACAGAGGCCAGAGGAAATCGTTCCAGTGGTAGGTGAAAGTAAAGATGGCGAGGGTAGCAAGAACGGGTCTGGACAGGGGCAGCGTGATCAACCACCAGAGCTGCAGTTCATGGGCGCCGTCGATGCGGGCGGCCTGGAACAGCTCGTCCGGAAGGGTGACGGCGAACTGGCGGAAGAGGAATAGGGCGAACGGGGAGGCAAGTCCGGGCAGGATCAGGGCCCAGTAGGTGTCGTGCATGCCAAGCTTCAAGGTCAAGACGTAGGAGGCAATAATCGTCGACCAAGCAGGTACCAGCATTGTGCTGATTATGAGCCAGAACAGCTTGTCACGACCGGGAAAGCGCTTGCGGGCGAAGCTATAGCCGGCCAGAGAGGCCAGGAGGACTACACCGAGGGTAAAGGCTGCGCCGGTGAAGACGCTATTCCAGAACCATTTCAGAACGGGTGAGTTGGCAACGCCGCTGCCGGTCATCAGGTCGATATAGTTTTTGAGAACTGGCCTCGTCAAGACGAAGGAAGGGGGGATGGTGGCGACTTCTGACGGGTGTTTGAAGCTTGTGATAAGAGCCCAATAGAGCGGGAAGAGGGAGATTCCGGCCAATACCAGAATCATCAGAAGCGCGAGGTAGCGAGAGGCACTGGCAGAACCTTCCGGCAACAGGCGCAGCTGTAAGGTCTCGAAAAGAGAGGAGGGTTGATTATTGCGCAGGCTCGTTTTGGTCGCCATGTTCGGGCCTTCGAATCAGAATTCCACAACCTGGGAAAAACGTCGGAACTGAAAGACGGTAAAACCGACGGTCGCCACGAGGAGAAGCAGTCCGGCGGCGGCGGCGGTGCCAGAGTTAGCGTAGAAGATCAGCTGGTTGTAAATGTAGTAACCGACGGTGATGGTGCTATGAACAGGTCCGCCGCGTGTCAAAACATAGATGGGCACGAAAACCTGAAGCGCGCCGAGCGTGGAGACGACGATCACGTAAAGCATTGCGGGCGTGAGGAGGGGCAAAGTGATCGACCAGTGCTTGCGCCAGAAGGCCGCGCCATCGACAGCGGCAGCGTCGTACAGGCTGGAAGGAATGCTCAACAGGGCGGCGCAGAAGATGATAATAGCAACGCCGTTACTGGAGAGTATGGCCATTCCGGCTAAGGAGGGAAGTGCCGAGTAGATATTGCCAAGCCAGTTGACGGGCTCCAATCTGACAAGAGAAAGGAAGTAGTTGAGAACGCCGACATGAAAGTCAAAGACAAAGCGCCAGATAATTGCTACTGCCAGCCCGGAGATGACGCCGGGGAGGTAGAATGCGGCCTGGAAGAAGCCGCGCGTGGAACTGCTGCGCAGAGAGACGATGAGGATGGCGGTCAACAGAGAAAGAGCAGTCGAGATAGGGACAACCATGAAGGTGTAGTAGAAGGAGTTGATCATCGACTTCTGGGCGCTGGGCATCTCGATGACGTCGGCATAGTTTTGCAGGCCGACGTACTCGGTGACCCCGCGCGGATGCCAGTCGACGATGCTCAACCAGATGACCATGCCGTAAGGAAGGAGGAAAAATATCGCAAAAAAGACCATAAAAGGGGCGATCAGGAGAAAGCCCCACAGCGTCTCAGACTGTGCGTTGGTCAGGCGCGGCCACGAGATCGACTTTGGTCGCTGGCGCCAGCCTGGGCCGATTTTGTCTACACTATCGGTCATGATATCGGGGGGCATTGCGTATTGCGGGCACCCTTTGGTCGTCCTGCAATACGCAATGCCTGTGATGGATCTTTAGACGTACCAGTCCAGTTTAGCGATTGTGTCGCAGAAATCCCGCACAGCTTCTTCGGGAGGCGTGGGCAGGAAGATCTTCTGATGCACCAGCTCGAGCTGCTCGACGGTCTCTCGGGCGCGTCCGCCGTGGGCCGAAGCTCTCTGCCGGCCATAGGGGATGTAGTGCTCGTAGTGCCATTCCAGCATGGGATTGTCGACGCCTTCAACGGCTGACACACGTGCGGGAAGCAGGTATTCCGCTATCCATTTCTGGTTCTCCCTATTTGAGAGCCAGAGCGCGAAGTCGATCGACGGGCCGATTTCATTGTCACCGCCGGCGCGGTAAACAATTGAATTGACATCCAAATTGGGCCCACCCCAGTAAAGGGAGTGGTCGACGCCAGGGTTGGTGGGCGGCTGGACGAACATCCAGTTTATTTCGCGCTCGGTGTCAGTAACGACCAGGGAAACGGGATCGACTTCGACGCCGGGGCGCTGTGTCCAGCCGATGGAGGGGCCGATGCCGCCGAGGAGGGACTTCTGGAAGAAGTAGTCCCAACGGCTGGCGCTGAGGCCGGACGGGTTGGGGATGACTTCATGCACGAAGTAGAGGTCCTGCAGCCATTGCAGCCAGGCGAGGCCTTCTTCCTCGGCCAGTTTACAGACCCATTCGCCGTCTCTAAGCTCTACGGTGTCGGTTCCCCAGTTCCAACTAAGGACCTGGTCCGGCCAGTAGAAGAACGGATTTGTTTCTGCGGCGGAGAACACGCCGCCCCAGACTTGCGAGCCGTCATCGCGTTCGAAGGTACAGGCCTTCATCATAGCCAGATAGGTGTCGAAGTCCCACGTTCGTGCCGGGCCTTGAGGAAGCAGGTGGTCAGCGCCGGCCTCCTCAACGATGTCAAGGTTTAAGACCATGCCGTTGGCAAGCGTGTAAAAGGGCACCATGTAGTTCTTGCCCCTGAAGTGCATGCCTTCATACCAACCTGCCGGGAGGTCATCCTGGAATTCCTGGGGAAGCTCGATCTCTACGGCGACATCGGATTGCAGAGCTTGGATGATGCCATCAACGCTGGCTCGCAGGACGGTATGTGGGGGATTGCCGGAGGCGATCGAGGTCTGTACCTTCACGATGGAATCCCAGCCAACGGCCTGGTAGGTGATGGTAACGCCCTCGGTCATATCGCTGTAGACGTCGGCCCTTTCCTGCTCCCAGGTTCCGTGGGGGAGGATATCGCCGGGGAGCCCTAGTGGGAAGGACCACCACTGGATTTCGACTGGGGCCATCGCGGCTTCACTCTCGCCTCCTTCAGCGCCTGGGGCTGCGGGAACTGCGCAGGCGGCCAAGGCGGCGACACCTCCTGTCATAGCGGCGGCTTTCAAGAAATCACGTCGCGAAAGGGTACTTTTCACGGTCGGGCCTCCTTTGGTGTTTGACGTATACAGATGAACAACGTGGGAACGGGATACATTATATGGTTTAGAGGAACTGTGTCAAGTGACAGAAAAATGGTGGGTGCAATCCAGGTTGGGGGGAAAGGGGTCAGCTGTGGAATGGGCGGAGGGGGGGGTGTGTTATTGTGTTCCGGCTCTTGGAGGGGCCCAGGGCAGGCACAAGGCCTGCCCCTACAGGACATTTGCGGGGGAAGAATAAGCACGGTGGGTAAGCTGGAGGGCGGTGCGTTGGCGGGGGCAGCCCCTGCACAAGGGAGGCGGCTTGCGGCCGATCGCCCGTAGGCAAGGAGAGAGTGACACTGCCTGGCCTGGAGGAGATTGGAACAGAAACCGACCGCGGCATGGTTGCAGAATGAGGAATGAGAGAGTTCACCCCCATTTCGGGATGCGATCAGATGGTCTTTTTCGGTTTGAATGACTGCAAGGAAAGCTGCCACTTTCGAAGGACGGCGTTTTTGTAACTTGATATGGCTTGGGATGACAGTTGAGATGCCCGCGAAAGATTTGGTGACTGGCGGGTTACACAGGGGAGCCGTCGGGGCGGGCGTGGGCGGCGAGAACCTTGATCACTTCGGAGTCACTTACTTGGCGAAAGTCATCATACCAGGCGCCCACACCCCAGAAAGGGGAAGGAGATAGGAGGGCGACGGCTTGGCCGACCGGAGTGGAGGGCGGGCCTGCGGCGTTGCCGGCGCCGGTCTGGGCCTGAGAACGCAACTCGGCGATGGTACGCGACGGCGCGACGGGGACGGCGGGCACGATTTCATGCGGCTCGCGGTAGACTAGTGCCTGAATTGCTGCGCGCATGGACGCGCCGGTTGCCAGGCCGTCGTCGATGAGGAAGACGGTGCGGCCCTTAATGGGCTCGGGCGGGCGCTCGCCGCGGAAGAGGCGGGCGCGGCGGGACAGTTCATTTTGCTGCCGCCGGGTGATCTGTTGGATACGTTTGTCGCCCAGCCCTTGCTGCGCGATCACGGTCCGGTTTATGACCTGGACGCCGCCTTCGGCTATGGCACCGAAGGCCAGTTCTTTTTGGCGGGGCACGCCCAGTTTTCGTACGAGTAGAACGTCGAGAGGTGCATTGAGCGCACGCGCAACCTCGCTGGCGACGGGCACGCCGCCCCGCGGAAGGGCGAGTACGAGGGGGTCTACGGCTTCCGAGTCACGGAGCATAGTTCCAAGCAGCGCGCCAGCATGGCGGCGATTTCGGAAACGTTGGGGTATTGCGGCGGTCAAGCAAGAACCTCTTCAGTCGATATTTGTGACAGAGAGGAGTTAGGAGAAGGAAACAGCGGGAGGAAGGGGAAGTTTCGAGAGGGCAGTGGAGCGAGGGGCATACTCCAACGTCCTCGCTCTCTGCTCCTCAGCTATTCTTCTCGATCGGGGTCGAGAAGCCAGGCGACCAGGGCCTGGAGTTCGTCTTCGCTTAGTTTCTCGGCATAGGTTTGGGGCATCTGACCGACATTCTCGTACGTGGCGACGGTGAAGGCGGCCGGCTCGACTATACTCTGGTAAACGTATTCTTCGGCGGTCAAGCCTTCGACGCGACTGCCGGCCCGTTCGAAGAGGTCGGCCATGTTGGGACCGTTCTGGCCAGGGTCATCGGCTTGGGCCAGGCTGAGATTGTGGCAGCCGAGACAGGCTTCGTTCGCCCATATTTCCTGGGGGGAACGGGTGTTGAGCGCCTTGTACTCTTCGATGGCGATGGCCTGTTCTTCCTCGCTCATCAGGATGAAGGCGGTATTCTGGAATTCAGTCGACTGTAAGACATCTTCAAAGGGACGGAAGGGGTCTTCTTCAGGCGTCTGTGCGAGGGCGGAACCGCGCCAGTTCATGACGTATGCGGCCACGTCTTCGACCTGATCGCCGCGCATGGGGCCACCGTAATTTCCGCCCCAGGTGGGCATGACTTCCGCCCACTGGCTACCGGCCTTGCTGGGGCGACCGGCGGCAATGGTCAGAAGTACGTAGTCTTCGAGTGACCCTACCCAGCCGATATCTTTCATGCGGCCGGTTGGGGTGAAGAAATAGTAGCTATTCAAGGCGGGTCCCAGGCCTACCAGACCCTGTCCACTGGGGCCGTGGCATCTGGAGCAGTTGTTGTCGAACAGGGTAGCCCCGTTTTCGATAGAGCGGCCCTGCCAGTTAATGGTCTGCGCTTCCATGCGCGGATTTTCGCTCACCAAGACCATCAACAGCGCGATGATGCCAATCAGTGAGGACAGTATGCCCCACACAATTTTGGCGATCGGAGACCTAGTATAAAGGCGATGCATAATTGCTAGATTACTCCCCTACAAGAGCGCCGGACAGACTCTTCCATCCATCGGAAACATAGCCTAAGAACAGGTGCTTCCAGCCGTATTGTTCCCAGTATATGGAGTCCTCATGCAGCCAGAATGTCTTTTCATAGTTGCCGGCCTCACCCTGGGCGTCGAACCAGGTGATCTCCCAATTCAACCTTTTGAGGGAGGGCTGGTCCTGGGAGATCGTCAAGATACCTATGGGCGCATTGAAGTCTGGGTCTGCGCGGCGGTAGAAATCGACAACATCATTGAACTCGTGCAGGAGCTCATTGAATTCGTGGTCGTGCACGTCGTATTCTTCATCGGTGCGCCAGATGCCGAGAGGCAGGTGTTTGTAACCGATCTCGCGAGAGAGGCCTGAGCCCTCTTCGGGCATTACATCCTGGACAATCTCAACGGCGGGGGCGCCCTGTACGGCGTATTCAGGCGTGCCCATCCAGCTGAGGATGATCATAACTGCGCCGGCGACGATACCGGCGACGATGGCAACCTTGCGATCTTTGCCGCGGCGGCTGGGGTTATAGTCGAGGTAGGGAATGGCCATCAGGAGCACAAGGAGCACGCCGGGCATCAGCACGCCGGCGATGAACTTGTCGGCGATTTTGAGCATTCCCTGCAGCCAGTAGAAATACCAGGGCGCGACTGTATGCAGCGGTGTTGACTGCGGGTTGGCGATGTGCTCCAGGGGAGCCTGGAAGAAGAAGACCGTAAGCAGGATGAGAAGCGTATTTATGACGGTCATGAAGCTGGTTTCGTCGACCAGCACGTCGGGCAGATAGTAGACCCGTTTGTCGGCGGGGACGCGGTTGGCGGTATCCTCGCCTACTTCCTCCTCATCGGCGGGCAGGCTGATGCCGAAATGGACCACTTTGTAGTAGTGGACGAAGAAGAAGAGGATCAGCAGCAGCGGCAGGAAGAGCACGTGCAGCAGGTAGAAGCGCAGGAGGCCGTTTGCGCCGATATCGGGGGCGCCGCGGGCGAGCAGGTTGACGGTTTCGCCGACGACGGCAGGGGGCACGGCCTCGGCCATGGATGTGCCGATGGTGACAGCCCAGAAGGCCAACTGGTCCCACGGCAGCAGGTAGCCGGAGAAGCTCAGGAACAGAGTCATCACGAGCAGGAGCACGCCGGTAAACCAGGTAAACTGGCGCGGCGGTTTATAGCTGCCTGTCAAATAACAGCGCACCATGTGCAGGGTGACGATTGCCACCATTGCTTCGGCGCCGAGCCGGTGCATGTCGCGCAGGAACTGGCCGAATGGGATATTGGTCAGCAGCAGGATCATGTCGGTGTAGGCGCGTTCCGGGGAAGGCGCGTACCAGATCATCAGCAGAATGCCGGTGATGGTCTCGACGATGAAGAGGTAGGTCGACAACAGGCCCAGCCGGAAGGTGTGGGTGAAGCGGGTCACGCTTTCGTGATAGTAGGTGGGCTTGATGTGGAGAAGGAAGCCTTCGCTGTGGGGCTTGAGGCGCGGGTTGGGGCGGCCCGGGGGTTCGCCCTGCAACATGCGTCGAAACTCGCCGACATCGATGCCGGCGGTCAGGCGGGTGAAAACGTCATCCGCTTGTGCAGCGACGGCGCCCAGTACTCCTTTTTCGCGAATATTATCTTGGAGGCCCATCGGTATGTAACGTCTCCTGGTAAGAGAAGGTCAGGCTGAGAGTTCTCCAGGAACTACTTTGAGAGAACTTCCTCTCAGTGCTGGACTGTCCATTCTTGCAAAACCTTCAATTATCTTGCTTGTATCGACCAGAATTTTCGCTTCTGGTGAGGGTACCACCGGTGCGATTATCTCTTCAGGCAAGCGTTTCGTCTTCGCAAATACTTTGTGACCGGTAACAACTTCTATGACGAATTGGTCGAGACTGCGCGGTGCAGGGCCCTCAATGTAATGCCCCTCGCGGCTGAACTTAGTTCCGCACACTGGGCAATCAAAGCGGTTTCTGTCAGCATCCCATGTGAACTTGACGGGCCCAGTGGCCAGGCTACGCGGGCATATATTGGAGAAGGCACGGGGTCCAGTTTCTGTGTTTACCAACCAGAACCTTCCGTCCACGTTTGCCTGCGGTTCACTTCCTACAAGCGGCAGGTCGGTGGCAGCGCCAATGTAAAACTTACCTCCGAACGTATTTGCACGATGGTACGGGTAGAGGAACTGATAGGCGGCTATTCCACTTCCCAAAGTCATCACTGCGAGCGTCCCGGCCCAAACGTAGGTGAGCAATTCCCTACGGCTGGTCTCCCTGTGTTCTGCTCCCTTTCCAGGCTGAACTGGGAGCGGAACCTCCCAGTCTTGCTGTCGTCTCAGGTCTTGGTGAACTGTCACTTGAACTGGATTCTCCTGTCAGGAAAAACAGCTTCACGGCTACCTGGTATAGTCAAGCGACTGTGTCGTTTGGTTCGGACTCCTTCGCTCAGACGACTTTCTTTGCGGGTGAGTCTGCGGCGGCCTTGCCTTGCAGGCGCTTGCCAGTGTCCACGACTATTTCCGCGTCCGGTGCGGGCACTGCTGGCGCTGCGACCAGGTCGCCTTGGTCAGCGGTCTCTGCCACGACGGAACCGTCTTGCACGACTTTTATGATGAATTGGTCGAGAGAGCGGGGCGCGGGGCCTTCGATGTAGAACCCCTCGCGGCTGAACTTGGAGCCGTGACAGGGGCACTCGAAGCGGTTGTTGGAAGGCTCCCACTTATACAAGCAACCCAAATGCGTGCAGACCATGTAAAGGGCACGCGGTCCCTCGTCTGTATTGATAAGCCAGAATTTGCCGGTTGTGTTGCCTTCCGGGTCGATACCGACCTGGGGCAGAACGGTTGCTGCGCCGAGATTGAATTCGCCGCCGAATTCGCCTTCGCGGAAGCGGGGGTACATAAACTGGTATGTAGCCAAGCCACCTTCCAAGGTCAGCAGGGTTAACGCACCGCCATAGGCATATGCAAGAAACTCGCGGCGGTTGATGCCTTCCTGGCCGGTTTCGAAGGACTCGAGGACGGCGGCGCGGCCGACGGGCGCTACTCGGTCGGCGGCTGCGGCTGCTGCGCTGCCATTGCTTTGGACAGCGGTAGGAGCCTGGGCGGCAACTGTGGCCGCGGCGTCTTCGGTTGGCATTTGGGTGGCAGCGGTAGCTTCTGCGGAGGCGACGGGCTCGGCCGCTGCGGCGACGGGGGTTGGTGTTGGTTGTGGTGATGGCTCGGGCGCTTCCTGGGCCGCGGCAGCAACCGGTTCGGGTTGGGCGGCAGGCGCTGGGGCTGCGGCTGCCGACTCTTGCACCTCGCCCGTGCTGCCGTCGCGCGGCGGTAGCATTTCGCTTACGTCAATGCCAAGCCGTTCGGCGGCCTGCTGTTGGGAGCGTTTTACTCTGTCGAGCCATGCCTGACTCACTTCCGCCATAGTGTCTGATCTCCTTGGAGATGGGGAAAATTGTTTCCCCCTTTTCTCCCCTTCCTCATCCTGCTATCAGGCTTGACGGTACAGGTTTCAAAGCCTAGCGGGACATCGCTGCATCGTTCGATAGAGTCAATTAGAGTATAGCAGGCAGGTGTTGCATTGTCAAAATTATCACAAACGATATGGCGACGTTTGTGCTTACTGCTGATTGGGCAAGTAGGGAACCCGCTATCGATTCAAGCAGGTGTGTTCGGCATCACCAATTATCTGTATCAGGGCGTCGCGAATAGCGTGCGATTGAGGGGAGACGACAGGTGCTTTCGTCCGATGTCTTCACTCCTCTTGCGGTCCCATAATTCACTTTGATTTTTCCCGCCCGAACTGCATAGTTAGCCACGCCGCGCCGACAACAGCGGCTAAGATCGCCACAACAAGGGCTATTGCAGGAAAGGCCATACCCATTACAGCGCCGACCAGAAGACCGATCAGTAAACCTGCCACCATCCAATGTATCGCGTTCATAACATTCAAGTCATAGGGCATAACGTCGGACTTCCGCCAGTTTGTTTGTAAGTCTTGCGAGACATGCGGTTATGCCGCAATTGTTGTTCGTGCTCTAACTGCCCAACTGCGCCAAGCTAGCGGCGACTTGAATGCGACGGGATTCGAGCTCCTCCAGTTTGTCTCGTTCGCGTTGGACCACTTGTTGCGGGGCTTTGCCGACGAAGTTTTCGTTGCTCAGCAGACCCGCGGCGCGGTTGATCTGGTTGTCGACATTGTCAAGTTCCTTCTGGAGCCGTTTTTGTTCGGCTGCCAGATCGACCATGCCGGCGAGCGGCAGGTAGGTGGTGATGCCGCCGGCGTTGAGTTGAACGGACGGTCCTGAGTCGCTGCCGTTGGCGTTGCTCTCGATGGCTATTTGCTCGGCGTCGAGCCGCGCCAGGCTGGTGAACAGTTCGAGATTCTCGTGGACGAGCATGTGGCCGGAATCGGCGAAGACGGCGGCGATGCGGCGTCCGGGTTCGACGTTGTATTCGGCGCGGGCGTTGCGGATTGCGCGCACGATTTCCTGGATGCGGCCGAAGGCGTCTTCTGCTTGTGCGTCGCGTTGCTCGGGAGCGGAGGGCCAGCGCTGGGTCATCAGTGCTTCGGCCTGTTCGGCCACGCCGGGCAGGTGGCTCCAGATGGCTTCGGTGACATAGGGCATGAAGGGATGCAGCAGCCGCAACGACTGTTCGAGCGTATAGGCGAGAACCTGACGCGTGGCATTGGCCTGTTCGGGCTGCCCGCCGTAGAGGCGGGGTTTGGCGGCTTCGATGTACCAGTCGCAGTATTCGCTCCAGAGGAATTCGTAGAGCTGGCGGCCTGCTTCGCCCAGTTGCCAATTTTTTATGAGATGGGTCACATGTGTCTGCACGGCATTGAGACGGCTGAGAATCCAGCGGTCGGCAAGGGTTTGCGCGGCCACAGGAGGCAGGGCATAGGTGATGCTATTGGGGCCACTTTCCTTGTCAAGCGCGACTTCGTCTGCTTCGAGATTCATGAGCACGAAACGGGCGGCGTTCCAGATCTTGTTGGCGAAGTTGCGGTTGGCTTCGATGCGGCTGACGCTGAGCTTCATGTCGTTGCCGGGCGTGCTGCCGGTGAGCAGGGTGAAGCGGAGGGCGTCGTTGCCGTAGGCCCCGATCAGATCGAGTGGGTCGAGGGCGTTGCCGAGGCTC
>Ga0209544_1001714_pt1 | contig 22464 bp, 18 predicted proteins | sample MesohylPK_FD_187297 | JGI IMG/M metagenome (GOLD analysis project Ga0209544, IMG submission 187297) | Host-associated microbial community of the marine sponge Aplysina aerophoba from Gulf of Piran - sponge mesohyl, lysed by proteinase K... | ecosystem: Host-associated > Porifera > Sponge >...
AAACCGGCCGCCGCGTCGTGGTGTCCCTGGATCCTCACGACCGCACCACCGAAGACGGCATCGAACTCCTCCACCACGCCACCTTCCTCCAGCAGCTCTGGCAAGGCGCGCTGTTCTGAGCGGGCATCGGTCACCTCGGAAGACGACTCCACAACCGTCAGCAGCAGGTTATCATACTATCCGTTATAATGTAGTCCGTGATAAGGTCGTTCGGTGACCGCGGCACCGCGGATATCTTTGACGGTACCGCCTCGCCTGCGGCGCGGAGGGCCTGCCCGCGGGTTCTGTGGTCAGTGGCGCGGCGCAAGCTTGATCAGATCAACCGGGTTCGCGACATCCGTGAGCTGGCCGTCCCGCCGGGAAATCGGTTGGAGCGATTACGCGGATCACGCTCGGGCCAGTACAGCATCAGGATCAACGACCAATACCGAATCTGTTACCGATGGGAGGCAGGTTATGCCGATGGAGTCGAAATCACGGATTACCATTGAACCCCACCAGAGCGGCGCATCCGCCACTGGCGAAGATCGATTGGTGACGAGGCGGTTACCCCGCGAACGGCCACCAACTCACCCTGGCGAGATGCTCCTGCATGAGTTCCTGGAGCCGCTGGGTGTGAGTCAGTCGGCGCTCGCCGTCCGCCTGGGCGTTTCATTCCCGCGTCTGAATGAAGTAATTCGCGGTCGGCGCGGTGTGACCCCGGATACGGCGTTGCGACTCGCACGGGTCGTTGGCATGTCCGCCGACTTCTGGCTCGGTCTGCAGCAGGATTGGGACCTCTGGCATGCCATGAGGAGTGACAAGGCCGCTGCCATCGCCGAACTGGAACCGCTTCGGTCCGCCGAATGATCGAGTGGAGCATCTGCTGCCGAGCGCGTCCGGCGTAGTCTGTCTCTGCCAGCCTGATCCGAGCTGTTGCCCGCCGGTGGGTCAAGTGGTGCTCGGGGAGTTCGTGGATCGAGGTGCCCCAGAATCGCTCGATGCGACATTTTGCAGAATAGCATGTAATATTGAAGTTGTAATGGGGAAATACACGCGATTGCTTCGGTTGAGGACCGATCCACTGGCGACGTTCTTCCTCTGGGGGCCGCGACAGTCGGGCAAGAGTACCCTGCTGGCGTCCGAGTTCCCGGACGTGCCGTGGATAGACCTGTTGCTGCCGGCCACCTACCGGCGTTACCTGCAATCGCCGGAACTGCTGATCGACGAGCAGCGCCGGCACGGTGCCGGCTTCATCGTGATCGACGAGGTGCAGAAGGTGCCGGCGCTACTCGACGTTGTGCACTGGCTCATGGAGCGGCGCGGCGTCCACTTCGCGCTGTGTGGATCGAGTGCCCGCAAGGTGCGCCGCGGGCAGGCCAACCTGCTCGGGGGGCGCGGCGAACGGCGTGAGTTGCACGGCCTGTCGGCGATGGAGATCGGGCCCGGATTTGACTTGGTCCGACTGCTGAACCACGGCTACCTGCCGCCTATCCACGACGCCGAGCGCCCGCTGCCGTTGCTCGACGCCTACGTCTCCCAGTACCTGAAGGAGGAGATCGCCGCCGAGGGGCTGGTTCGGCGCCTGCCCGCCTACGCGGACTTTCTCGCTCTTGCGGCCCTCTCCGACGGCGACGCGGTGAACTACACGACCATCGCGCGCGACACCGGTACCTCCAGCCAGACGGTGCGGGGCTACTTCGAGATCCTGGAGGATACGCTGCTCGGACGGTTCCTGCCCGCGTACCGCAGGCGGCCGAAGCGACGGGTGGTGGCGGCGCCGAAGTTCTATTTCGGCGACGTGGGAGTGGTGAACTTCCTGGCCAGGCGCGGTGCGTTGCAGCCGGGCGGCGAGCTGTTCGGCAAGGCATTCGAGAATTGGGTGTTCCATGAGCTGTGCTGCTACAACTCGTACCGGGCGCGCTACGCCGACTTCTTCTACTGGCGGCTCAGCTCGGGCATCGAAGTCGACTTCGTGGTGAACCACATCGATTGCGCGGTGGAGGCAAAGGCGGTCAGCCGGGTGCGCGCCGATCACGCCAAGGGGCTGCGCGAACTGAAGGCCGATCACCCGGAAACCGGCCGCCGCGTCGTGGTGTCCCTGGATCCTCACGACCGCACCACCGAAGACGGCATCGAACTCCTCCACCACACCACCTTCCTCCAGCAGCTCTGGCAAGGCGCGCTGTTCTGAGCGTTCTCAGCGAGTTTGCCGTCAGAGCGCAAGCAGGCGATCATTGATAAGATGGCTTCCGAGGCCTGCCGGAGATGACCGTGATCGTCCAAGAATCGGGCAAGGACTGTCGCTGCGCGTTCCAGGTTCCGTCCAGTCGGGATGGTGCTGCGGAGAAATGGGCGTGACGCGCGTGCCAGTGTCCCCCGAGATGCTTCGCTGGGCTTGTGAACGTGCCGGCTTCGACGTTGCGCACCTTGCGAAGCGTTTGCCTCAGTTCCCGGCCTGGGTTAGGCGCGAGAGACAACCGACGCTGAAGCAGCTGGAAAAGCTGGCCAAACTTACCCATACGCCGTTCGGCTACCTGTTCCTCCCCGAGCCCCCGGACGAACGCCTTCCGGTGCCTGACTATCGCACCGTGGCAGGCACTACTACAGGAGGCACACCAAGCCCTGATCTGCTCGACACGCTCTACGCGATGCAACGTCGACAAGAGTGGCTGCGGGAGGCTCTCGCCGAAAACGACGTGGCCCCGCTGACCTTCGTGGCAAGCGCTCGCCTTGCCGACGAACCGGAAGTTGTGGGTCGCGAGATGCGACGGACGCTCGGTCTTGATGAAGGATGGGCGGTGTCAGTGGCCACTTGGCAGGTCGCCGTAGGCGAGTTGCGTCGCGCGATCGAACAACTCGGCGTGATGGTTTTGATCAACGGGGTGGTGGGCAACAATACCTCTCGCCGGCTGAGCGTAGAGGAGTTCCGCGGCTTCGCGCTTACCGATTCTCATGCGCCGCTGATCTTCGTGAACGGTGCCGACGCGAAGTCGGCCCAGATGTTCACGCTTGCTCACGAGCTGGCCCACATATGGCTTGGTTCGGAAGGGGTCTCCGGCTTTGATAACCTTCTCCCCCGCGGCACGGAGGTGGAGGATTGGTGCAACCGAGCGGCGGCGGAGTTCCTCGCGCCAGCACAGGAGGTCAGAGCTCGGTGGGCGCAAGTCAGGCGCCAGCGAAGGCCCTTCGAGGCTCTCGCCCGGGCGTTCAAGGTGAGCCCCGTGGTCGCCGCCCGCCGTGCGCTCGACCTGCAGCTCGTTGAACGCAACACCTTCTTCGATTTCTACGAGCGTTACGTCAATCGCGAACGCAAGGAGAGTGGCGCGGAACCAGGTGGCGGCGGCGATTTCTACAACAATCAGAACACGCGTATTGGCGAGCTGTTTGCGACCCAGGTGCTGCGCGCTGCGATGGAGGGCCGTATCGGATTCAAGGAAGCCTACGATCTGACAGGGCTGCGCGGAGGCACCTTTCAGAAGTACGCCCGTCGATTGGGCGTGAATCTCCCATGACGGTGGATCCGACCTACGTCGTGGATTCGGACGTCTTCATCACGGCGAAAAACCTGTACTACTCATTCGACATCTGCCCCGGATTCTGGAAGAGCGTAGTTCATCACCACCTGGCGGGCCGAGTCTTCAGCGTCGACAGGGCTCGCAGTGAATTACTTGCGGGTCACCCCGCGGAGGAGGCGAAGTTCGCCACCGGTGCGGACGGCTGGCTCGTCGCCTACGCGCGGGTTCACCGCGCCATCGTCGTGACCAACGAGCAGAGTGCCCCGGAGTCCAGGAGGGAGATCAAGCTGCCCGATGTATGCGATCAGTTTGAGGTGAAGCACGAGAATACCTTCGCCATGCTGCGGGCGCTGAACGTCTCCTTCGATTGGGCGAGAGACGGCTGAGTGGTGCCGTCGGCGGTCCTGGGGACCACCTCCATCAAACGCCAGCAACTGCCGGCGGCCGCGTCGTCGTGTCCCTGGACCCCCACGACCGGTCCCTTGTCGCGGTGGCCGTGGTGCGGGCTGCACCCGTTGCGGCGTCTCAGCCTGCGAGTCCACGTATCCGAACCGACGCGCTGCTGAAATAGGTGGGAGGTCAGCGTGGTAAGCTACATCGTTCGCCGGGTGGTGTACATGGCCTTTGTGCTGGTGGCGATTTCGATGGTCGCGTTCGTGATCATCCAGCTTCCCCCCGGCGACTACGTGACCAACATGATCGACAACATGAGGCTGCGCGGCGAGCGGGTGACCGATGAGTTGGTCGAGTTGCTGGCAAGACGGTACGGCCTCGACATGCCGCTCCATCAGCAGTACCTCAGGTGGGCGTGGCGTATCCTGCAGGGCGACTTCGGCCGCAGCATGGAATACCAGCGTCCGGTCTCGCAGCTGATCGGCGACCGGCTCACCCTTACCGTGATCATCTCCATGACCACCCTGGTGTTTACCTACGTCATGGCGATACCGATCGGCATCTACTCGGCAACCCGGCAGTACTCGGTGGGCGACTACCTGTGGACCTTGTTCGGCTTCGTTGGGGTGGCCACGCCCAATTTCCTGCTCGCAATGCTCCTGATGCTGTTCTTCTCCAGCACCTTCGGGATGGATGTCGGCGGGCTGTTCTCGGTCGAGTACGAACTGTCGGCCTGGAGCATCGCCAAGGTATGGGACCTGATCAAGCACCTGCCCATCCCGATAGTGGTACTGGGCACCGCCGGCACCGCCGGCTTGATCCGCGTCCTGCGCGCCTCGCTGCTCGATGAGCTTGCCAAGAACTACGTGGTCACGGCACAAGCCAAGGGCCTGCCGGAATCGCGCCTGGTATTCAAGTATCCCGTGCGCATTGCGCTGAACCCGATCATCAGCCAAGTCTCCAATCTGCTTCCCGCAATTGTGTCGGGTTCGACCATCACCTCGATAGTTCTCAACCTGCCTACCGTCGGCCCCCTTCTGTTCGGTGCGCTGCAGGCGCAGGACATGCATCTGGCCGCTGCGCTGGTACTCATGGTGAGCACGCTGGGCGTGATCGGTACCCTGATTTCGGATATCCTTCTCGCCATCGTGGATCCACGGATCAGACTCGAAAAATGACTCGGAGCCAAGCTGAAGAGGCGCACTTCGTCGCATCGCAATGGCAGCTCATCTGGCGCAAGTTCCGCCGCCACCGGTTGGCCAGACTCGGGGCCGCGGTCATCGCGACATTCGTGGTTCTGGCGGTATTCGCGGAGTTCTGGTCGCCCTACGACATCTACGAGCGGCACACCGACCTGGTCCACCTTCCGCCGCAACGGGTGCGCCTGTTGCACGCCGGCAAACTTCACCGCCCGTTCGTCTACGGCGTCACCAGCGAACGCAGCACCACGACCTTCTTTCTCGAGTTTTCGGAAGACAGATCACAGCGCTACCCGGTACGGTTTTTTGTCCAGGGCGCGGACTACAAGGTGCTCGGCCTGTTTCCCAGCGACATCCACTTCTTCGGCGTGGACGAGCCCGGCGTGATCCACCTCCTGGGCACCGAGAGTATCGGCAGGGACGTGCTGTCACGGATTCTCTACGCCACGCGTGTGTCGCTGAGCGTCGGCCTGGTCGGCATCGCGATCAGTTTCATCCTGGGTTGTCTCCTCGGTGGAGTGTCCGGCTACTTCGGCGGAGCCCCCGACATGATCATCCAACGGATCATCGAATTCCTCCAGAATATCCCGCAGATCCCGCTGTGGATGGCGCTGAGCGCCGCGCTGCCGCCGGTATGGCCGATAATCCAGGTGTACTTCGGCATCACCATAATTCTGTCGATCTTCGGCTGGACGGGGCTGGCACGCGTGGTCCGCGGGAAGCTGCTTGCTACCAGAGAAGAAGACTACGTGCTCGCTGCCAAGATAGCCGGATCCGGGGAGTCTCGAATAATGGTTCGCCACCTGTTGCCGTCCTTCACCAGCTACCTGATCGTGAGCATCACTCTTGCCATACCGCAGATGATTTTGGGCGAGACCGCACTCAGCTTTCTGGGCATCGGGATGCGGCCACCGGCGGTGAGCTGGGGAGTGCTCCTGCAGCAGGCGCAGAACATCCGTTCGGTCACGCTGTACCCGTGGCTCATCATCCCGGCGCTGCTCGTGATACTCACCGTGCTCGCATTCAACTTTCTCGGCGACGGCCTGCGGGATGCGGCGGATCCCTACAAGTGAGTCGTGCACCGGTCGGCAATCCGCTGTTGCAGGGCCCGATTCCGTCGCCGCGCTTCTTGGACAACATCCGGGCCCTGCAGGCCGCCGACCGGTGACGAGAGGAGGGTAACGTAACCGTGCACGGCCCCTCCTCTCTCCGCCTTGGACCCGGCTATTTCTTCCAGTAGAGTTGATCCATCCAGGACTGCATCAGCAGATCGGCCACTCCGGTTCCCGGCCAGATGTCCTCGGTAACGACGTTGCCGAGATCGTTCTTGGCAACAATCACCGACGGAACCTCGCCGACGGCTCCGATGATTCCGAAGTCGTTCACCACGTAATTGAAGATCTCGATACCCGCTGCGATGAACTCATCCGAGCCGTGCTCCATGTTCAACCAGCGATCCTTGAGCACCCGCCACTCCTTCCAGTGCAATGGCGGCTCCTCCGCGGCGCGGCCACGGCTGCCGACGTACTCCCAACCGGCAACGGGCGGCAACAGTTGCCATCCCGCGGGCAGAATGGCGCCCTCGGGAAGCGTCGAGCGAACCGCGTTGGCGTGCGACTGAATCCACAGCTTCCAGGCGTCGAACTGCTGATCCCAGGTAAAGAAGTCCTCGAGCAGTTGGCGCTCGCCGGCCTGCGGGACAATCGGGTTGTTGTGAACCCAGCCCATTCCCTCGCCCTGCCAGCGCCGGTCACTGTACGAGCGCGGATCGCCGAGCCGGATTACGGTGCGAATGCCAACGTCCCGGTACTGCTCCACGTACAGCTCCAACTCCGCGGTCCAGCGGTCAGCGCCATAGTCGATAACGAAGTTGAACGGGCGGCCGTCGGGCAGCATCCGGAAGCCTTCCGCGTCGCGCTTGTCCAGTCCCACCTTGTCGAGCAGTTGATTGGCGAGGTCGGGATCGTATTGCGCCCAATCAGTGCGCCATCCGTCCTGATAGAACGAGACACTCTGCAGCGGCGCCACGACTCCTGGCACGCCCAAGCCCTGGTAGATCACGTTGTTGATTTCGTCCCGGTTGAGCGCCACCGACAGCGCATGGCGAAAGTCGAGGTCGGAGAACAGCTCGCGGATCACCGGATCCTTGTTGAACCGGCCGACCGTGAAATACTTCATCCATGCCGTTGAGTGGCTGCGGTAGAGGTCTACCCGGTAATCGCCGGCGTCGGCTCCGGCCACGTACAGCGGCAGGTTGTCGAGACTGGTGCGATAGTACGCGATCGATGCGTCGCCGCCGCTCACCTTCAGTTGATACACCTCGGGGGTGACGATCTGGATTATGACCCGGTCAATGTAGGGAAGCTGGTTGCCGTCGGGATCGACCCGCCAGAAGTATGGATTGCGTTCCATCACCTTGATCGTGTCGGTGATCTGAGTCAGCTCCCACGGCTCGACCTGGGGCTTCTCGGTGTTGCGCAGCGGGGCGTCGGAGATGCGATTCTCAAAGTAGTCGGTCCAACTGTCGAAGCCGTTTTCGGCGGCTGTCTTCTGAGCATCGGAATTGTAGTCGACGTGGAATTGCTTCATGTACTCGGACGGCGTGAAGACCATGCGGAATCCGCCGCGCCAGGCAGACAGGATCAACGGTATGTCACCCAGCCCGTCCGGGCTGTGCAGGCGGATCGTGAAGTCGTCTACCACCTCCACCGAGTCGACGCCGTAGTACGTTGAGCCGCCGCGCAGGTCGGGATGCCAGCGGTATTCCTCCAGCATGAAGCGGATGTCCTCCGACGTATAGGGCGTACCGTCAGACCATTTCAGTCCCTTGCGCAAAGAGATGGTCATGACGGTGCGGTCGTCGTTGATCGCGTAGCCCTGCGCCAGGTCACCCTCTACGCCGAACGGATTGTCGATCGGTCTGCGGAACAGGGAGGAACCGAACTGCCCCTGCAGGTCGTTCTCCCAGATGTTGTCGGTAACGGCAAATGCGCGCAGCTCGCCGCCGTATCTGCCGACGCTCTCGATCATGTGGTGCACCTTGGGCACTTCGGGCAGCCGGTCATCGACCGGCGGCAGTTCGCCGGCGGCAACCAGCTGGGCCAGCATGGGGGCTTCGTTGTACATGCCCGTGGCAGCCATCGTGCCGGTCGCCTGGTCCTCGGGCTCGGACGTTGCGCCGGCCCACGCGGTCGCCCCCGCCAGCAGGAGGGCCGCGAACGCGACCAGCAGCGAACAGACTCCAGTTCGTCTCATACCTTGACCTCCTATGCCTGCTCCATTCTCTGCGGAGCGGCATCCGCTCACGGTATCACGAATCCGTGTTGCGCGCCCGAATTGCGCCTGCCCCGCCGCGGCCCGCCGGTGGGTCAGTGGTGCTTGGGGATTTCGTGGGTGCGCATCTTTTCCTGGTCGAGGGTGACGCCGAGGCCGGGGCCGAGGGGGACGTTGAGGCAGCCGTCGTTCAGGGGTGGCGCCAGATCCGTGGCCTGTGGGCCGGTGAGCAGCAGGTCGTGCAGCATCAGTTCGGTGAACTCGACGCCGTCGCGCAGCGAGCGGGTGGAAGCGGCCAGGTGCAGCTTGGCGGCGACCTTGACGCCGAGGCCCCAGGCAGTGCCGATGACGCACTCCAGGCCGGCGGCTTCGGCGACCGCCGCGATCTTCTTGGACTGATACAGGCCGCCCGCCTTGGCGATCTTGATGTTGATCACGTCGGCCGCCTGCGCGCGGACGATCTGGGTCACGTCGTGCGGCGTGTAGGCGGCTTCGTCGGCCTCGATCAACACGTCCACCGCGGCCCGCACCTGCGCCATGCCGGCAAGGTCCCACTTGGGAACCGGTTGCTCCAGCAGTTCCAGGCCCAGGTCGCGGCGCTCGCACATGCGGCACAGGCGGATCGCCTCCTTCGGCGTGTAGCCCTGGTTGGCGTCCGCGCGCAGCATGATGTCCGGGCCCACCGCCGCGCGTATCGCCGCCAGCCGCTCCACGTCGTCTTCCGGTACGGCGCCCACCTTGGCCTTGAACCCGCGCACGCCCTGCTGCACCCACTCGGCGCACTGGCGCGCCATGCCGTCGGCGGTCCCGGGGGCCACCTCCATCACCGCAAGCACCTGCCGGCGCCCATTACCGCCGATCAGGTTGCACACCGGTATGTCGAGCGCCTTGCCGAGCAGGTCGTGCAGCGCCAGGTCGATCCCGGACTTCGCGCACGAGTTGCCGGGAAAGTCGATGTCGAACAGGAGTTGCTCGCGGTCGAACGGATCCCTGCCGAGCAGCTTCGGGCCGAGATACAGGTCAATGGCGCTCTGTACCTCCTCCACCGGCTCGCCGAAGAAGCCGATGTCCGTGCACGCCTCGCCCACGCCGGTGATGCCGTCGTCAGTGTCGATCTCGACGATCACGTACTGCAGCGACGGCTTCGGCCGATGCGGCGTAAGCCGCGTCTTGCCCCACTCCCGCTTCGTGCCCGCCCGCTCGGTCGAGTAGGGGACAGGCGCCAGCGGCAACGACACCGCCCTGCTGCGAACCGCGGTTATCAACATCAAGTTCTCCTCGGACTTCGGCTATGTCCAATAATGGACGAGGGCGTTAAGGGGAGCGCCTTTGGAGATTCGGAAGCATAGGCGATGCGTCGAGTTCCTGGACGGCCTCTGTCGCGAGCTCCACGGAGACGTGCCGTTTCAGCTCGTGTATGCGCCTTGCTCGGAATTCTATCGATTCTTCCTCATTTCGGACGGTAACGTAAAGCGCAGTTGACAGCCTCTCCAGATCCGCAACTCCCCGCCTGCCAACAAACTGAACTACGCGTGTGATTTCCTCCAAGTGACGACAAATAGCCTCTTGGTGGCGTTCAACATGCTTGGTCATAATCGTGGTGGCTCTCAGTCGCGGCCCGTAGGGTGGAGTTGACGGCTCCTGCTTCAACATGCGGCGTCCCAACAGCCTTGCTGTAGCCAACCTAAGGTCGAACGAATAAGGACCATGCTTGTAGAGTACGAACGAATAGCCCATCGGTACCCGACAAGCGGCCTGCAGGAAGTACACGGCCTTCTGTACGTGGGTCTCGCCACACCAGTTGTCCGCTTCCCTCAACTGCGAAACCAAGACTCCGAGAATTGCTGCACTTCGACTGGGATCTAACGCCTTCGCATGCTTCATAATGAACTCCCTTCAAGTATCCTACGTGTGTTGACTCTAAGATATTTACGTGCGTGACTAACCATCTCTGGGGCCACGTAAACGGAATCGACACTCAGCGGCATATTTTGTTGCAGAACATCTGACGCTGACGAAGCTGAAACCACTACTTCGTCGTCTAGTTCAACCGGAAAGTCGGGTAATCCACCAGCATCATAATTGACATCATGTTTCACGTAGTCCTTCCCACACACGTCAACTAACGATCGGAAGACAGTCTCGCCAGGATCTGGTGAGATATCGTAGTGATCGGGACGGGGACTGTATACTTGCCGATAGTGCTTTCTGGTCATGAATCGCCGCGCAGAGCTGTGTGCGGGATGCTCATCATCTACAGATGCCTTCTGCATCTCCGCTATAATCGCAGGATCGGACATAGACAAGTGTTTGTCGGTATCCGTAAGGAAACTGCCGTCCGGCAGCCACAGTTTCAAGAAGTCCAACAGGTGTAGATCGTAGATTCGCCTAACGTGATGAAAGTACACTTGCTTGAACATGAAATATCGTGCCAGCAAGAGCGACTCCGCCGTCTGAAGGCCACCTGATTCGACTCCTAGAGTGAGTCCCTCGGACTGCGATGGATCAGCGTCATCACGGGGAGGAGACGGAGGATCTGGGAGTATCCGGATTGTATCGATCAAACGATGCTGGTCAAATCGGCCGTAGGCGACACCGGTATGGTGGGAATCGCGAAGCAAGTAGTCCATTCGATCGGCGCCGAATACCGGCCCCGAGATGATTTCGGCTACGACTGTTTCCCATTCAGTCAATCTCTCCACCTCGGACGGTGGCAAGACGGAGGGGCTCACGGCGATCTTCGCAACGTCCATAGGGGCTATCGGAGGTCGCATGTCTCGGATCGGGTCGGTAAGCGGGCCGTCAACGATCAAAGTCATCGTCATCCGTTCGTGGTCCCAACCGTCGGGCAGCAGGTCAGACTCTGCGGCGTGGGAGAATGGTAGGTGACCGGCGTCGTGGCACAGGGCAGCGATGCGGAGGACGTTGCGCCAATACTGGATTGTCTCGCGGTCCACGCCGAGACGTTCCCGGACGTTCCGTAGCTTGTCTTCGCGTACGACGACATCGAATATCCGAGTCGCGATGTCAGACACGCCCAAGGAGTGCTCGAAGCGAGAATGGGTGGCGCCGGGGTAGACCATGAAGGTGGTTGCTAGCTGGTGAATGTGTCGGAGCCTCTGAATCGGTGGGGAGTCGATAAATTGCCGCTCGCGATTAGTCAATCTGACGAATCCGTGAATGGGATCGCGGATCTCATGATGTTCTTTCGCCATATCGGTATAGGGAACGAGGAATCCTGCGGCCGGGATGATACAAATGATACACCAACCCAAGCAAGTGGTCAGACGTCGAACGCCGTTCAGCCGCGGTGGTGTCAGGCCAGCAGGTGGTGTGGCGCCACTTCTCGCAGCGGCGGCTCCTCGGCTGCGCAGCGTTGGTCGGCCAGGGGGCAGCGGGTGCGGAACCGGCAGCCGCTCGGGGGTTCAGCGGGCTCGGCACGTCTCTGGACAACACGGTCCGCTGCTTGCGCACCTTCGGATCGGGTACCGGTACCGCCGACAGCAAAGCCTCGCTGTACGGATGCAGGATACTCGCCAGGAACCGGTGTCCTGAGAGATCATCTGGACCATGGTCCGGAATCGCCGCAACTCGGCACCGCTGATGCCGGCAGTGTCCTTGCCGTCGATCAGCACTCTGCCGGCATCGGGCTGCTCCAGGTGCACGACCATCCGCGCGGTCGTGGTCTTGCCACAACCCGACTCCCCAACCTGGACCGGTACTTGACGTGTTCGTGGGCCGGATGATCGAGTGGAGTGCGCGCGGCTCGGCCGGATGGCGGCGAAGGGCGGTGCAAGGGGAGGGGTGTGGATGACCGATCAAGAGCGATACCTGTTCGACCTGCAGGGCTACCTGGTGGTGCCGGATGCGCTGTCCGCCGGCGCAGTCGCGAGCCTGAATGCCGCGCTCGATGAACGGATCGCGCGCGGCATGGCGCCGGATGAGCCCACTCACCGGTTTCTGGACCCGCTGTCCTGGGGGCAGCCGTTCGTAGACCTGCTCGACACCCCGGCGGTGGAACCGCACCTGACCGAGATTCTCGGCGACGGGTTTCGTGTCGACCATGTCTACCTCGACGTGATTCGCAGCGGCCTGAGCCCGATCGGCGCCACCTTGCATGGCGGCGGCACGCCGTTCGACCGGGTGAACTTCTACGACTTCCGCAACGGCCGCATGTACAGCGGGCTGTTCGTGGTGGCCTACAACCTCGCGGACGTGGGCGCGGAGGACGGCGGCTTCGCCTGCGTACCCGGCAGTCACAAGAGCAACTACCCGTTCCCGCCCGAGTGGCGCGACCTGACCGACCGGCGCCCGTTCGTGGAGCGGATCACCGGCCCGGCCGGCACCGCGGTCCTGTTCACCGAGGCGCTCACCCACGGTCCGCTGCCGTGGTCCGGCACCCACGAGCGCCGCACCCTGTTCTACAAGTACCACCACCGCGGCGGTGCCTGGAGCCACGACTACCCGCTCGCCGACGGCCTCACCGTGACCGAGCGCCAGCGCCGCATCCTGCAACCGCCGAGCAAACACTACCGCGACGCCCCGCGTACGACCCGCCCGTAGGCACGCCACGCGGGTGACGCCGCGCCGGCCGGACCGCGGTAGTCGCCGGTCGAGACGTGCGGGTCGCGCATCGGCCCGCTGAGGGATCCTGCGTGGAAGCGCATCTCGTACCGGGTCGGCAGCCTGATCCAGTTATCCGCCGGTCTGGGCGATTCGCCGAGCCATCCACTCGACGTAGGCGGTCCGTGTCATCTTCCGGCGTCGCGCTTCGCCGTCAATGAACGCTGCAACGCCCTCGTCGAGCGTGAGATTCGCACGTACGCTACGGCCCGACAGCCGGATCAAGGGGACGGAAACGAGGGTAATTCCGTTGGGCGTTTCGATCTCTTCGATGCTGGTCGGTGGCGTGATCGGCTCCCCGTCTCTCTCGGCCTCGATCACGTAGTCGCGCAGTGCTTCCTCGGCATGCAGCAACGCCTCGTCCACCGTTGTACCCATGGCGACGATACCGGGAAGATCCGGAAAGGAGACGCCGTAGGAGCCTTGCTCACCGTCGATCCAGGCTGGATATCTGGTCATACGCGCATCCTCCTCAAGCCGTCTCTACGACCAGCCGGTTTTCTTGGCGATCGACCGCGCGACCCCGACCGAGAGTTGTTTGTGGCGGGGCAACGTGATGATGCCGATGATCGTCGGGTGCCGATAGATGTCGTGGTTGGCTCCGCGGCGATCCAGGTACCACCCGTCCCGCAGCAGTCGCCGCCTGAGGTCGCCGGTCCTGGTTTTCGACTATCGCCGCGTGTATATATTTAGCACGGAGGCCGTAGCCGGCCAACCCTGCGGCGCACTCGAATGGCACTCGGCTCGACCAGAACTGCTTGCCCGTTGGCGATTCCGTCCCGCCTCGTCGTCGCGTCGCTACCCGTCGGTTCCGGGGCGGGTGCGGGCGGTGCCGGCGAGGCGGGGGTCGAGGAGGTCGCGCAGGGCGTCGCCGAGCATGTTGATGCCGTAGATCACCACGGTGAGGCAGACGCCCGGCCACATCGCCAGCGCCGGCTTGCGCTCCAGGTATCGGCGGCCCTCGCCGCTGAGCATGCCGCCCCAGCTCGGCACGTCCAGGGGCAGGCCGAAGCCGAGGAAGCTGAGGCTCGCCTCGGCCAGGATCGCCCAGCCCAGGCTGACGCTGTAGATCACGATCAGCGGGCCCAGGATGTTGGGCAGGATGTGGCGCAAGATGATGCCCAGGTGAGACTGGCCGACCGCCCGCGCGGCCTCGAAGTAGTCGTTCTCCTTGATGCCGATCACCGCGCCGCGCACCACGCGGGTCCAGCGGATGCCGGTGAAGATGCCGATGACCAGGATGATCTGCAGCTGCCCGCGCCCGACCATGCTCATCACCGTCAGCAGCACCAGCAGCTCGGGAAACGACATCCAGGCGTCCACGAATCGTTGCGTGATCACGTCGAAGCGGCCGCCGAAGTAACCGGACGGCACCCCGACCAGCGCCGCCACCGCCACGGTGACGGTGGTCGCCGCCAGACCGACCAGCATCGAGATGCGCGCCCCGTAGATCAGGCGGCTGAGAATGTCCCGGCCCACCTGGTCGGCGCCGAGCAGGTACTGCGCCGACGGGGCGGCGAACCGGTCGGGCAGGCTCTTCTCGTCCATGCCGTAGGGGGCGAGCAGGTCGGCGAAGAGGCCGCACACCAACAGTATGAGCATGATGACCGCGCCCACCACGCCCAACCGCTTCTCGCGGATGAACCGGCGTACGAAGCCGCGCACTGCGCCGCGTTCCAGCGTTTTCCGGCGCACGTGCACGGTCACCGGTAGCGGACGCGCGGGTCGAGAAACGCGTACGACAGGTCGACCAACAGGTTGGCGGCGACCACCGCCACCGCGAACACCAGGTTCACGCCCGAGACCAGCGCGTAGTCGCGCACCTTCAGCGCATCCACCATCAGCCGCCCGGTGCCCGGCAGGGCGAAGATCGATTCGATAATCACCGCGCCGCCGATCAGCACGGTCAGGTCCGACCCAACGATCGTCACCACCGGGATCAGCGCGTTCTTGAGCGCGTGGCCGACCACCACCAGCCGCTCCCGCAGCCCCTTCGCGTACGCGGTGCGGATGAAGTCCTGGCGCAACACCTCCAGCACCATGGTGCGCGTCATCCGCATCGTGGTGCCGGCCATCACCATGCCGAGGATGAACGCCGGCAGAATGAACATGCGCAGGTTGCCGATAGGGTCGCGTACCAGCGGCACCAGCTCCAGCGGAGGCGACCACCCCCACCAGAGCGACGCGTACAGGATCACCAGCGTCGCCACCCAGAAGCTCGGCGCGGCCACGAACAGGATCGCCAGGCTGCGGCCGGCGAAGTCGCCCGCCGTGTCCTGCCGCAGCGCCGAGTAGATGCCCACCGGCAGACCGATCGCCACCGACACCGCCATGGCGAGCAGGCCCAACTCGATGGTCACCGGCAGCCGGCCCAGGATGAGCGGCACCACCGGCTGCCCGGAGTTCATGGAAATGCCGAGGCTGCCGCGCAGCAGCAGGTCGCCCCACCAGCGCACATACTGCACGTGCAGCGGGGCGTCCAGCCCGAACGCGCGCTCCAGGGCCGCGCGGTCCACGGTGCCGCCGAGCACCGCCAGCCGCGCCATCACCGTATCGACCATGTCGCCCGGCACCAGCCGCAACAGCACGAACACGATGGTCGCCACCAGGAACAGGGTGGGGATGGTGAGCAGCAGGCGGCGGATCACATAGCGCAACATTCAAGCGGCCACGTGCCCGGAGTCTGCCCCGCAGACAGGCTCCAGGCCCGGATCTCCTGCTCGTCAGGCGGGTCCTAATGGCCCATCTGCGTCTTCATCTCCTGGTCGATCCACAGGTAGGGCAGCAGGTATACGCCACCTTCCATGGCGGCGCCGAGCTGGCCAGTGTAACCCTTCAGCCACGGCTGGTGCATCATGCCGATTGGACTGAGCGGCCACGCCACCGACCACATCTCGCTGATGTAGTGCAGGTCCACCGCGCGCACCAGATCGGCCATCGTCTCGTTGTCGGTCACTCCCGCGATCTGGTCCATGAGCGCGTTGAAGGTCGCGTCGGCGATGCCGTGGTAGAGGCCGGGCTCGCCGTAGAATCGGTAGCGCATCGAGGCGTACGCATCGTACGGGGCGTGCCGGCAGCAGCCCGCCGTGATGCCGCCGTGCGATCCCGCGCTCAGCCGGTCCTGCATGGTGGTGCCGTCGGGCAGCTCGTTCACCTCGACGTCCACGCCGATTGCGTCGAAGTAGGTGGTGACCGCCTGCGCCAGGTCGACATCGTGACCCCAGGCGGTGGTCACGTCCCAGCCGGCCTTGAACCGCTTTCCGTCCGCGCCGCGCCGGTAGCCCGCCTCGTCGAGCAGCCGCTCTGCCTCCCCGGGGTCGTACTCGTACTGCCACTTGATGTCGTCAGGCCACTCGGCGAACGGGACGTTCATGCCGTTGGTGAGCGTGGATACGTAGCCGTACGGCGTGGGATCGCCCTGGCCGTCGTAGTACAGGTCGTTGAGCTCCGCGGCGTTGATCGCCTTCTGCATGGCGATGCGCACGTTCTTGTTGTCGAACGGCGCCCGGTCCATGCGGAACGTGAAGGTGGTGGACTGCTCGCCGGGAATGGAGACCTCCACCAGCTCGGGGTTGGTCTGCGCGAGCGTCCGGCGCTGCTCGAAGGTGAGCGAGCTCCAGTACAGGCCCGGCAGGGCCAGCCGGCCGCTGCGGAACGCCGCGACGCGCGCCTCGGGTTCGGGAATAACGAAGTACTTGACCTCGTCGGCGTACGGGAGCTGGTTGTCGGGATGCAGCGGGTCGGAGTTCCAGTAGTTGGGGTTACGCGTGTAGGTGACCGACGATCCGGGCACGAAGTCGGTGAGCATGAACGGCCCGGTGCCGACCACGTTGCGCCAGTCGCTCATGTCGCCGTGCGCGCGGATCACTTCCGGGGCCACCATGAAGTTGGGACACCGGTTGGCGCACAGGATCTGGTCGAGGGTGTCGAGCGCCGGCGTGTGCGTCTTGATTACGAAGGTCCATCGGTCGGGCGCCTCGACCGACTCGTAGGGGATCTGGCCCGTCTTCCACCACGCCGGGCCGCCGCCCTTCTCGCTGAACTCTTCCAGGCCCCAGTTGCGCTGAAAGGTAAACAGCACGTCGTAGGCATCGAACTCGCGTCCAGCCACCTCGCCCTTGTCCTGCCAGTGGATGCCGCGGCGGATGTGGAAGGTGTAGGTCTTGAGATCGGGCGACACCTCCCAGCTCTCGGCCAGCTCGCCGGCGGTCTCCGGCAGGCTGATATAGCGCGACGGTTCGCCGCCGGCGCCGGCTCTGAACGCCCAGTTCAGGTCGCCAAGCCGCTCGAACACCGGTTCCTGCCCGTTGAGCACCTCCGGCACGCTGTAGCCGAACCAGGGGTCAAAGTTGGTCGGCGACTCGGTTATGGCGACCGCAATGGTGCCGCCGTACTGCGGCTTCTCGACCATCTCGCCGAACACGTTGGCCACCATCTCCCGTTCGGCGGTGGCCGGGCCCTCTTCGCTGGCCGGCGCGCCCCACAGGACGGTAGCGGCCAAGGCGAGCACCAGTGCACTTCCGGCAACCCGCGCCGGCGACTGCATCGAATCACGTAGAACAGACATGCGTCCTTCCCTTCGTTGATCATGGTCACACTCCGGTGACCACCGGGCCCGGCATGCCGTTCGCCGAGCAGCGAGACTCCCTATTGTGCCCCGCTCGTTCCATGCGTCAAGTTCGCCGCCCCTTGAGTTCGCCCCCGTGATGCTTGCCATGGTCAACCCTCCACGTCCCTCGGTACCTCTTGCCAGCCTACCGTACTGATTGCAATGCCATCAGCGCCAACGGTGATCGGCGCTACGCGGACGACAGGCATGCTGATATGATTCGGGTTGGAGGGTGCAGGTGAGCGAACAATGGCCGCCGCTGGCGGAGGTGCGCAAGGAACTGCGGGTGGAATGGTACCGGTGCCCGGTGGCGCCGGCCAGGTTGCGGGAACTGATGCGGCGCAGCGACGCGAAGGGCTGGTTCCAGGCCGGCGGGCACCTGGCGCTGTTCGGATGCACGGCGGCACTGGTAATCCTGTGCTGGGCGCACCAGCTCTGGTTGCTGTTCGCGCTGGCGCTGTTTGCGCACGGCACCATCGGCACCTTCTTCCGCGGACTGGCGACCCACGAGTTGAACCACAAGACGGTGTTCCGTACCAAGTGGCTGAACAAGCTGTTCTTGTACGTGTACGCGCTGCCGAGCTGGGACAACCCGTTCCACTACGCCGTGAGCCACACGTATCACCATCGCTACACCCTGCACCCGGAGGGCGACCGCGAAGCGGTGCTGCCGGCCAACGTGTCGCTGCGCTTCCTGCTGATGCTGCAACTGTTCACCTTCAACGTGTGGCGCTCGCGCCGCAATCTCGGCCACGGCGGCCTGGTGCCGACTGTCCTCGACACCGTGGAGGCGGCGTTCGGCGTGGTGGGCGGCGAGTGGTGGACCGCCATGTACGCCGACCAGCCGCGGGAGAAGCGCAAGGCGATCTGGTGGGCGCGCGCGATCCTGGCGTTTCATGGCACCATCCTGGTGGTGGCGGTCGCGACCGGGCTGTGGGTGCTGCCGATCGTGCTGTCGCTGTTTCCATTCATCGCCAACTGGTGGGCGCACTTCGTCGGCCTGCCAATGCATGCGGGCCTGCGCGACAACGTGACCGACTTCCGCAAGTGCGTGCGCTCGATCACCCTGGACCCGTTCTCGGAGTTCATCTACTGGCACATGAACTGGCACACCGAGCACCACATGTACGCCGGCGTGCCCTGCTACAACCTGTCCAAGCTGTACCGCGAGATCGCCGACGACATGCCCAGGCCGCGCACCCTGGCCGAGGCATGGCGCGAGATGCGCGCCGTCTGGAAGCGCCAGAAGACCGACCCCGGCTACCAGTTCGACACGCCCCTGCCCCCCACCGCCAACCCCGGCATCGCACCACCCGCCGCGCGCAAGGCTCAGCCTGACGGCCTATCTCAGTCCATCGGCGAACTCGCCCCCGCCGGCCTGTAGTTGGCGTGTCTCCGGGTACTCATCGCGCGTCCGGCGCGGGCGGGGGTTGCTACGTTTGGGGCCATGCGCACCATCACCCAACGGGAACTCCGCAATGAATCCGCCGCCGTGTTGCGCGACGTGCAGGCCGGTCAGAGCACGATCATCACCAGGAACGGCACGCCGGTGGCCGAGCTGAGACCGGTGTCCGTGCGCAGGTTCGTACCCCGCGCCGTCATCGTGGAGAATGGGCACCGCGCACCGCGGATCGATGCCGCACGCTTCCGCGCCGACCTGGACGCGCTGGTCGAAGCCGACGTGGATACCGACGATGATGTCTGAGCATTACGCTTGCTACGCTCCAGAAGGTTGCCCACGCACTCGGAAAGGCGGTCCACATCGAGCTCTCATGATCCGCGGGTGCCGGTGACGACCGCCGTCATCAACTAACCGAAGGCCGCGATGATCTCCTCGTCCACGCGCTGCAGGTCTTCGACATTGTCCTGGGTGGCGCAGCACATCTCCACCACGCCGGCATCCGCGAACTGTCCGACAAGGTCAATGTGGAAGTCGCGCGATCCGACCGTCCTGTTTGGATTCTGCTGCAGGATGCGTTTCCGCTCCGCCTCGTTTGCGGCAAGCCGCAACGGGTAGTGAACCGTCAGGGTGATCTCCGCGGGGTCGCGACCGATGGCTTCGCAATGCCGTTCGAGCACGCTGCGTTTGTGCTTGAACACCTCGACGTCCATCCCAGCCCAACCGTTGTAGTTGTATATGTCGCCGTAGCGCGCCGCGGTGCGCAGGGTGCGGCGCTCGCCGTTGCCGCCGATCATGATCGGGATGTGCGGCTTCTGATAACTGCCCGGGGACAGCGGTGCCCGCTCCAGCCGATAGTATTGGCCCTGGAAGTCGACCGGTTCTTCCGCGGTAAACAGCTTGCGAATCAGGGAGCAGGCTTCCTCCAGCCGGTCCTGGCGCTCCTTCATGGCAGGGAACACCCAACCGTACGCCTGGTGTTCGCGCTCGTACCAGCCGGCGCCGATGCCGAGGATAAGGCGGCCTCGGGAGGCCTGGTCGATCTCGGCGGCCATGTTGGCCACCAGGGCCGGGTTGCGGTAGGGGTTGCCCGCCACCAGGGTGCCGAGCTTCAGCCTCTTCGTTATGCCCGCGGTTACCGCCATGGGAATGAACGCCTCCCACGCCGGGTTGCGCTCATCCTGCTCGGCGGAAATGCCCGCCACCGGCACCGGCGGCAAAAAGTGGTCAGGGAACCAGATGCTGTTCCACCGGCCCGCTTCCATCGCCCGGATCTGGGCTTCCATCTCGTCCCACCCGGCACGGTAGACCTTGAGTTGCGATCCAAATTTCATCTGTCCTTGAACCTACACCTAGAGGAATGAGACCGGGTAGTGTCGCGCCGCGGTTTTCCGCCCGGTCCACGATAGTAGGCGGTGCGCGAGGTTGACAGGTGGTGGTGGCAGGCTACCATGCGGGCAGTACACTCCCGAGGAGGTAGGTATGAAAGCGATTACCGGCGTAATGGTCTCGCTGGTGCTGCTCGGTTCGGCCGCGATGGTCTGGGCCGGCGGCGAGGACGAGGGCTCGTCCGAGTCAAGCTCGGCTGGGGCGATGGTCAGTTCCGGCAGCTACAACGAAGCGCCCGCTCTGGCGCAACTGGTGGCGTCAGGAGATCTGCCGCCCGTTGAGGAACGGCTGCCGCCGGAGCCGCTGGTGGTGAAGGTGAAGGATGAGATCGGCCAGTACGGCGGAGCGATCACGGCCATCAAGCACAGCACCGGCAACTGGTACATGATCGCGCACGTCAACATCGAACCGTTGATGGAGCTCGATCCGGAGGACTCCCTGAACGTGGTGCCCAACGTGGCGCGCGCCTGGGACTGGAACGCCGACAAGTCGCAGCTCACCGTGCACCTGCGCGAGGGCATAAAGTGGTCGGACGGCGAGCCGTTCACCGCCGAGGACCTGCGCTTCCACTACGAGGACGTGCAGTTCAACGAGCAACTGACGCCGCTCACCCCCGGCGCCTGGATGTCGCACGGCTCCCGTATGACGTTCACGCAGATCGACGACAGCACCGTGCAGTTCGGATTCGCCGGGCCGTCGCCCGCGCAGCTGTTCATGTTCACCGCCGCCAACGGTTACATGAACCACTACTTCCCGGCGCACTACTTCAAGGAGCTGCACATCGACTACAACGAGGACGCGGACAAGAAGGCCAAGGAAGAAGGGCTCGAGGAGTGGTGGCAGCTGTTCAACCAGACGCGCGAGAAGACGCGGCCCTACATCCACTATCCCGGCCCGCCCTACCTGTTCGCCTGGGTGCCCACCTCGGTGACCATGGACCGTACCGTCTGGGACCGCAATCCGTACTACTGGAAGGTGGACGAGGCCGGCAACCAGCTGCCCTACCTGGACAACATCTACGGTGTGCTGGTGGTGGAGTCGGAGCTGGTCAAGGCGCGCGGCATCGCCGGCGAGTTCGACTTCCTGGTCGAGGGCTTCGGCATGGACGAGGCGCCGCTGTTGGAACAGAACGCGGAGCGCTACAACTACAACGTGATCATCGGCCCCAACACCTGGGCCGGCGCCGGCTCCTACTACCTGAACCTGAACCACAAGGATCCGGTCAGGCGCGAGCTGTACCGCGACGCGCGCTTCCGGCAGGCCCTGTCGCACGCCATCGACCGCGACGAGATCAACGACATCGTGTTCCAGGGGCTGGCCACGCCGCTGCTCGGCTTCGCCTTGGGCGACGAGCCGTTCTACGATGAAGAGGTGCAGGCCGCCGAGCAGGAGGCAATCCGCTACGACGTGGACGAGGCCAACCGGCTGCTCGACGAGGTCGGCCTGACCGAGCGCGACGGCGACGGCTACCGGCTCACCTCCGACGGCGAGCGCCTCACCCTGGAGGTGATCACCGGCACCGGCCTGGCCGACCTGGTCACCATCTCCGAGCTGGTGACCAACTACTGGCGCGAGGTGGGGGTGGAGCTGAAGTTCAGCATTATCGAGCGCAGCCTGTTCTCGCTGCGCACCAACAACGCCGACTTCGACCTGACCACCTGGATCATGGAGCCGAGCCAGTTGAAGTACCGCACCGACAGCCCGGCGAGCGGCTGGTTCCTGACCGTCGGGCACTGGGCGCCGCTGTGGCGCAACTGGTACCAGTCCAACGGCGAGTCGGGCGAAGAACCGGTCGGCGTCGCCAAGGAGATGCTCGACCTCGGCCACGCGATGCGCAACGAGCTCGACGACGACAAGTGGCAGGAGATGGGCAAGGAGTTCATGATGATGTTCGCCGAGAACGTGTTCGCCATCGGCACCGTCGGCCTGCCGCCGCGCCCGATGATCTTCCGCAACAACATCATGAACCTGTACGACGAGCTGGCGTGGACCAACGCCACCGCCGGCAACTTCCGCGGGCGCGTCTACCAGTGGTGGATCAAGGAGTAGAGGAGTAGCCTGAGTCCGAAACTTGGCGGCGGG
>Ga0209544_1001724_pt1 | contig 22349 bp, 17 predicted proteins | sample MesohylPK_FD_187297 | JGI IMG/M metagenome (GOLD analysis project Ga0209544, IMG submission 187297) | Host-associated microbial community of the marine sponge Aplysina aerophoba from Gulf of Piran - sponge mesohyl, lysed by proteinase K... | ecosystem: Host-associated > Porifera > Sponge >...
CGCGCATCCTCGAAATGCTGGCAGCCGCAGGGAACGAGTTCGTCCCGCTTTCAGTGTTGCACGAAGCGAGCGGCCTGCCCCACGGCCCGTTCTTCAACGCCTGGGGCCAGCTGTGGAGAAAATTCTACGACGCCTGCGACTGCAGCCTGTGCCGGATGAAGAAGAAGGACAAGATCTACCATATCCTCGATGGCCTGCGGCTGGCGGAAAGCGATGAGTTCTCTTACCGGCTGCCCGCGCCGCTGCGTGAACTGGTCAACCAGTGGCTCGATGACGAGGGCGTTCCCGCCTCCAGCCAGGTGGCCGCCAATCGGATGCGGTGACGCTGAGCACTGAGCGCCGGCCAGCCTGCTGTGCGCTTCGCGAGCGTGTACCCGGGGATGTCACGTTTTCCCTGTGGAACGGTAGGCGGCCGGGTTCGCTCCGCCAGGGAAGCTGTTCCTCTTGTACGCAACGATTCTCGCGGCGGGCGGTTTAACTCTGGATCTGATCCGAAGGAGAGATACCTTACTGGTGGGTTGACGTTCTTGGCGCCTATGCCTCCGCCGCGACTGTAGCGGTGTTATGACAACGGTTTTCTAACCGAGCCGCCTGCAATCGCGCAAGGGGGTGATCATAAGACTATGGTCGGAGACTGCCGGCTGGGCAGCCAGCGTCTGTAAAGCGCATGGTATAGGCTGGGGGAACGCGTAGGCTTTCGTACATCCTTCCTTTGTGCGTGTACAGGTTTCGTTGACACGTGGCGAAAGCCATCCAAAATGTGACAAGGACAGGCCCTCAGCGACCCTGCCAGGACAGAAAAGAGGCTCTCGCCGTCCCTTCGCGGATCAAAAGCAGTTAAGCCGTTCTCCGTGTCCCTCTGTGGATCAAAAGCAGTTAGATATTCTTCGCGGATTGCCCACGCCTCGGAATCCTGTAACACCCCACGCTCGCCTGGGCCTCGGCCACGATGTCGCCCTCGGTTATCAACTCCGGAAATAACGGAGAGGTGACAGTGTGGCCCCCTTCGGGCTGAGACTCCAGTTGTAGGCAAACCGTGCCGTACCGCAAGCCTGCACGAAGTGCCGTTCTTGCTGACCTGTTGGGACAGGCCTGATCGTATGCGCCCGGACAATCGGTGTGGTCATGGATAGCCCTTAACTACCTATCGCCTTAACTTTCCTGAAGCCGTTCATTCGTACTTCCTTTCCCAATTAGACAAGGACGTAAATGACGAGCCGTTTGCGGCTCGTGGCAATCTCCTTGCGTATCTACATTGTCTCGATAACGGGAGGCTGAATCGGGGTAGAGGGAAGCCTTCACTTCGTAAAAACTTTGCGGCCAAGTCCTGAACGGTTCACGATATCATTCAGGGTGCCTACTGGGATTTCGCCGTAGTCAGGTACGACTACAACCCTTAATGTTATGATTCCGTGTTCGTCTTCTATCTCGCCTTTCCGTATGATATGGCTGCCACTTTGTCTGATCTCTTCAAACCCGTTGTCCCTTAGGATTTTCAGGACTTCTCTGGGCTTCATTGGGGTCAATCTAGGCATAAGCCAGAGAGAGTTCACCCTTTGCCTGAGACAACTCTCCAGTGGCGAGGTCGGACAGATGCGCCGATTCGATCTCAGGAGGATTCTGGATGAATGGACGAAATTCTGGGGTTAAGCGAAAAAGATACGACATGATTTCGGCAGGTGGAGCGTGCCGAAGATAGAGTTCCAGTGCTTCCTCAAGGTTGCCCAGAGCTTCTTCTGCTGTCTTGCCATGGCTCGAAATCTCCAGGCTGTCACACCGGGCCACATACGCTTCACCCTCTCGCCAGATTGAGCATTCCAGTTTCCATTCCATGTTCTTGTCTCTTGTTGTATGGTAGCTGACTGCCGTAATTTAGCGCAGGAGGAGCTGGGAAGTCAACAGGTACAGGATTGGGTGTGGCGGCCGTCACCCCTCGATGTTTCAGTCCCTCAGCCGTCGGGAAGCGCCCGCATACCTGCCGCTACCATGCGCGCGATGATTCTGTCGGCCTCTGCCTGCTCCGCATCATAGCCGGGGAGAAACCGGATCGCCAGGTCGATGCCCTCGCCCGGCCCCTCCGCCCATGCGCCGGTCGGAGCGTAGGTGAACGGCGCCTCGATCGCCCGCAACGTGAACGCCACCATGTACCCCAGCCTCATGACGCCCACCCCAGCGCAATGCCCATGTGCTGGTCAAGCAGGTCCGCGTCCACCCGGGCGAACCCTTCCCGGTGGCGCGCCCGGTAGGCTTGCCATTCCCGCCACGTCTCGACCAGGTCGGGCTCGGTTTGAGGGAGGATCTGCTCGATATGGAAACGCCGGCCGCGGTCATCCACCAAATCGAGCAGCCAGACATCGTCCTGGGACCAGGACACAACCTTGATCGTATGCGCATGCTGCCAGCCGTTGTTGTAACCGATCATCTTGTGGAATAGCCAGAACGAATCCCCGGCGACGCGCGTGACCAAGAAGCTGTCGACCAGGTCCAAATAGATCGGCTCCTCGTCACCCTCGGCCAGCGTCATAAAAGAACCGCCCTCGTTGAAAGGCGTAAACAGCGCCTGCAGGCGCTCCGTTTCAGCGCGCATAACCTGTTCCTCCCGTTCCACCTTCCGCCCCCGTCGGGGAGCTTTGAAATCCCGTATCTGCGGCAGACCCCCAGGAGTTTGTCCCGCTCCTCAGCCTCCGGTCTATCCCCGCGTGTACGGGGGAACCATCGGGGCTGAATCTCTTACTCTACCCGGCGAAGGTCTATCCCCGCGTGTGCGGGGGAACCTTGTTCGCGATAGTGTAGCCCAGGCGCTCTCTGGGTCTATCCCCGCGTGTGCGAGGGAACCAGCAGGGCAGCCGTCGTGTGGTCGCGGCGCCAGGGTCTATCCCCGCGTGTGCGGGGGAACCCTGGGCTGTGCGAGGGCGCCGGCGGCGGGCTGAGGTCTATCCCCGCGTGTGCGGGGGAACCCTCAACCAGGTCCTGCAGCTGACGGGAGGCTGGGGTCTATCCCCGCGTGTGCGGGGGAACCTATGAAACGATAACTGGGGGCGGCTTTGGCTCGGGTCTATCCCCGCGTGTGCGGGGGAACCTTCCGATCTCTTCCTCGAGCTCGAGCAGCTCGGGGTCTATCCCCGCGTGTGCGGGGGAACCACTGTGAGATCGTGGCCGCCGCCTTCGACGACCGGTCTATCCCCGCGTGTGCGGGGGAACCTGGCGTCCACGATCGAAAAGATGCGGGTAGGGAGGTCTATCCCCGCGTGTGCGGGGGAACCGGGAAGTCCTTTTTCAAGGCGTCCGTGTTCAGAGGTCTATCCCCGCGTGTGCGGGGGAACCTCTCCCTGGCAGGAATCACGACTTGCGCCCCCCGGTCTATCCCCGCGTGTGCGGGGGAACCATAACGGCCCCGCGCCGCGCCCGAGTATCACCGGGTCTATCCCCGCGTGTGCGGGGGAACCCCCTCTTCGCCCATCCCTTGCGCCGTCCGCTACGGTCTATCCCCGCGTGTGCGGGGGAACCTCAGCCGGCGCCTTGTACAGCTCAATCGTCGTGGGTCTATCCCCGCGTGTGCGGGGGAACCCCCGAGCTCGGCATAGCGGCCGCAACCGCCGCGGGTCTATCCCCGCGTGTGCGGGGGAACCCCCTTGCGCCGATGCCAAGCTGCCGCCGTCCGCGGTCTATCCCCGCGTGTGCGGGGGAACCACTGGGCACGTCGCGGGCTATGGCGCGGCGATAGGTCTATCCCCGCGTGTGCGGGGGAACCTGGCCCTCATGCCGCGGCCGCCGGCCTCGCCAGGGTCTATCCCCGCGTGTGCGGGGGAACCAGTACTCCACCAGCTCCCACTCTGTCCTTTGCCGGTCTATCCCCGCGTGTGCGGGGGAACCCCGCCACCGCCGAAGTATTGACCGACACCCAGGGGTCTATCCCCGCGTGTGCGGGGGAACCCTGCATTATGATCCCCCTCTCCTCTTTGCAAGGGGTCTATCCCCGCGTGTGCGGGGGAACCTGCGCCTCGACGATAGCCGCAGCAGCACCTTCCGGTCTATCCCCGCGTGTGCGGGGGAACCCTCCTCCGCTGTCCACTCCTGCACGGTCCAGAAGGTCTATCCCCGCGTGTGCGGGGGAACCTTCCCCCGCGACGACGGAATAGCAGAGCGGACCGGTCTATCCCCGCGTGTGCGGGGGAACCGCTCCTCGCTCTGCGTCTGTCCCTGCTCCAGTAGGTCTATCCCCGCGTGTGCGGGGGAACCTGCTTGAGGTGAAGTCCGGGGCCACTCGCTTTCGGTCTATCCCCGCGTGTGCGGGGGAACCTTGCTCATTTAACCGCCTCCTCTTGTCTGATACGGTCTATCCCCGCGTGTGCGGGGGAACCCGCCTCATTGGGCCCGGCGCTGGTGAACCCGACGGTCTATCCCCGCGTGTGCGGGGGAACCAATCGGTGTTTTCACGATTTCCCAGAAGACAAAGGTCTATCCCCGCGTGTGCGGGGGAACCGATTTCACCGTCGGCAACGTCGATCTGCGCATCGGTCTATCCCCGCGTGTGCGGGGGAACCCTCTGCTTGAGGTAAATATCACGTCTGCGCAGGGGTCTATCCCCGCGTGTGCGGGGGAACCGGAGACGATGCGCGTCTGGCCGCTGCATATCCCGGTCTATCCCCGCGTGTGCGGGGGAACCTTCGTACATCAGCTTGAATTCGGCCATGCCGCGGGTCTATCCCCGCGTGTGCGGGGGAACCATATATGTCGAAAACGGTGCCCCGCTGTGAAAAGGTCTATCCCCGCGTGTGCGGGGGAACCTGCAGAACCCATCAGCTGGCAGGCCAGTCACGGGGTCTATCCCCGCGTGTGCGGGGGAACCCGGCGTCCTGGATGCTGCCGTCCCTCAGTCGCGGGTCTATCCCCGCGTGTGCGGGGGAACCAGTGAATTTGCCCATTTTGGGTATTGACAAGTGGGTCTATCCCCGCGTGTGCGGGGGAACCTGCTCCGTGGTCTGTAGCAGAGGAACAAATCGGGGTCTATCCCCGCGTGTGCGGGGGAACCTGCGTGCGTGCGTGCGGTCGACGAGCAGGACGGGGTCTATCCCCGCGTGTGCGGGGGAACCCATCGCGGCCCAGGTCGGCCCGCGCCTCCCCGCGGTCTATCCCCGCGTGTGCGGGGGAACCCTCGCAGATGGGCCAGCAGATCCCCGTGCCCGCGGTCTATCCCCGCGTGTGCGGGGGAACCCGGCGCGCCTGGGGCGGGAGTACAAGGACCGGCGGTCTATCCCCGCGTGTGCGGGGAAACCTGGAAACACAGCAGCTAGCCGAAGCCGCCTTGAGGTCTATCCCCGCGTGTGCGGGGGAACCCCGTGAATGTAGTAGTAGTAGGTCGTGCTCGCGGGTCTATCCCCGCGTGTGCGGGGGAACCGGCAACCGACGCCGGCTGTCGTGGTCGCCACAGGGTCTATCCCCGCGTGTGCGGGGGAACCCAGCGTGTGGTGACATACGCGCCCTGCCTTTCGGGTCTATCCCCGCGTGTGCGGGGGAACCCGCTATGGGGTGCTATGGGCCGCAGGTGGCAAAGGTCTATCCCCGCGTGTGCGGGGGAACCTGGTCAAGATAGAGACCTCAAACATATCTGCGAGGTCTATCCCCGCGTGTGCGGGGGAACCAGCGTTGTTTGGCGCGTTGGGTTCTGGTGTCGGGGTCTATCCCCGCGTGTGCGGGGGAACCAATTCCCAAGCGTTATTGAGGCAAATACGCACCGGTCTATCCCCGCGTGTGCGGGGGAACCACGGCGATGCTGGGATCGGCGGTCCACCATTCCGGTCTATCCCCGCGTGTGCGGGGGAACCGTCATCGAGCTCGCCCGCAAGCTGGCCGAGGAGGGTCTATCCCCGCGTGTGCGGGGGAACCGCTCCGAGGCTTACTAGGAGGGCGGCGTGACGCGGTCTATCCCCGCGTGTGCGGGGGAACCCGGCTTGCGCTGCCCTTGCCGCCGCATATCTGGGGTCTATCCCCGCGTGTGCGGGGGAACCTGACCGATTATCCGCCGAGCAGCGCCAGCCGGCGGTCTATCCCCGCGTGTGCGGGGGAACCAGCGTTGTTTGGCGCGTTGGGTTCTGGTGTCGGGGTCTATCCCCGCGTGTGCGGGGGAACCACACGGAAGTCGTAGCTCGTGGTGGTGTCGAGGGGTCTATCCCCGCGTGTGCGGGGGAACCATCGCGCTGCTCGACGCGGGCGGGGAACCCGGAGGTCTATCCCCGCGTGTGCGGGGGAACCGCCCGTTCCCGCCGCCAGCACGAACCCTGAACGGGTCTATCCCCGCGTGTGCGGGGGAACCAAAAATACGCAATGACCAAGTATGGCTGGGAGAGGTCTATCCCCGCGTGTGCGGGGGAACCGGAGAGATGGGGGCAACCCACATTTGCGGCGAAGGTCTATCCCCGCGTGTGCGGGGGAACCGCGGCCTTCTATTGGACGCTAACAACATCTACCAATCTATCCCCGCGTGTGCGGGGGAACCGCGGTCCAGTGTCTTCCTCATAGCCGGGTAGAAGGTCTATCCCCGCGTGTGCGGGGGAACCTCGAGAAAAAAACGAAGGAGGTAATGAAGTAACGGTCTATCCCCGCGTGTGCGGGGGAACCGCGGTATTCAGTATGGCGGTCAGTCCGACGAAAGGTCTATCCCCGCGTGTGCGGGGGAACCACGTGGCGCGCAGACTGTCACTGTCGCCGGATAGGTCTATCCCCGCGTGTGCGGGGGAACCCATGTTTCGGTAGAGGGCTGGCGGCAGCCTACAGGTCTATCCCCGCGTGTGCGGGGGAACCTTGATCCGAACACCAGCATCCTGGCGGTCAGCAGGTCTATCCCCGCGTGTGCGGGGGAACCTCGACAGGGTCTATCTTCCAGAGCAGGTCATCGGGTCTATCCCCGCGTGTGCGGGGGAACCAAGTCACCGTCTGCTATTGCGCCGCCTGACGGGGGTCTATCCCCGCGTGTGCGGGGGAACCCCGTCCCAGCCGAGCGTGCCGCCGCCGATCTTCGGTCTATCCCCGCGTGTGCGGGGGAACCAAGACTCTTACCATAGAGGCTGTAAGGCTACAAGGTCTATCCCCGCGTGTGCGGGGGAACCGCATACGGTGACCAGAACCGCATAGACGGGCGAGGTCTATCCCCGCGTGTGCGGGGGAACCCGTCGCCCGCAATCTGGGCGAGGGTTACGCCCGGGTCTATCCCCGCGTGTGCGGGGGAACCTATCACACCGAGATCATACGGGGGAAGTATCGAGGTCTATCCCCGCGTGTGCGGGGGAACCGCCACCAGCCACTCACCGTGCGGGATCCTCTCCGGTCTATCCCCGCGTGTGCGGGGGAACCGCTGTCCAAATAAGCGGCCCTGCGACAGGTGCAGGTCTATCCCCGCGTGTGCGGGGGAACCCCACAACTACCTGTGGCGTATCAGGCAAAAGCAGGTCTATCCCCGCGTGTGCGGGGGAACCTTTCAGCCAGTCCTTATCGGTACCCTCGTCGAAGGTCTATCCCCGCGTGTGCGGGGGAACCAAAAATACAGCTGCCTAATGCTTGATTTGGGAAGGTCTATCCCCGCGTGTGCGGGGGAACCCGGACGATGCAGTCGTTAATCAAGACACGAAAAGGTCTATCCCCGCGTGTGCGGGGGAACCTACGCTTACGCTCCGTCGGAGTAGCGGAAGCACGGTCTATCCCCGCGTGTGCGGGGGAACCCGTAGGCAAATCGTAGGCAAATCGTATGAAAGAGGTCTATCCCCGCGTGTGCGGGGGAACCAACTGATGAGCGCCCTTTCCGTATAACTCTGAAGGTCTATCCCCGCGTGTGCGGGGGAACCCAGATCCCGCAAACCGACCACTCGGACACAAAAGGTCTATCCCCGCGTGTGCGGGGGAACCCCGGCTCCAGGCGGTCGAATCCAAGATGGCCGAGGTCTATCCCCGCGTGTGCGGGGGAACCATCCTCAGCCGTCCAGGTGTACGTGGTCGCACCGGTCTATCCCCGCGTGTGCGGGGGAACCAGTGACGATCGATTGGCGGACTGGCTCGAAGGAGGTCTATCCCCGCGTGTGCGGGGGAACCTGGTCGGGCGTCGCCTCGTCCAGCAGCATGAGGGGTCTATCCCCGCGTGTGCGGGGGAACCGCGATAAGTCCTCGACCAATACCCTATCAGTCAGGTCTATCCCCGCGTGTGCGGGGGAACCAGGGTCTTGACTTTCATGGCCGCCTGCGCCGACGGTCTATCCCCGCGTGTGCGGGGGAACCTCTTCCCGACGAGCGGCAGGTCCTGCATACCGAGGTCTATCCCCGCGTGTGCGGGGGAACCTCGAGGAGCCGAAGGACGGCATCCGATCGGGCGGGTCTATCCCCGCGTGTGCGGGGGAACCCGCCGCCGGTTGCGGCCGGCAGAGTGAAAATCGGGTCTATCCCCGCGTGTGCGGGGGAACCAAAAATCACAAAACGGAGAAAATCATGCGAAGAGGTCTATCCCCGCGTGTGCGGGGGAACCAGGAAGCCCCCGCCTTCTCTCTCTCACATGGAGGGTCTATCCCCGCGTGTGCGGGGGAACCGAAACGTTTAAGCGCAGCATTTGAGATTCACGGGGTCTATCCCCGCGTGTGCGGGGGAACCTTCTCCGGCCAGGTGTGCAGCGCATCTGAGACCGGTCTATCCCCGCGTGTGCGGGGGAACCGATAAGGAGGTCCCAGGCGTGTTCCCGGAGCCGGGTCTATCCCCGCGTGTGCGGGGGAACCCCGGACAACGAATGCGAACTGTGCGGAGACGAAGGTCTATCCCCGCGTGTGCGGGGGAACCCACGAAGAAGTGCTCTCTTCCCGGTAGCGCAGAGGTCTATCCCCGCGTGTGCGGGGGAACCCGGATGGTGAGAGAGGAACAAGCGGCTCACCCGGGTCTATCCCCGCGTGTGCGGGGGAACCCCGCCAGCGTCCCTACTCTTTCCGACGTCCATGGGTCTATCCCCGCGTGTGCGGGGGAACCTGGTCATGGCGGTGTCTCCTAGTACCATTCATCGGTCTATCCCCGCGTGTGCGGGGGAACCACGGCCAGAGAGGTCAACTGCCGCAACAAGTAGGGTCTATCCCCGCGTGTGCGGGGGAACCTTACCTCCATTGGTCCTGGTAAGAATGCCATTAGGTCTATCCCCGCGTGTGCGGGGGAACCACCGTTGACTTGTCCGGGACGCGCTAGGCATTGGGTCTATCCCCGCGTGTGCGGGGGAACCTCCGCCTGGCGAGAGAACGGCAGCAGAAACGGGGGTCTATCCCCGCGTGTGCGGGGGAACCGCCTCCCTCTTTCCGCCGATGAGCGACGACGAGGGTCTATCCCCGCGTGTGCGGGGGAACCCCATCACGCCGTTGCTTGGCCCGCCGGCTGTGAGGTCTATCCCCGCGTGTGCGGGGGAACCCTGGAGTTGTTCGGTGGCGGCGGCAATCGTGATGGTCTATCCCCGCGTGTGCGGGGGAACCGCTCTATGGCCCGCTCCTCGCACTTGCGGTGGCGGTCTATCCCCGCGTGTGCGGGGGAACCCGTCAGCATCAACGAGAGCCCGTAGGATCATGGGGTCTATCCCCGCGTGTGCGGGGGAACCGATGAGGCCCCCGATCGCGGTTCCGATGATCAAGGTCTATCCCCGCGTGTGCGGGGGAACCCATCCAGCCTGTTTGCCAGCTGCTCGAACTCCAGGTCTATCCCCGCGTGTGCGGGGGAACCCCAAAAGGATGACCAGGACCGTTTTTTTCATAGGGTCTATCCCCGCGTGTGCGGGGGAACCTGCCATGCCGATATGTCGCGCAGCGGCCCGTATGGTCTATCCCCGCGTGTGCGGGGGAACCTCTTTCCAGTTGCCGATGATGCCGACGTACTGGGGTCTATCCCCGCGTGTGCGGGGGAACCAGCGATTTTCTCAGGTTCGTTAGCGAAATCCACGGTCTATCCCCGCGTGTGCGGGGGAACCATGCTCGTCGACGGCGCCGGCGCCGCCTGGCAGGGTCTATCCCCGCGTGTGCGGGGGAACCCCAAGGCGGCCGCGGCACGGGCCGAACTGGCCAGGTCTATCCCCGCGTGTGCGGGGGAACCTTCCCCCGAGCGGACTTGTCACGGGCGTGTCCGGGTCTATCCCCGCGTGTGCGGGGGAACCCCTATGAAGAGATCAAAAAATCCTGGCATATGGGGTCTATCCCCGCGTGTGCGGGGGAACCCGGCGGCGCCTTTGGCCTATGCGGCCGCTTGTCGGTCTATCCCCGCGTGTGCGGGGGAACCGGTCTTGTAGAGGTCGTAGACAGCCCAGCGGTGGGTCTATCCCCGCGTGTGCGGGGGAACCTTTTGCATAGCTTTGGGGGAGGTAGGGGCGAGGGGTCTATCCCCGCGTGTGCGGGGGAACCCTGAGCCTGTGGTCGGCGTCGGGGCATGTGCAGGGTCTATCCCCGCGTGTGCGGGGGAACCCGGCGGCGAGGGTCTGGTAGCTGGTGCGCTCCAGGTCTATCCCCGCGTGTGCGGGGGAACCGCGGCGATCCACACGAAGGCGCTGCTCGACAACGGTCTATCCCCGCGTGTGCGGGGGAACCCTGTTGTTGGCGTGTTCCATGTCAGCTCGATGGGGTCTATCCCCGCGTGTGCGGGGGAACCTCCCCGGCGGCGGCGCAACATCATCATTCCAGGGGTCTATCCCCGCGTGTGCGGGGGAACCGGTGGTGGCTAGCCCATCCCGGACGGAAATTTCGGTCTATCCCCGCGTGTGCGGGGGAACCGCCAGACGGCAAGGAGAAGTCCGATAAGGAGAGGGTCTATCCCCGCGTGTGCGGGGGAACCAAACGGATGGTCTGCCGAGGCCACCGCCACAACGGTCTATCCCCGCGTGTGCGGGGGAACCATGTTCGAGGGTGCGAAGGTGCGAGGGTGCGAAGGTCTATCCCCGCGTGTGCGGGGGAACCGCGATGGGCCAGGCCGGTCCGGGCTCCAGCATCGGTCTATCCCCGCGTGTGCGGGGGAACCCCGCTTGGGCTTGTTCTTCGGCATACATCCTCCGGTCTATCCCCGCGTGTGCGGGGGAACCCGTCCTGCAGTCGCCAGCGCAAAGTAAAGCGGGGGTCTATCCCCGCGTGTGCGGGGGAACCGCGTGTTCATGCTCTCGGCTCCTATCCGGTCAAGGTCTATCCCCGCGTGTGCGGGGGAACCCCTAAGCGATCTTTACTTGTTCTTACCTTCGCTATAGGGGTAACACCTTAATTGTACTTCACCAGGTAAACACCGTCAGCATCGACTATCTCCTTGGGCGCCTCTCCCAGTACCTGAATTCGCTGACCGCCCACCGCTGACGGTTCCCGCCAGGTCATTACGATCGAGCCCTGCCGCATCTCTTCAAACCACGCGGCAAGTACGTCCCATACCCTTCTTCGTATTCCGCTTGTCATGTTGGGCGACGTGTATACGCCAGGCGCTATTTCCAACATGGCCGAGGCGAGAAAGCCCCGATACCGCGCCGCCACATTGATCGTAACCACAACCGTCATCGGCCACCCCCTGATTCTCGCTGCGCCCGGGACGGCAGTTCCTGGACGGGCGCGATGTCTTCAAACAGTTTTTTGATGCGGTCGATCATTTCCGGAATAACGCGCTGGCTTTGAAGCATCTTTCCCGCCGTCTTGCGGGCCTGTCTCTCGACGTCCAGTTTCGGATTCTCCATCACAGCCTTGGCGGACTGGAACGCGGCGGGAAGCAGAACGGTGTCACGAAACAGGTCGGCAATGTCCAGCGCGAAGGCGTCTCCGCTATGTTCGTGAATGAAGCCCAGCTGCGGAATCGCGCCCACAGCCGTCACCGCAATCACGGCTGCGGAGGTTACGGCAACCGAGGCGTGGTTGATGGCCTGATTCGGAATGTCCGCGGCCAAAGGTTTTTTGCGGTCATAACGGCGTCCCTTCCATATGATGCCGTAGCGCTGGGCCAGGTTTTTGTAGGTCTGCCTCATGCGTGCACCCTCAATCCCGCGCAGAATGTCTATCTCGGTGTGCGGAACCAGCTCGCCCAGCCGCATCGCGTACATCCGGCGGGCGATGATGATGCGGCTGCCGGCGGCGTCGCCCCAGGCCCGCATCTGCCGGCGGGCCGTGTCCGAGCTGTCCGGCATGAGCGGCGGCGCGGTGTAGCAGCGGACACCGTCCTCGCCCACGGCGACCAGGGCGGTGCCGTGGCGCGCCATCAGACGCAGGGCGTCATGGCTCACAGTCGAGCCCGGCCCAAGCAAAATCATCGAAAGCGTTTGAAACGGAATGCCGTATTGCCCGCTTTCCAGCGGGCTCTTCGCATCGGCCGAGCCGTCCCGTTCGAACCGAAGCGTCCCGTCCCGCACGGTCAGAGCCCCCCGCGACAGCCACAGGAGGCCGTGGCGGTCGGCGTGCGGGATGCGGGCGGTCTCGAGTCCAAGTCTTCCAGGAAGCATCTCTCTTTCCCTTCTCCTCTATCGTGGTTCGTGCGGCGGTTCCCCCACACAAGGCGGATATTCAGTTGTTAAGGTTCGATGGGTCCGGGCCCGTCTGGTTTCCTTTACGAAAGACGCGGTGGACGCAGGAGCAGCATCCCGTAGCCATAGGCGCGGTGACGGCCTATGCCCCCAGCCAAAAGCTGCGCGAATCCTGCCGCGTCAGTGACGGTGAGAGCGCCCGACATTACGGCATCGGGGCCTTCGATTGGCCGGCCGCCGCGTCGACGGATCGCACGCGTGCGCTGAAACGACTTCAGGCTCGCCTCTTCCAGTTGGGCGCCCCCGCGCCGCCGAAACTGCTCGCGCAGCCAGTCCTTGTAGACATCCTCCCGACTGCGTTTCATCCCTCCTTTCGGATGCTGAATCGCCTCCCAGAGAAAAGCATCCCACTCCGTTCCCGCATGGCTTGCCGCCCTCTTCGAGCGGCGAATCGTGGGCCGGACCAATACTTCAAAGCCAAGCCGCTGTCCCGGCCTCCATGCGACAGGCATAGGCTTGCTCTTCAACGCCTCCACTTGCAGCGCAGCGCACTGCAACGGATCGGCATATTGCGCCGCCGCCTCTCGCAAGGCTGTCGCGTCGGCTTGAGCATAGCCATAGAACACGCCGCCCCGACTGCCTCTGCCCCGAGGCAGGATCATGCGAAAGGGCTTTGGCGCCCGCTCGCCGAAGCTTTCGGTCAGGAGGCAGTGCATGGCATAGCCTTCATCGAAGGCGTTGCGGCTTATCATCCGCTTTGACCCCGCCCAACGGTGGAAGGAGCGCAGGTCTATATCTGCACGTATCATCTGCAAGGGAGGCGCGGTCACGGCGGCCGGCGCATCCGCTCCGGTCAAAGCGGTCATTGTTGTTCGTCCTTTTCGGTCTGGGGCATGGCTGCGTCGTGCGCCGGCAGCCGGTCTCTTGCGACTGTTCCTTCGCATACCAGGCGGCCGCCGCCGTGCAGGCCGGAGGAGCGCCAGTTGCGCTGGTCGGTGAGCATATGGGTTCGGGATCTTTGCACAGCGGTCATGGATTCAGGCGTGTCGTTCTCGGGCCACAATAGCCGCACCGTCTCCGGTTCTTTGCGGTCATCCACGGGCACTGCCAGCAGGGCGGTCAGCGCGGTGTCGCCGTCGCTGAAACCATGGAGAATCGGCGCCGACGGCAGGCAGGGTTTGCGTCCGATGAAGAGGGGACGCGCCGGCCGTTCAAGCGCTTGGGCCAGCTCGTCGAGCGTGGGCCGGGTTTCGGGCGGCTCAACTCTCAGAGAGACGGTAAGGCGCATGTCGGCGAAGTAATCGCGAAAGCGCAGATGCGTGAAAGAGGCGCCGCCGCCGCCCTTGCGACTTTCCGGCTCTCCACGGGTGGTCCAATGTTTGGCGTTGGTCAACTGCGCGGTCTGGTAGTCCTGAAGGCGGGCCTGCCCGGCCGGTTCGCGATCGATGCGCGCGGCGAACACGAGCCGGTCCTGCAGGCGCTGGTGCCGCGCTCCTTCGATTCGACGCCAGCCCAGCGCGTTGGCCAGCAGGCCGGTGAGCATCGATGCAGCGGGGAAAGAACGGATCACGCCGTAGTTGTCGATGGTTTCGCCGCCGCAGGACATCAGCGGCGCCTCCAGACGCAAGATGAGATGTTTCATATGGACTCCAATCGTCGGCGCGACGTGTCGACGCCGTGAGCGGGCGAGATCAGTTTTCGCCGTTTTCGGCACGAAAGATATTTGAGGCCCAGTTCGCCAGTTCGTCCAGGGGGACGCGGTCTGCGCCGGGAATATCGAATTTTTCCAATGACATGAGGCGACGCGTTTCGCGCACGCCGTAGGCACTGTCCAGCTTGTCCAGATACAGGGCCAGAGCGCCGGCGGCCTGGGCGGTCTGCGGTGGTGTCGGCGTGCGGAAGGCGTTGGCGAGGCTGCGGGGCTGGCGCGAGCCGGCCTCGATCAGCATCAGGTCGGCATAGGCGTAGGGGGCGGTGGAGCCGAGCTTGGCGCCGGGCGATACGGTGGCGATAAGATGGACCAGATGCTCGATCACCTTCCCGGCAAGGCTTTTGTCGGCACCGTCCCACTCCTGCGCGTCGCAGCCTTCCAGATTGGAGACAAGACCGGGCAGGTCCACCACCACGTAACCGTAGAACAGCCCGGCGGTCAGCTCCATGTCGCCGATGTGCGCGGCGCCGGGGTCGTCCTCGTCGCCCTGCAGGTCGTCCACCACCGAGAAGTAGTCGCTTTCGCTCTCTTCGGCATGCACCGTGAAGGCGTGGGCGACGTGAATGGCGGCGTCGATGTTGGCGGCCGGGTCCGAGGTGACCATGCGGCCAAAAAGGGCACCGACTAGCCCACCCGGAAGCCGGGTCGTCTCTCGCATAGCGCGGAAATTACCGCCTTCGCCACTGCGTGTGTTGAAAATGTCCTTAGCTGCCTTTTGGGCGGCACTAACATCCTCCGGATGTTCAGTACAAATAGTAGCAGCCTTCTCACGGAGGTATTCAACTTCGGGCAGCCCGAGCAGAAGGGGCTGGCGACCGCTCCGCTCCGTCCCGCTGTCGCCGTACACACCCTTCTGGAAAGCCTCTTCGACGGCGTTGACGACTTCCTCGTTCGGACTGCTTCCATTGCGCAGCGGGTCAATGACGCGGCGCGTAACAATATCGCGCGAGCGAACCGCCGCCTCTACATCGGGAATGTTGTGCAGGGCGAACTCGTCTTCCGCTACCCGCCAGTGCCGTTTGAGGCATTGGGAAGATATGCGCGTGCGCACGGCGCCGCCGTACGGCATCCGCTTGGCGAGGCCGCTGTCGTCGCGGTTGAGCAGGGCGGCCGGATAGGCGTGCAGCGTGTGGATCTGGAGGAATCTTGCGTTGGTCATTTTTTCTCCCTGGTTGCGGTTTACTGTGACTGTGTTTGTGTCGATCGTCTTTCGGCTGCGTAGTAGGCGCGGGCGATGTTGCGGCGAGCGTTTTCCGCCCGGTCTTCGCGGTAGCCGTCGTAGAGGATAAGCTGCGCCATCTCCCGCCAGTCGAACGGCCGGCTTGCGCCCACCATGCGAAACATGCGCGCCAGCAGCGCCCGCATCATCGGCCCGCGCGCGGTGAGCAGGCGGTTCAGCCTGGTTTCGCTGAAAAATCCGCCGTCACGATGTTCTTCGCCTCCCAAATAGAGCGCCCGGCCTACGGGCGTCGTTGCGGAATGGGCGGACCGGTTTTCGGATGTGTTGGTCATCAGCGCGATGCCGTGCAGTATCAGCGCCCACTTGCCCTCGACGGCCGGGTTGCCCGCCAGCTCGTGATGCGCCAGCAGCCGCCAGAAAACGGCCGCGTCCGGCGCGTCGGGGTCCATGCGGCGCAGTGCGGCCAGGTCGCCGCGGGGAAAGTCTTTGCGCGCGACCGCGGCGGCAATGCGCGCTGTAATCTCTCCCCAATAGGGGCGCCGGCCCTGCTGAGCCGGCGCGTCGGAGGCCGGGGCGTCTGGTATATTGTTCACTCTTCATCTCCTTCCTTGTCAAACAGCTCTGGAAATCCTTTCGGCCCGCGTATGCGTCCTTCAAAGACGTTTTCGGCGCGCACGCGGGCGCGGTAGCGTTGAATCGCCGGGCACGACATGCCGTCCAACGCCGCGTTCAGAATGGCACGAGCCTGATCGATCAGGCTGTCGCGCCCGTTCATCAGCCAGTCATTGCGAATCGCTGTCCGTTCACCCGGGTCGGCTTCGAATTCGCGTTGCAGCGCCTCAAAGAAGCGTTCATCTGCGTAGTCGCCAAGCCTGTTTCCCCAGGGCGCGGCGCGGGCGCGCTGGTCGGGGCTGATGTTCTGCGTGTCGCCCCCGGCTGCAAATACGGAGACGGCGTGGCGAAGGATTGACTGAACCAGCGCAACCTGTTCGACCCGGTCGTAAGCGATTTCGCTCAGTTCCTGGGAACCGCCTCCTGTCCCGAACACGGCTGTATAGGTCTTTTTCTTCAATGGAACGGTGCGCTCGTAGTATCCTTCGGTCTTGCCCATGCCGCGCACCATGCCGCGGGCCACGAGCATCATATCCTCGTCGGAACGGCCTTCTGCGGCCGCAAGCTTTGACAGCGGAGGATGTTCCCAATCAGGGGACGAAATGTAGTCCACCGTCCGCCTGTAGGTAAAGCCGCCGTGCGCCAGCGTCAGGGCCTTGCCTTCCTTCTCGTTAATTGGCGTCCAGGGGTCGCCCGTCCTGCCGTTCAACTGCTTTGCCTGGACGCGCTCCCCTTTGGAAGTCGCCCTTGTTGCATAAAGGCGGTCTGCGGAAACGGCGTGCAAACGAATGCGGCGGCAGACTTCAACGAAACATGGAGAGACCGTGCCAAACCGCAGCGCCTCCGCTTTCGAGCCATCCCAGGGGAGAGTCCAGAGAAGGCCCGGTCCTTCAATGTCCATTTCATATTTGTAGGCTATCTCCTCCACGTGCGTGAGAAGCGCGGCAATGTCCCGCCGCGCGTGCGCGCCCCAGCGCAAGGAAGGCGTGATGCTGAAGGCGGGTCTGCTGCTCGCCCCCCCGTTCATGCGAGCGATGCCGTAGTTTCCCGCACCCATAAACCCTTCCATCGTCTGCAAAGTCAGCAGCGCGAAGAGCCAGTCGTCCGGGTCGGCGTTGACCGCGACATTGATTTTGAGATCGTGGTTCTTGCCGGTGACGAGCATATCGAGTTCATCGGGCGTTTCGACGCGGTTCTTGTACTCTTTGCGTCTGTCCTCGGAGGAGGCCGGGGGTTGCATGAATGCGGGTTTGGCCAAGTCGTCTACGACGAGATGCCAGGGCTCGTCGTCGGGGAAGTCGGAAGTAAGGCCGCGCAGCAGTCGCCGCCACGCCTCCGCAGGAAGCGGAGGCTCGCTCAGCCCGGCGCGCTGCACAGCCAGCACGCCGAGTTGCACCAGGAAGGCGTGCCAGGGGTGGCGCTGGTGGGGCCGCAGCGCCGGAAAGGCGTCGATTTCGTCGCGCATCAGAGCGGCATAGATTTCCGGCAAGGACGCATGCGCCGTTGCCCCGCCTGAAGTGGACATTCGAATGATGGGATCTATAAGGATGTTTCTATCCATTTGACACGGGCCTCCTTTTTTTGATATTGTTCCCGCGAATGCGCAGAGAGCTTTGGGAAAGGGTATGAACTAACCTTGTTTCTATCAAGACTTGGCTGTTGTGATACCTCGTCCAATTGCTGTTGCCCGGCATGTCAGCGAAGTGTGTGCTTAGGCGTAGCTGCGTGCACTTTGCAACTCGTGATTCCTCACGAATCTCTTCTCTTGTGAAGAAAGACCTTTCCATTTTGAGAAATTGCCTCCAAAAAGTTAAACTGCTTTGATGTACTTTATGATTACGTATTCTAACTTAAAGTAGTCTCGAAGTCAAGACACTTTGCCTTTCTGCAGGGATACGCTAACGTAACGCTAATAATGTTGCCCCGTTTTCGCGGGGATAGACCGACTTACTCGTACAGTACCTCAGGTTCCCCCGCAGACGCGGGGTCATTCAAAACTTCAACGCAGCTAGGATTGCAGAGAGTCATCTTGCCAAGCTGCCGCAGTTGGCGTGCTCTTCACACCCGCCGCAACCCCAGCCGGTCATAGCGCAACTCGCGCCCGCCGACCTGAAATGCAAATCCGCCTTCGATCAGGTCCGGCTCGATGGGCTCGCCGCCTGGCTGAACGCCCCCCATGTGCGCCGGAATCGCCATCTCGGCGATTGTTGTCTGCGCAGAAAACGGGCTGGGCGGGGGCGGCTCGAACTCCACCTTGATCCCTTCGTCCCCCAGCCTGGTCCGAATCCTCTCTTCCACGCTGCCGAAGAGGACGTCTTCGTTGTCGGTCAGGAAGGACCTGTCTCTGCGCGCGACCGCGCTGTGGGCAGTCAGGTCGCCGGCAATTCTGACGCCCGCCATGTCTCCGCCGTGCGCGATCCAGTCGTCGCCCAACTCGTTTTCGATTTCCTCCAATGCGTCGGGATGCGTGCTCCGTTCCACCAGCTGCCGGTTCATTTCAGGTATGCGCCAGACTGTCCCTCCCCCCATCAATCGCCGAGTCGCCTCCAAAATGCGCAGGTCCTCGTACACAAAGCCATTCGGACCCAGACCGTTGGTGTCCTTCCTCTGCGTCAGCAGGGGAGTAAGGTCTTCGGCGGCGGGCATCAATACGAGGCAGACCGGGTCGCGAAAACCTCCAGGCCGGTCTCTGCCCGCATGCCGGTGCAGGCGGCCGATGCGTTGCAGCAACACATCGACCGGGCACAGGTCGGTGATCAACAGGTCGGCGTCGATGTCCAGCGACTGTTCCAGCGTCTGCGTGCCCACAACGACAAGCCCGCCGGCGGCGCGGTCTTTGCCCAACAGCGCCTCAACGCGTCCGTCCAGCCGCTTGCGGTCGTCGACTGCGAATCTGCCGTGATGCAGCGCGGGCAGACCGCCGAGCGAAAAGAGGAGATGCCGTTCAGCGGGCGCGGTTGCCTCTTCCAATGCCTGCTGCGTGCGAATTGCGAAGTTGACGGTGTTGCGAACGATGAGGACCTTTGCGCCGGCGCGCGCCGCCTGCAGGGCACGGCCGGCGACGTACGCAAAGTCCGGCATGGCGGGCGCCGGTTCGATACGGACCGTCTTTTCTCTTTCGTTTCCGCCCGCGGCGGCAACTTCTTCCGTGCCGTCGCAAGCTGTGCCGACGGCGGGATAAGGCGCATCGATTGCGCTCTGCAGCGTGCAGGGTTGCGAGCGGGCGCGACGGTTGCCCAACAACCAGCGACGACGCGCGACCGATCCCAATGTGGCTGACATCAGCAGCGCGTACCCCCCGGCGTTGCAATGCGCGTCCAGCAGCGCCTCCAGAATGGTCCGCATATAGGGGTCGGAGGCATGAACTTCGTCCACAACCAGCAGGTTGCGAGAGAGACAGGCGGCGCGCATATGCGAATGTTTGACCCGAAGCGCGGCCATCATGGCCTGATCCACCGTGCCGACGGCGATCTGCGCGGCCAGATACTGCTTGGCGCTTTCGGCGGCCCAGCGGCGGTTGCGCGTTGCGTCGTCGGGGTTGTCATCCCACCAGACCTCGTAGTCGTGCAGAAGTTTGCCGCTGGCGTCTCCAGCGCGCAGATAACCCGGCACCGCCAATAGAGGCTCTGGCGTCGAGTCTCCAGGAAACAGACTGCCGACAAAGCGTCTGATTCGCTTGTGGCTCTGGCTGGCCGCGGCGCGGGTGGGCAAGGCGAAATAGATGCCGTCGACCAGGCCCTTCTCATACATGCGGGCAAAGCGCCACAGGGCCGCTTCAGTCTTTCCCGATCCGGTTTCGGACTCGATGATTGCCAGCCGTTGGTCCAGCGGCGTCGCGCATGCGGCCTGTTGCTGGATCGAGTTTGGGGAGGCCGCGTCCTCGAACCCGAAAAGGCGGCTGAACTCCGGTACGCCTTGAAACTCTTCCCGCTGTTTCGCTATGTCGAGGCCGATTGCGCGGATCGCTTCTGCGGCCCTGGCGCGAGCTAGGTCGATGTAGTCGTCCTGCGGCTGGTCGTGGAACGGAAACCGGTTCTTGTCGGAACCGATCCAGTCGGCCAGCGTACACAGGCCCAGGAAGGCATGTTGGAATTCGGGCGGGGAGGGCAGCGGCGGCGCTTCAGGCGCAAACGCGGCCGGAAACCATTTTCGCGCCAGCCTTGCAATGCGCTCTACGCATCGCTGCGGGTCCAGCTCGCCGAAGGGGCGCCAGATCGCCGGGTTGGGCCCGCGCTTCCGCAGGTTGAGCGGCAACCCGTGATGCGAGAGCGCGGCGATGAAGAGCGCGCAGACCGTCTCGCCTCCACGGTCGTCCCAGCCCAGCAGATCATTCCAACCCAACGCGGGAGGAAGCCATTGCGCGGTCTCGCTGTCGGCGCCGGTCAGGACGGAGGCAAAGTCCTGGACGTGTCCCGTGCGCGGCGGTCTTTTGCGCTGCGGAGGCAGATCCTCGGTCCGCCAGATCTGGGCCTGAAACCCGACATTCACCTTGCCAATGTCATGCAACGCCGCGAGCACACACAACCGCGCTGCAGTCGTCCCGTCCAGGTCACTCAGCCCGCCCGCGCGCGCCAATCGCTTCCGGATCGTCGGCTGTGCCAGCAACGCCTCAAAGCAGGCCGCCACATCCGCAAGGTGATGCTCCAGCAGATGAACGCGCTGTTTATCCTGTCTATCTGACTTTCCCCAATGATATTGCGTGTATGCTGGCAAAATCTCTTTTCCTTAATTCCTTCTTGCGACGACCGGGTAATTGACTTGATACGTTATCTCTCCACCGGAAAACATCTCCTCTTCCACGATAAACCATGCCATTCTTCGAAGTTCAGGAGGAGAGCCACAGGCTTCTTTACTGCATCGGCTTCGTCCGACTCTGCAGAGATGGTCAAGTCTCCTCGTCGCGAAGGTAGTCCCAGCCCTTCTGCGTCAAAGAGACTATGGCCCAATCCCTGGAAAGAACGCCCCTTCCGATGATCAGACCCTGCTCAACGCACTGCTCCACGCACTGCTCCACATGAAAGTGCACCTGCGCATACGCGTAATCCCTAGGAATATCTTGATAATGCAGATTAGGGCTCGTTGACCTTTGTCTGAACAACGACTTCCGGGGGCAAATTACGCCTGATCGTCGAAGGGCGGGGCAGCTGCGCAAAGAAAATTCGATACGCCTTTGGTCTTCTCCGCGTCCCTCCGCGTCCTCCGCGGACAAAAAGGTGTTCTTCGCGACTCTTTGCCCTGCATATGTTTTGCGGAGAACGGCCGCCCGTGATCGGTCGCAGCTCGACCTCCACATGGCCCATCGATCAGTGGTGCGAGTTAACGGCCCGCCTTCGATCCCGCTTAGTGACCACGCAACCAGTACAAGGAGGGACGATCTGCATTCACTGTCAAGATGCGTAGATGCAGGTTGTGCTTTCGAAATAGTCGGAATAGTTTTGCCGCGTGCCGCATATCCTCCTCCACTATCTGACTTCTGATAGTTTCAGGGATTGCCATACGTCAATACTTCTCTCTTATGTCGGTCAGTCTGACGCCAGCTGGCCGCCATGCGCCTCGTTCAAACGCAACGCGCCCGCGGCCTCGCCAAATAGCGCGCTGTACGCCGGCCCGCCCGCGTCCAGCGCCGCGGTCGGGTCCTCGCCTCGCAACAGGAACTCTTCGATGCGGTCGCAGCACTGATGTACGATCGCGTCCTTTGCGCTCCGATCGGTCTCGCGGTCAATGATCGCCTGGACCTTTCTGACCAGCGCATTATACTGGCTGGCCGACAGTACCCTCGCAATCCGCATGAAACGATCCCGGCCGGGCGGGCGCGGTTCCGGCTCCGCCGCCGTCTCTTGCGAGCTCGCGCCGTTGACTTTGGCAGTTGACGTTTTCACCATCTGTTCGGTGTCATTTCTTATTTCTCTTTTTGTTTCTTTTTTTACTTCCAACTTCTGACTGATCATTTTGATCGGTACGTACTGATCATTTTGATCACTACTACCGTTCATTTTGATCACTATGTGGTGATCATTTTGATCACTATCGGGCAAGTTTTCCCGATTGCGATCATTCTGCACGGTATCGGGCAGAGCTTGTTCCCGATTGTGATCATTTTGCACGGTATCGGGCAGATTCCGTTCCCGGTTGCGGTCATTTTGCGCGGTATCGAACAGGTCCTGTTCCCGATTGTGATCATTTCGCACGGTATCGGGCAGAGTTTCCCGATTGTGATCATTCTGCACGGTATCGGGCAGCGGGCGGCCGTTGACGATGGCTTCGATCACCTCTTCTCGGAAGAGGTAATGGTAGATCTTGCCGGGCCGCAGCCTGCCCCGCTTGTCGATGTAGGGCTGTTTTTCGCGCGTGATTAGGCCCTTGTCGGT